>Ga0070699_100000397_pt1 | contig 42190 bp, 60 predicted proteins | sample KBSK1503metaG_FD_65473 | JGI IMG/M metagenome (GOLD analysis project Ga0070699, IMG submission 65473) | Corn, switchgrass and miscanthus rhizosphere microbial communities from Kellogg Biological Station, Michigan, USA - KBS K1-50-3 metaG | ecosystem: Host-associated > Plants > Roots >... | reverse complement strand
GGGCCGGTAGGGCCGGTAGGGCCGGTAGGGCCGGTAGGGCCGGTAGGGCCGGTAGGGCCGGTCGCTCCGGTGGCACCTGTTGATCCCGTCGGCCCTGTGGCTCCGGTAGGTCCTGTGGGTCCTGTGGGTCCTGTGGCTCCGGTGGGTCCGGTGGGGCCAGTCGCTCCGGTAGGACCAGTGGCACCCGTGGGACCCCGCGTATAACTCCAGGTGGTCGGCCCGGTGACCCGAAAAATCAGCTCTTCGGCTTGCAGGGCCGTCGTCACCGGCGTGGCGAGGCCGTTAAACGTATCACTGCCCTGGCGCGTGATAATCAGCGCCTTCGTGCCGCTATCAATCTTGGTAAACCGGCATTCTGTCCCCACTAGCAACGTGGCCGCGAGCGGCGGTTGCAGTGTCAGATCGCTCGTATCGCCTGTGGTGGCGTGGACAAATTCACAGCGGGTCAGCGTGGCATTGGTCGCACGCGCGGTGGGTGGATAGACGACCCCCTTGGTGCCAAGGACCACCGTCGCATCGGGCGGATTGGGGCGCAGAAAGCCGCCGTTCCGCTGCCAGGGCGGGGGCGGGCTCTGGCCGACGACACTGAGCGGACTCGCGCACAGGAGCAAGCAGAGGAGGAGAGGAAGGAGGCTACTGCGCCGAGGGCGGGGCATCGGCTTTCTCCTTCACTGAACCAGCATCCTTCTTGAGCTTCTCCAACTCACCCTGTAACTGTTTGACCTTCACCTCTAACTCATCCGCCTGTGCCCACGCATCGCTGAGCGCCTGTTTGGTCTCCGCATGTTGCTGTCGTTCCCAGCGCAGCTCCCGCTGCAGCATCTTTAACTGCTTGTCCGGCGAGACGACCTGCGGGGGCATCTGCGGCTGCGGCCACACGACACTGCCCAGGCCGATGACCAGAAACGTGGCCAGGAGCAGGAGCGGGACCAGGAGCCCCGAGGGGAGCGGCGACCAGAGCGTGTCGCTCATTGGGGTGGCCCTTCGTCTCGTAAGACATGCTGGGAGACCAGCGTCTCTGGATCATCCTCAAAACATCCCTGCGGGGTCCAGTACCCGTCAAAGGCCGCCCCCCGTTGCAGCAGCCGTCCCTCGGCCCGTTCGTAGATCGTAATGCGCGCCGCAGTATGGGGTTGTCCCAGCGGGCTCGTCAGGGGGACAAAGATGGCCGCGTCCGCCGCGACCTCAAAGAGCACGACAAAGGTACGTCCCGCGTGGTGCCAGGTGCGCAGAGACGTGGCGCTCTGGGGGGCGGCCCCGAGGAGGAAGCCCGCCAGGAGCAGGAGCGGGACCAGGAGCCCCGAGGGGAACGGCGCCCAGAGGGTGTCGCTCATGGACTCTCTCCCAGGGCCGCCCGCACAAACGCATCTTTGGCCAGGAGCAATTGCCGCAGACCAAAGGTGAGTTCTGGCCCATCGGGCAGGCGATCCACCATGCTCAAGGCCAGCCCGGCACAGGCTGCCGAGATGCCCTGGAGATGCCCTGGCAGATGCGCATAGGTGAAATACTGCATGATCTGCTGGGTGGCGGGATGCCGGGTCGTCAGGTCCAGGCTCATGTCGTTTTCTCCACCACGGTGACGATGCCGGAGGTGCCACCCGTGCGAATGCACTTATAGGCTTCCTGTGCCTCGGTATCCACCCCCAAGACATCGCCCACATCGAGCGTAAAGCCGGCCGTCGTGCTGGGATTGCCTTGTCCACTGCTGAGGCATTTGATCTGCCCGCCAGACACCAGCTTAATTACGGCGCCACACCGGGTGATGGAGGACCCCAGGACGGTCACGCCGCCGGAGGTCGCGTCCACCGTGATGTCGGCGAGTGCGCTCCCCTGGAGATTGGCTTTGAGCGTCTTACAGGGGGCCGCGCCTGGCGTGCCCAGGGCCGCCAGGGTCGCTTCTGTCGCACCGCCCGTCGGCAGGGGGAGGGAGGCCACGGAGACCGGCTGCGTACTTTGGAAGAATGTGCCAGTCACCGGGGTCGTCGGCATGGTGGCAATGCTCACCGGCTGCGTCGACTGGAAAAATGTGCCAGTCACGGGGGTAGTGGGCATGCTGGCGATACTGACCGGTTGCGTACTTTGGAAAAACGTGCCGGTGACCGCCAGCGGGCTGTTATCGCTCGCAATGGCCACCCGCTGCACAGCACTGCCCACCACGCCATTGCCGGTCGCAATCGCCACGCTGTTGACTTTGGTCAGATTCAGATCGGTCATGGTGAGGGTGACACTGGCGCCGCCAATGTCCACCCGGACGCACGGCGCTCCGGTCCCCAGACAGTCGTCATACGACCCCTTCTGGAGGTCAATGAGGGCCGTGGGCAAGGCCGCATCGCCCGGTAACGCGAGGAAGGTACACAGAAGCACGAGAAGGAGGAAAGTGCTTAGCCAACGATAGTGTAGAGGTGACAAAATGTAACCTTTCCATGATGTTCAAGGCTCAAATTGTAACACGGGGCAAGGAATTTTTCCGTGCGCTTGTGGTACACTCCATACGCGGCGTAAAGCGTGTGTTGCAACATGCGCTTGCACTCTCTCCCTTAGGGGCGCCGCGTTTGTCCACCACATAAGGGAGGCTTCAACCACAAAGGGAGGGTGGCTATTATGCCTACATCTTTGCTTCGCCTTGTCCTCGCTACGGTTTTCTCTGTTGGCCTGACCATGCCCGCCTGGGCGTCTGAATCCACACCTCTGGAATTACATGAATATGCCTGCTTAGGGACTATCTACCATGATGAGCAGCGCATGCGGGAACTTGCTAGCGAGTTCATTGAAGCCTACCTCTTTGCGTGGTTTACTGAAACCCCCGCTCTCCAACGCCAACTGCTGCACAGGAGCATTAATACTCTCTGTCTTGTCCATCCAGACTGGGCCTTATCTGCCGTAACCCAATGGGTGACAAAAGCGGAAGTTGACCGTCGAGGGAAGATCCTTGACGCCGCCATTGCACGCGAGCGGCAAGAGCAACGCCTCAAGATCTTTGACCCGGCCCACTTGCTCAATCGTTAATTCTTGCACGCAGGAGGTGCTCTATGTCTAGTCATGCACTCATAGTCGCAAACGTCCCGATTCTGCAAGACAGCCACGGACGATACAACCTGAACACGCTGCATCAAGCCAGCGGGGCGGATGACGCGAAACGTCCTTCAGATTGGTTGCGACGAAAAACCACTAAAGCCTTGATTTCAGAACTCCAATCCCAAGTGGTAAATTTACCCTTTGACGTCGTTAAAGGAGGAAACGCCCCTGGGACCTATGTGCATGAGTTGCTCGCCATTTCGTATGCCGGCTGGATTTCTCCCGTCTTTCAACTCCGGGTCAATCAGGCATTCCTCGACATGAAACGTGCCGAAACGTCTGTTCCCGTGCTCCACGATCCCACCATGCAAGCGATTATGGCACTTGCCATCGAACAGGATGCCACTAAGTACCGCTTGGCCCAGGTTGAAACGGAGACCTCCCATGTGCGTGCGCTTGCCGAACAAGCCATTGCGAATCAGCAATGGTTGAGTATCCGTGAGTACGTCTTTGTTAACAAGTTGCAGCACCAGATGCCCCCATCGCTCCAAACCGTTTTTGGGACATGGCTGGTCGGCTATTGCCAGGAAAATGGGATCCCCGTCCGTAAGCAACCCGTGGCTGATCGCACCTGGAAAGATGAGAACGCCTACCACGTCGAGACGATTGCTGAGACCCTCCCCGGCTGGCTCACGCGCCAGCACAGTCAAACCACCCTGTACCCCGTGCGGCCGCGCCCGGGGGCCTAGGAGCCTGCGATGGAACTCCTGCACATGTTGTGGTCTGCTCTCATGTCCGCCGCCGTCTGGCTGTGGACTGCTGACCGGTGTCCCTTGCCCTGGCATGGCTGGGCGCTGCTCGGCTGCGTTGTGGCCATGTATGCCTGGGATTTCTTCTTCCCTATGGGGCACCCTCCTCGGTTCGCTCGTCCGCGAGCAAGTGATACACTTCGGGATGCTGCACCGCGGCATTCCACAGGGCCATCGCCCGCGCATCAACGCGCCCACCCGGTTGCATCAGCCGCCGCAAGAGCGGCTGCATATTCGGGCGAAGTAACATCCGCGCTAAGCCATAACTGAGCGCATCCGCCCCTGCCAACCCTAGCGCAATCTCCTGGTGTCCCGTGGCATGCCCCCCTGCCATGGCGACCATATCCAGGAAAGCCCGACGGCCACTCATGAACGGTGGCAACGTGGGGGCTGTCGGTGCCGGGGGTGTAAACGGTGGGACAGGCGGGCGGAGTTCCAACGCCGTTTGGGCCGTCACCCGTGGTTGTGGGAGCGGAATTGTTTTCGGTGCCACCGGCCCTGGCGGCGGACCCACATCGGTGACCTCAACACCGCCGGGCATCCGTGGTGCCCGCGCAGGAATCTGCGGCAGTCCGGTCAAGGCTTCCACATTACTGCGCAAGCGTTGTAAGGCTTGGGCAGAGAAGCTGCCGGCAAACAGCGGATCTTCCGCAATCGTCCGCTCCAGACGTGTGACAAGCGCCCCGGCGTCAAGCCGTACCTGGCCGTCATTCCCGACGCGGATAGCGCGTCGGATGAACCGCTCCAGGTCCTCCACCGCAAACTCGCGTCGGGCTGCCGCATTGGCTTGGCGGAGGAGGTTGGTGGCGCCTGGGGCGGTCGCCAGGGCCTCTTGCAACCCCCCGTACAACTGTTTGGCTACCCGCCGTACCCGACTATCGGCATGGCGGGTCAGCGGACCGATGTCCTTGAGATACTGGTGCACCTGGTTGACGGTACCCTGTTCCCCAAGCTCTTGAATATCGGTGGCAATTTGCTGTAACCGGCTGGGTTGCATACTGGGGAGGGGTGCGCCCAATTGATCCTGCACGATGGCTGCAGCTTCTTGCGCTGCGGTCATGCGCACCGGCACATCGCCCACTTCCCGCACAAACTGTTCGTAGAGCTGTCGGGAGGGCGCTGCCGGAAGAAAGGTGCCTGGGAGATGGCGGGCGGTGGTGGCTCCTCTCTTCTGGGCTTCAACCGCCCCGAGGTATTCCTGCCTCGCCTGCCGATAGGCCGCCTGCGCGTCCTTGGCTTTCTCCAGTGCCGTGGTATAGGCGTCCATTTGTTTGGTCTCATACGCCTTTTGTACGGCGACAGTCGCGGCATCGGCTTCCTGTTTCGCCGCATAGGTTCGGTCCGCATACTGTTTCCAGCGGGATGTTTCGACGGCCGCATATTTATTATGCGCCAGAATACTGGCTTCCCGTTGCCGTGCCACCACAGCGGCATGCTTCGCTTCCGCCGCAGTAAGGTCCTCGGCAGTCGTGTGCTCTGCAGCCCGTAACGCCTTGCCAGCCCGAGCAATGGGCCCCCCAGGGACTTTCCCGAGTGTTTTGACGGCGGAGCCAGCATACGGCACCAACGGCGCCGCGACCGACAGCACGTCGCCGAGCGTCCCAGGCTCTTCTAACCCCAGGTATGTGTTCAGTGTCCGTGCCCCAAAGCTCCCCAGCGCTGCACCAGCGGGGATCGTGACAGGCGCCACTGGGCCCAGGAACCCACCAAGCGCCGCACCGCCCGTCGTTCCTCCCAGCGTAATCCCCATGGCCGCGGCCATCTTGACCAAGTCTTGCGCCTGCAATGCGCGCGACTTTTCTGGCGTCCCTGGCATGCCGGGAAGCTGTGGCGTGGGAGGAAGAGTACGGAAGGCCTCAGGCACCTGTGTTGCCAGAGGGGATGGAGTGCCCCTGGTCACTACTGGCGTCGGAGTCGGGACAGGTGGAGGAGTAGGCTGCCTCGCGTCAGGGGGCGCAATACCACGCGCTTGGGCTTTGGCTTTGTGCTCCGGGCTGAGCGTGTCCCAGTCACGCAGGATGATGCTCTTTTCTTCCTCGGTATACTCTCGTGGCATGGCTAATCCTCGTTGAGAATATCCGTGCCGGTGCGCTCCGCCGGGGTGTCCATCTCATGCTCAAACCGGCGTCCTTTCATCGGGCCGCCCGTCTCGGGATCAATGCCCATGTTGCGCAGCATCTTTTCGGCCGGCATCCGCCCCTTCTCAATGATGTCGTGCACCGTCTTGAGTTGGGCTTTCAATTTTGGGACACTGGAGCGCCAGGCCTGCGGGTTAAACCACTCTCTGACTTCCTGAATGTCATTGGCAATGACGCCACGTTGCGCACCCCCACCGGCCGCAATCGACTTCACACTGTTCGCGTGGATGATAGCAATCGCATGACTTAAAACTTCCAGCCGTGGGATCTCCGGGTTAAAGAGGCCGGCTTTCAACGTCGCATCCATCGGGATCCGTTGTGCCACGTCTTGCACCCACCCATTGATCCAGCCCGCAAACCCCACATTCTTCTCGGTGAGTAAGGGCTCGACCAAATCCAGCATCTGTTTCGACTCTTCTAACGACGCCAATTGCCCCAGATACGGTCGGGCACGTTGCAACACCCGAGCAAAGCCAGCCTCACTTTTGGTGTCCGCGACTTGCTTATTGACCTTGTCCATATCGGCAGTCGAGAGTTGGCTGAGGTCGATCTGCCCGCCTACGGTGGGCGCATTCGGGAGTTGTCCCTTCTGCGCCAGCGCAATGGCCGCCGCCGTTTGTTCTCTAGTAAATCCTGGCAGCCCCACATCCTTGCGGTAATGGCCCACCGTTTCGCCAGGTCGGGGACCGCCAGCCGGCGCCTGCGTGCCAGGCGCCGGCGTTGGTGGCGTTGGGGCGACCGGCACAGGCGCCACCGGAGGCAGTCCGGCGCCTTGCCGTTGGCGTGTCGTGGGAAACTGCGGTTCTGGTCCTGGAGGAGGTGTCGGGGCATCGGTCACTGACACATCAGGATCGTTCGGGTAGGCTTTCGCATACCCGGCAATATGGGCTTTGGTGATCCGTCCGGGTTCCCCGCCCTTGAGGTATGTCGTGTCCCGGTTCACCCACTGCGCTAGATCGGCTTTGGCTTTTTCCTGCCCCATGGCGGCATACGCTTTGGCGTACTCGTCAATCATCGCTGGTGAGGGTTCCCCATTCGGCAGCGTTTTTGCTGTTGGACGCGCCGTCGGCTCTGGACGGACAACTGCTGGTGCCTGGGGTTGTGGTGCCTGAACGGCGGGCGGTGGGGTACTGGACGAGGTGCCTTGCCCAGGGAGCGGCACCGCTGGCAACGTCGGCTGGATGCCTGATTCTGCCGGTTGCCGCAGCTCATGCCGCACGCGCCCTTCGACGTAGCGCTGCAAGGCAGGGTCAAAAGGAATTTCGCCACGCTCCATCTGAAACCAGCGTTGCCAGACTTGTAACTCTTTGGGATCGGTACTCCTCGTGAGCCTTTGAAATTCGCCCGTAGCGAGCTGCTTTTGCAGCGGGCTGCCGCTTTCCATCATGTCCACGATACCCTTGAGCTTTTTGATGTAGGCGGTTTCTTTCACCGGACCTGGACTGCCAGGCTCTGCCCCAACAACCGGCGCAATGCCAAGCGTGTTATCGTCATAGAGAGCGATCCACTGGCCAGTGGACGGATCCCGGTGGATCGACTTAATCTTCTTCCCGCCCGCGAGTTGGCGCTGGAGGTCCTGGGTTTTCACCGCCGTTTCGAGGGGCAACAGCTGTTGCTCGGCCGCGGCCTTCCGGCGACGCTGATTCGATTCGGAGAGTGCATCCGTAGCCTCCAGGTAGCCTTCGGCGGCCGTAGACACCGCAGGCCCCAGTACGGAAGCCAAAGCCGAAAACGATGGCATTGCGTGGCCTCCTTGACACGTTCTGCACAAAAGCCTGGAGACGTGCAAAACATGTCCAGAACGTTACCCGAAGAGCCCTGGGTCATAATCGACCGCCGTTGGGCTGCTCCCCCAATCCCAGGCCGCACTGCTATCCACGGTCCCCGTCCCCGTACTGATGCCGCCCGACGGGTCGATGGTCGCCGGTTGAATGGCCGACCCGCCCGACCCGTACGGCGCACTGGGGACATTCCCGGTGGACGGCCCCAAGCCCAACCCCCGCACCAGAGCCTGCACCGCCGGACTGAGCCCCGCCAGGCCGGCGCTGAGCCCCAGGTTCTGGCCGCCCGACACGCCGGGAATGGTAAAGTTCGGTTGGCCCGGAAAGTTCGCCCCGCCATAGAGTGGGGGCTGCGGCCGCGGCCCCTGGTTGCCAAAGAGCCCTGCCGCCGTGCCCTGCGTGTTCAGGTAATTCTGCATGGCTTGCTGCAGCAACTGGATTTCGTACGGCGCAAAGGCTTGCGTGAGCATGGATTCCACGCCACCCCCCTGCGTACTGCCGCGCTGCGCCAACTGCCCATACACGTCACGCCCGACGCGGTCACGCATCGCCTGGCTCATCGGCTGGTAGAAGGCCTGCGCGCCCGCCACATCGGCGGCGGGATTCGCCAGCCCGGCGGCAATGCCCTGCTGCTGCATATACCCCTGGAGCGCACGTTGCAGGGCCTCTTGCTGCTGCTGGTTATAGCCCTGTGCCTGCCCCTGATACTGGGTCGCCAGCTGCACCAGGAGGTGGTAGAGGGCCTGTTGTTGCCGCAACTGATCGGCCTGTTGCCCGGCGGTCCCGGCCGCTCCGAGCAACGTGTAGCCCGCGCCACCGACCCCGAGCAAGCCCGCGAGCAGTTGCCCGAGATCCATCTGGCCACCCCCGGCTGTGCCGGTGCCCATGCCCCCCAGGGCGGTCGTCTCTGCCATCGTCCCTCCTCCATCGCCAAGCGCGGCCTGCCCGGCCTGGCGTCCGGCAAACCCGCCCACCGTCCCTGCCAGCGGCAGCCCGGTGGCACTGCCGGCCAGGGAGCCCACCAGGGCGCCGATATTCCCGCCACTGGGATTCTCCATGAGTGCACGGGCCGTGTTGGCATAGCCGTACACGCGCATAATATCCTGGAGCGTGCTGAGCGTGCTGGCGAGCCCACTACTGGCGCCTCCAGCCGCGCCGGCTTCCGCCCCCGCTCCGGCGGCCCCGGCGCCGCCCAGCGCCCCCGCGCCCATGCCCGCGGCCGTGGCGGCAATGACCAACGCGCCCATATTGCCCCAAAAGTCATTCGGCGGATTCTGGACCGCCCAGCCGGTGCCCGGTTGCCCGCTGCTGGCCCGGCGAAAATATTGCAGGTCGGCCTGGTAGCCGGGGTCGGGGTTATTGAGATCGGCATCCCAGCCCGTGGCGCTATCCAGGAGTCGGCCTTCGTCGGTATAACTAAATTGATGGACTGGCCGATAATTGCCAAATTGATCGTACGTCCCTCGATGCCCGCCCGCTTGCCCGCCGGTATACGCCTGCCACCACCGGTTCATCTGCTGCACGTTCGCATCGGTCGGGGGCAAATTCGCGTACGGATTGGCCACGTCAGGGCCGTAACCGGGGATGTTTTGATAGGTAATGTACGGCTCGGCCATCGGCTCAGACCCTCATGGGCCGCGTCAAAGGTTTTGGTTGCACGTGGAACGCCAGATTTCTGATGCCCAAAAAGCCACTTCCAGAGAACTCCACCGTACACCCGATACCGGTTCTCCCAATGTCAAACAGCACGACATCTTCCACCACCTGTTGCACCGATCCGTTCGGCAGGGCGAGGGCACCCTGGGAGACCGCCTCCGTGGCCGTGACGGTCTGCGGCAGGGCCGCCGGGCCAATCACAAACGTCGCGCTGATCGCCTGTAAGGGCCGAATGTGGTAGAGCGTGAGCAAGCATCGACGGATGTAGGCGCGTGTGAGCAACCCCGCAAACGGCGGCAGGCGCACACTCCAGGGAATGGGCACGCCGTCGTCGTCCTCGTCCCCGGCAAACAGCCGCACCACGCGGTTGCCCCCGGCTTCCCCGGCCTGGAGTTGCGGCGGCGGCGTCGGGAACAACAGGAGGTTGATGGTCGCAAACGGGAACGGAAAGGTCAAAATCATCCAGGTTTGGCGGATGAAATCATAGACAAACACGCGCGTGCTGCTCTGCGGGGGCTGCATGGCACACGGACAGGCACACACATAGATCGGCGGATTCTGCAGCTGCGCCGCCGTACTCAGCGCTGCGGTACTCCAGTCGATGCCGGTGAGTTCGTCCTGCCCAAAGAGATAGGGGCGGATCGGCTCCGACACCAGCGTGTCACTCAGCCCATCGTAGAGCGCAAACCCCTTATGGGTCAAGCGCATGAGGCCGTACCTGGGCAGAAATTGGATACTGCGGCCCGCACTACACCCCATATCCGTCTGCACTTTGGTGATGCTCGGCAACCCGCTTGGCGTAAAGATCCCTGAGACCTGGTACGTCGCGTAGTTTTTAAACGCAATCAAGATGTTCGTCGGGCTGATGCCGGTCTCCGCAATGGTGAACACCCCGAGCCCCGTCCCTTCCTGCCCGTCATCCTTGTCGACGAAGAGCTGAAAGGCCGGGGGCCAGCTGGCGGGTTCGTTCACATCGCTCATGCGCAGGGACGAGGGGCCGTCATAGGCCGACGTGGCGGCGGCGGTATTCCAGGCCCACAGAGCGTTCTCGTGCAAGGCCAGCCAGCGGGCGCCAGGCGTCACGCTGGCGGTGGTATTCGCCGTGGGAGGCAGCTGCCCGGTCCCCGTCAGGCCGGTATCCACGAGGGTGGTACTCGCTGTCTCACGTATGAGGCTCTGCGTCCCGCCGCCGACGGTGCGATACACCCGGTAACCGGTGGCGCCAGGGACCGCCGTCCAGGTCAGGGTGTTGAACTGACTGGGGGAGAGGCTGCGGCTGCCGGTGGTCGTGGTGCCCGGGGCACTCGCTGGCGTTTCCCCGGTGTTATTGATCGCCGTCAGCACATACGTATACGTCGTCGTACCGGCAGTCGTATCCGCCGTCGGGGGCGTGGCGCCGTTGCCCGCCAGCGTGCCATCGTCCACCAGCGCCAGCGTACTGGCCTCCACGGTGGCGATGAGGCCTTGACTCGCCCCGCCGACAGTGCGGTAGAGTTGGTAGCGCAGCGCGTCTTGCACCGGAGCCCACGTGAGGAGGTTGTAATTGTTGCCGTCCAGGGTGGCAGTGCCCGTCGTGGTGGTGCCAGGCGGCGAGTGCGACGTGGAGCCCAGGGCATTGAGCGCCACCAGCTCGTAGGTGTACGTGGTGACGCCTGGGGTGCCCGTCGGGGTCACCACCGGGGCACTGGGGACCCCCAGGCCGGTGGTCGAGACCGTCACCATCGGCGCGCCGGGGCTCGGCAAGGCACTGGCGGTGAGTTGGGTCATGGTGACGCCATTGGTGCGCCAGGGGACTTCGTAGCCTGCGGCCACAAACGCCTCGTTAAGCCACGCCAGGATGGTCGGGGTGTCGTAGCGCGTCTGAAACGCCCCCAGCGGCGTCCAGGCCGGCGAGGTGCGCACGGCCAACTGCTGGGCACCCGGCGTGCGGAGGATCCCCAAGGCATACAGGGTCGGGGCATCGTCCACGGTGAGCAGATTGTACAGGCTGAGCAGGCGGGTGGTCGTGTCGGGCGCCCGGTCAATGGTCAAGCTCCCGTCGCGGACAGTCAGGGCCCCGTCTTCCGTGAGCACGAAGTTGAGGGCACGCAACACTTTATTTTTGGCGACTTTGTAGGGGGAGGAGGCCGCGTCAATGCCACCACTGTAGTCGGCGTGTTCAATGGCGCGCAAGCGGGAGGGCATAGTCGGCCCCTTCACCTATCCCGTATACTTCCCTTGCTGGCCCCAGGGCCTTGACTGTCGGAAGCGACAGCGCTACGAATCGTTAAGCGTGGTCCTGTTGGATGCGATGCGGCCCCCGATGCTCCTTGCCTCGCGCACTGGGGCTAGGCCCGCTCAGGCTCGCGCCAAAGGTCAACACGCACAACAGCCTCCGGGACGACCAGCACGAACCCGGCATAGCATGGCTAAGGTCTCGGGACGAATGCCCTGGACAAGCATTCGATGCACAGTACGACGCCCTCCCAGGGACAAGCTCCGCCTCGACCGCGTAGCGGTGAGGGGGAGTCGTTGACAAAAGGTTTTCTGTTTGCAGGCTACCGTGGCCTCTCTTGCTCCCTCCGCTCCTAAGGTATTAACACACCCCAGGGGCCGAACGGGTAGACCCCGCCGCCGACACCACTCCCATACGGTCTGGTCTGAAACGTCCCCGGCGTCTGCTGCCAGCCGGGGGTGCGAATAATGCGCTCACATTCCGCATCCGCGCCTTGCCGGAGGCTGCGGGCTTCGGCATGATCCTGCTCCGCCTCGCGGACATCGGCCAGCAGATACTCTTCCAGGACCTGGACAAACGGGATGGGCACTTCGAGCTTGTCGGTACTCACACTCACCGGGTTCGGCGTGCGGATACCTTTCACCCAGAGACTACAGTGCTGCACCGGTGCCGTCGCGTCGTGCGCCAGGATGGTCGAGCCCGACGCTCCCCGCCGCAGCGCCGACAAGACATTCCCCGTCAACTGCTTGTACTCAATCAACTCCCGCTCCACCTGCACCCAGCCAAAACTCAAAAACCCGGTGGCGTCGTCGACCGTGAGTGTCGTGGCGTCTTGCGCCATCACCGCGGCCAGCGTCGTCACCGGGTCGCGAAAATCCGGGGCCGGCCACAGCCCCACTTCCAGCAGCCCGGCCCGTTTGTGCCAGCTAAAGGCGTAGGGTTGCTTGCTCTGGGCATAACTCGGAAAGATCGTTAACGCCTCGTCCACAAAAAAGCACGGCCACTGCGACACCCAGCAATCAGCGGTCTGCTGCCAGCGGGCATCGAGGGCATACGTATTGACCGCTTGGCGCACCGGCAGGGCAAAAAAGTCTTCCACGGTCCAGTTGCAGCGCCGCGTCAAGCGCCGCACCGCATTGTTGAGCCAGCGATACAGCGTCTGGGCGCGCAGAAACTTCCCATCCTGGTCGGGTTGCGGCACGCCCTGGGCGGTGTAGACCGGGTCGGGCATTTTATCGCGCACCGACGTGATGACCTCCCCGGCCATGATGAGCGGCTGCGGGATCTCTAACCCCATCGCCATGGCCACCAGGAGCGGCTGCAGCGTCTCCCACTGCACCGTCACCAGGGCTTCGCCGACCCCGTCAAAGAGGCCGCCTAAGGCGCTAATGAGGACCGGTTGATCGTCGAGGCCGGGCACAATGGGTTGATCGCCCCGGCCAAAATCCGCTTGACTGGTGAGCGTGCCCAGGTCGGGGGGAATGATGCGGTAGGCCGGGTTACTCCCCCAGCCGTTCTGGACCCCAAGGCCCCCGATGTCAATGCCTTGTAAGCCACGGGAGAGGCCGAAGCCGACGGTGCAATCCCACTCGACCCCGAGAATGCGTCGCCCGTGCACCAGGGCATCGGGAATCGTCAGGACGGCCGCGCCATTGACGCTCACGACCCGAAACACATCCGCGCCGCGCGTAATCCCAAAGGGAGGCAAGGGCGTGGGCGTCGGGGGAGGCGGCGGCTCCGGCGGCGGCGCGAGGACTTCCCAGAGGACCGTGATGGTCCCCGCGCCATCGCCGTCAAACAGGCCCCCGAGGGCAGTAATGAGCACGGGTTGATCGGTGAGGCCGGGGACAATCGGTTGATCGCCGCGGCCAAAGTCCGCTTGCGAGGTGGACCCCACGAGGTCGGGTGGGATGATGCGGTAGTCGGGATTGGAGCCCCAGCCGTTCTGGACGCCTAAGCCGCCAATATCCAAGCCGGTGAGGCCCTGGGAGGTGCCAAACGGGGCGGTATTTTCGTACAGCACGCCGAGAATGCGGCGGCCATGCACCAGGGCATCGGGAATGGTGAGGACCGCGGCGCCAGCGGTGGCATTGACGTCAAACGTACTAAACCCGCGGGTAATGCCGGGATCCGCCATGGCTCACCCCTCTGCCGGAGGGCGAGACAGCACGCGCATGGCGAGTGGCAGCCCCAGGGGCAACGGCGCCTTCGCCCCGCAGAATGGACAATAATTCACTTGGGCCGTGAAGACCGGTCCACGGAGGACCCCCTGCTCCGGGTCCTCCATCCCTTCCAGATCGATGACGAGATAGAGACGGCCGCGCACGTCTTCGTAACAGCCTTCGAGCGGATCACAGGCGGCCTCTGGGGCATCGCACACGTGGCGCGCACTCATAGGGTGATCACCGCATCCGGCGGCTCCCCGTGCAGGGAGTAGGAGACGACAAACCCCAGCGCTTTGGCGGCATGCATCAGGGGGGGCACGGCCTGCCCAAGGTCTAAGATCGTGTGCAGGTGCGGGTGGGTCTGCGGCGTCACCGGGCCACCGGCGGCCGCCACCGGGCTCTCGGGCGCGGCCACTGCGACGGGCGGCGGCTCAGGCTCCGGCAGATCCTCGCGGGCCTGCGGCCGCGGCGCCCCACTGCTGGCCGGACGCGGCGGCGTCGCCGGACGTGCTGGCGGCGTGGGCGGCACGGCTGGTGGCGGCTCGACCGGCAGGTGTGCATAGCCCGCGTAGGCGATCACCTGCACCGGGCTGCCATCCTGGGCGTCCACAATCGCGCCATGCGCGGGCCACTCGATCCCCACTTCCGGAAACCAGATTTCTTGTGTCTGCATGGTGCCTCCTAACCCAGATCGCCTGCTGCAGCCCCCGGAAAGCCGGCCACCAGGAACGCATCAAAGGCAATGGTCGCCGCCGCGGTCCCCGTCCCCAGGCTCACGCCCGGGCGCGCGAATTGCCGCGCGCCATCGCCACAGGCCCCGCGCAAGTCAAAGAACCAGTAGTTCGCACTGGACCCCGGCAGCGTCGGCGTCCCGCCGGCGACGGCGGGCAACACCCAGAGTTGGAGTTTGCGGTTGTTCGTGGTCAGGGCCGCGTTGTCGCCCGCCTCGATGTAGATCGACGACGGGGTCGGAGCCACCGTGGGCAAGACGAACGTTTTGATGGCGAAAATGCACCGGAACCAGTGACACGGTTGGCCAAAATCGCCATTGGCACCCGCCGCGAGCGTCGGGGCCGCGGTGAGATCGGCCCATTCAAAGCCCCCATTGCTGAACGCTGCGCCCGTATTGGTCGGGAGCGGCGCATGCATGACGACCGGTTCTCTGCGGAGTTGACGGGCCGCAGTCCCCATACTTTGGGTCATCGCTGTGGTTACTCCGTGTGGAGGGTCAGCTTTTCGTAACCTTTTTAGGCGTTACCGATCCCAGTAACACGAGCATGACATCTGAGCTGAAGGAATTGTAATTGCAGGACAACAACGATTCGTGCAATCAGCGCATATTGTGCACTTGGCATAATAAAAGGGGTCATATTGAAGTACTGGTCCCGGTGAAAGACCGGGCGCACGTACTTCTCCGTGTAAAACTGCATCTCGCCCGCCGGCACAAAGGCGTCATGGAGACATACCGCGCGGTTAAACATGACGTTCCGAAACCCCGCCCGCGTCGTCTCGGCATCCTCGATGTAGCGCTGTTGCGGCAACAGGACCGAGAGCAGGAAGGCGTTGTAGCCCGGTTGCGTCATGAGGATGAGCGTCGGCTCTTCGTTGCCGAAGGTGCACGAGCCGTACTCTTGCTGCATGCCGGTGGCGTTCACGACTGAGGCCGACGCGATAAACCACGCCGCGCCGCGCCCTGAGTTGGTCGAGGCATCCGTAGGGCCATTGCCGCCGTTGGACTTCCACGTAAACCCCGTAGCGGTGTTTTGCTGAATCGTAATCCCGGCATAGGTCCCCGACGCCGCCAGCGCCAGCGGCACGCCATCAATATCAATCGCCGTGTTCTGCGGCGCCGTGCGCTGCAGCCCCCGCGACAGCTTCATGAGCAAGGACGCAAAGGTGACGGTTTCTTTCGAGTGCACCAGGCGCACCACGCCACCCAGGCCCTGGTTCAAGATCGCGTCCAGCATCGGAATGACGCAGCTTTGATAATAGGCGCGCCACTGGAGTTCCGCCGGCTGTACTGAATCAACGGTATCTGTTGAGAGTAACTGTGTCCCCCAAAATGCCCCTCCAGTTAATTCTTCTTGGCTGATCACTGGCCAGACTAACGCGGCGCCTTCCTGCTGGCGCCCAAACCGGGTGGTGCGCCAGAAGAACGGGGAGGGGTTGAAGACCGCATCCGTCAGGTACGGCGCGAAATACTTTTGCGAAATCGCATTGGCCGTACTGAGGAGGGTAATCGGGGGCTGGGAAACCTGGGAGCCTATCCCACCAGCCGGCATAGAAACCGTCCTTTGCTACGTGCTACGCACCCGGAGGGAGCGTGTCGAGTTGACCGGTCCAGACGCGGTGGATGTCCGGGTCGCGGAGTACCGCCGTCATCAGGTCCTGCTCGTTGGTAAACGTCGGCGGCGCGGGGGCCACGACCATGGCGCCGCTGCCGTTCGGTTGAAACGGGGCCAGGGCCTGTTGGGCCGCCCAGGCTTGCTCGGCCTGTTCCCGCCCCGCCCGTTCGCCGTCCGCTTTGGCCGCGGCGAGTTTCTGGTCATAGGTCAGCAACCGGTAGGCATCCTCCAAAATGCCCCCAGGGACCGCCGCCCGCTGCGACAGGGCGGTGGCACTCTCAAAGAGTTTTTGCGGATTGACGGAGGGATCCTGGGCCTGGATCTGCTGGGTTTTGAGCACCACGGGAATCTGCGACAGCCCCTGCGCTAACGAGGTGTACAAACTCTTCAGCTCGTCGAGGCCCTTGGTGAATTGCGTCACCGCATCAGCCGTGGATTTAGTCTGCGACCACAAGCCCGACAGCACCGGATCGGCGCTGTACAGGTCGTCCAGGCTCGTGCCCGGACTGGCAGGCGTGCCCCGCGTCGGCGCTGGCTCGGTCGAGAGCCGCTCGACCAATTGCCGATCCAGCGCGGCCTTTTCGCGCATCAGCGCCTGATAGCGCTCCTGGGACTGGGATTGTAACTGCTGGTACTGGTTCGAGGGGACGACGGCGCGGCGTAAGGTGCCCAGGCTGACGGTGTTGCCGGCCTGGTCAATGGGCCACTGCATCGTGTCGGGAAACTTGTCACGGTCCGGCAGAATATCGGTGAGCCAGTCGAGTTCCGGCATAGACGGCTCCTATCCGGGGAAGGGAGGAGGTCCGGTGTCGCCCATGGGGGGCGTCATGGCGGGGCCACCCATCATCGGCAAGCCTGGAGGCGGCGCGCCGACGGGTTGCGCCGGGAGCTGGGCTAACAGTTCGCCCCCCTTTTCGAGGGCGCGGTAGGCGGTAATAAATTCTTTCGCGGCTTCGGAGGACCGCGTCAAGACGCGCTGAATGAGCGTGCCGACCTTCGACTTCAGTTCATCGAGGTCCTGACTCTCGTTGCCAAAGGGCGTTTGCCCCATGCTCTGCGCGGCTTGCACGCCCGGAGGCATCCCGGCCCCCGGCCCACCCGGCCCGCCGCCGCCCGGGGGATGCGCTTGCGCCAGGCGTTGCATCAGCGCGGTCAAGAGAGGATTGCCCGGCGTGGCCATTAGGGCGCCTCGCTCTCGGCATCCCAGTCGTTGACATCATCGCCACTGCCCGCACTCATCCACGGGGCGGTGTGGGTGGTTTGAAAGCCCATCGGATCGGGGAAACTCGTCGGGGTGGGACTGTGGACCTTCGCATGCCCCGTGCCCGTACTAAAGAGCGGGGACAGCAATTCGTGTTCTTTATACCCGCGTGATGGCATCACGCACCTCCCCAGGCAACAGGGCACCTCTGCCAGCGCGGGGGCCAGACCTGCGCCGCACACAGACCGCTCGCAGAGGCAGGGCGTCGCGGGTGGCAGGGGCTGCCTAGCCCCCGTGGCTTCGAGAGGCCACGGACACCTCCCACGCCACCCACGACGTAGGACCGCTCCTCACGCTATTTGCGCGAGCCCTTACGGGAATGACGCCGACGACCACGTCGAGCCATGGCGAACTCCTTTGTGTAGGAAACAGGACACGAACGAGCGAACAGAAGACACTCGTTCTCAGTGTAAAAAACACACCAAGGTCTGTCAACCGGAAAACGTGTCCTTTTTTAGCCCTGGTCGGTGAGGCTGCGCAGGGCATCGGTGAGGACCTCGCGCAGATGCCGGTCCCCTTGCTTGGCATGGGCGTCAAAGGTCGGCACGTCGAGGCGAAAGCGCCGCTCCTGGCCGTTGACCACCCCCGTCACTTCCATCGCATGATCTAAGTTATGGGGGGCTTTGTCGATCTTGGTAATGTGAATGTCGTCAGGCATCGGTCTTCTCCTGGTGCGCCAGCCGCCGCTCATACTCGGCCAGCAGATCCGCATAGTCGTCGTCGCTCCGTGCCACCACGTGGCCAGTGGTCTCACTGGCGTCAATGTCCACCCCGAGCACCCTGAGCAAGGTATTCAGGGCGAAAAAACACTGCCAGGCTTCCGGCTCTGGCGGCCGCGCCGGCCACGACGCCCACGCCTCCCAGGCCCGCAGGGCCTCCCACAGCGCCATGGCCCCGACCGGCCCGGCAATCTCCAGCAGCGCCCGATACGGCCGCACCCCGCGCCCACGGGTCTCGTCCGTGAAGGGGAGCGCGTCCGGCATTAGCGCCGCCCTCCCCGCCGTCCCCCGCCCTGCTTCTGGCGCGCCATCGCCGCCATTTGCAACTCGTCATGCAACCGCGCCGCAATCTCCTGGCCCCGCGGAAATTCTAAAATCCGGTACAAATCTTCCGTGGGCATTTTGTTCATTTTGGCCAGCGCCAACGCCAGCCGCTTCACCATCGTTTTGGACTGCACCACAAAACTATTCGGGTCGATATGCACGCTGTACCGTTCCCGGTCCAGGAGCGGCTGCCACACCACCGGCTTCCAGCCTTCCTCCACACAACACGGCAGCAAGCGCGGCGCCGTGTAAAAATCCGCCATGGTGGCAAACAGCTTTTCCACCAGCCGCATACACGCCTTGTGGAGGAACCGGGCATGCAAGCGCGTCAACCCCATCCCCTGGCTAATTTCGGTTTCCGACAGTTCTGCAGAGCGGTTGCCCGGTTGCGGCGTGCCCGCCCGCGAGCCCACTTGCCCCATCAGGGTGCGCATCTGCGTCCGCAGCCGTTCCGGGTGTTGCAGCAAGTCCGGCGGCATGGCCGGGGGCCGGATCGGCTCAATGTTGGCGCCAGGGGTGCGTAAGATGACCTGGCCGGGCACATCGGCAAACGTGCGCGGATCAATCCCGGCGTGCGCATCGACCAGCCACACCGCCTTTTGCATGCGCAGGGCGTTTTCGAGGATGAGCGATTCGAGCTTATCGGTGGCGCGTTGCAGTTCGAGCAACTCCCCCACCAGGGAGCGGCGCGGCCAGAAACTGTGCAGCGTCGGCTGCAGCGTCAGACGCACCAACGGAAAGCCGTGCTTGTAGACGTTGGGGCCGTCATAGAGCACGGTCTGCGAGGTGCACTGGATCATGCGCCCGTGCGGGTAGGTCCGGCGGGTCAGGCGCTGGAGGTGGATGACGCCCTGGCTATCGGCCCAGGAGCCCGGCACCACATGCGTCGAGGTGTCCTGCACATAGCAGGTGTACACGCTCACGCGGGTATCCAGGCCCTGCGAGGGCACGGGCGCCGACACCGGAAACATCGGGGACACCATCCCGGCCCCCCGCCCCTGCCAGGGCGCACTCTCGCCCAGGGGGCCGCGGTCGGCCAGGCTCGTCACATCGGGCTGCACGCGCCACCCATGCTCGGGCCAGCGCTGCCGGACCTCGTGCACGTCCATCACCTCCCGCACAATGACATAGCGCCAATCGGTGTCGTCGGTGGCGTAGGGATCGGGATAGACCGTCGAGGGCCGCCGCGCCCGCACCACCACGTCGCCTTGCCCCTGCGCCGCCAACGGGTCCCAGACAATCTCGAAGAAGCCGCAGGGCCACACCGCCGCATCGGCGCACACTTCTAAGAGCGTCATGTCGAGACAGTGGCGCTGCCAGTACGCCTGGATGGCTTGCTCCAGCGGCGCATCGCGCTGGCCCGTCTGCGGATCGCCGGTGATATAGACCGTGGGGAGCATATCGGTCAGATCGGAGAGCTCCGACAGGATGAGGCGTTTGAGCTCGTTGACCACGATGGGGCTTTTGTAGCTGGGCAGGACGGCCGGCCAGAGATCGCCCCAGTAGCCGGTAGGCAGCGTCTCCCAGCTGGTCTCGGGCAGGATCCGGTCGCGCGCCTGCGCCGCGTCCATGTAGAGGCCCGACACGAATTGACATAAGAGGTCTTCCCCAGGGCGGGGGCCCTGACGGGTGACGTGGATCGGCGCCGCCTCCGGGGTCGTCGTGCGCTCACGGGGAAAGGGAATGACGCGGGCGGTGGCCGTGCTCATACTCAGGGCTCCGTGCCGGCGAGGCGGGCCACCCCCGCACTCAGCCAGGGCACACTGGGGACATCCCGCCGGACCACCACCGTATAGCTCGTGGACGCCTGACAGCCATAGCGCGCCTGGCACCACGCGGCCAGGTCATCCGTGCCGGCCCGGCGATCCTGGTCGGCCAACTGGGTGAGCCAGCGCCATTCCGCGGGGGTCACGTGGAGGATCACGGCCATCTACGTGGCTCTCCTCCCCTGGCGCTGCCGCCGCCGCTTGGCGCGTCTGGACCACCGGCGTGCTGTCCCGGCTGGGAGATCGCCACGTGCCTCGGCGGCGTACGCCCAGCGTTCTTGGCGGCGGGAATGCGGCATATCCTCCTGGCCAGGGCTACGGGGCATAGGGGATCCCTTCCAACTCCGCAGGAGGCACACGCCGACGGGCATGTAGTTCATTGAGGAAGTTCACACGACATTGGGCATGACAGAAGTGATACGCCACGCCGCCCTGCCCCCGCTCGCCCAACACGTAATGGGGTTCCGCCTTGGGGCCATCAATCACCCACTCGTGCGGCCCACTGTAACAGCCCGGCCCGGCACAGTACCAGTGGCGCTGATCCCAGGTGTGGCACTGCGGACAGCGACACTCCGACCCTTGTGCCGCAATCTGCGCCGCCCGCGGGTCCTGCATCCCCGCCGGCATGAACGAGCCATCGGCGCGCCGCTCGACCACGCCGACCCTGGCAAAGTCCTGCAGGATGGCGGTCAACTCCGCCAGCTTGTCCGGGAAACTACTCAGGTCGAGGACCGGACGAACGGCCGCGGAAGGTGGCGGTCCCTGGCCCAAATCCACGGCCAATTGGTCGAGATCGACCGGCATCTCCGGCACCGGGGCCGACGGGGGTTGCGGACGGGGCATCGGGGTGACTCCTCTGCACGGCGTCGCCCGTGCGGTGTTCCAAGGCCTCAATCTGCGCCTGGGTAATAAACCGCTCTAAGCCGCAGATCGCACAGCTAAAGTGATACAGCGCCTGCCCGGTGACTTCCCCGTGCACACGCATTTCGTAGCGGCCGCGGCCGTACTCCAGACATTCCGGGCACACAATGCGGACGAGGGTCGGCATGGTCACCCCTCCAGCACGCGCTGCGGCGCCTCGGCCAGGGCCGCCAGGGCCTCCTCCAGACACAGCTGACACACGGCAAAAGGGTCGCTGCCCTCCGGGTGCAACTCGACGAGGGCGGGCCGATGCTGCCAGCACCGATCACAGCGAAACGTCGTGGCACACGCCTCCCACCCATAGCGATGCAGGCGCGTCTCGCGCGCCCCCACGTCGCCGACCTCGCTTTGCAGATACGCGTCAAAGGTCCGTATACGCATGCGTCTGGGTCTCCTCGTCACCATTCCATGAACGTCTGTGGCTGCGCCCCCCCGCCGGTCGCTTGCCCGGCCAAAATCCGTTGCAGGTGGTGCCGATCCACGCTGGCCAGGTCGGGCTGCGTCGGATACCCGAGGCGCTCTAAATCCACCCGATCCTCCGGGCGCACCGGGGCGCTGTGGCGGGTCGCCACATAGTTTTCTGAGCGGGAAATCAGCGCAATGCCGAGCGCCATGAGCAGATCATCGTACCCCGCCAGCGCTTCGAGCTTGCCTGCGTCATTTTCGCCAAAGCACGCCAGCTGTGTCAAGAGGGAGCGGGAATGCAGCGTCATCGTTTGTTCCTGCACATGCTCGCGCAGCCGCGACAACATGCGCGGGCGGGTGGCGGAGTTGGTCTCCCAGCCGTACATGACCGCCTGCCCCTTGGTAATCCGATCCACGCGGATCCAGCGGTGCAGGTGATAATAGCCCCAATTCTGCTGCAGATACACCAACAACTCCCGCCCACCCCCCCCGCCGGACGACTGAATCTCGGGCGCCAGCAAGGCCATGTTATACACTTTGCCGAGCAATGCCAGCTGCTTGGCAAACGCATGGGGGGCGAGTGGCGCATCAAATTCCGCCACCTGTTCGAGCGTGTCCATGTCGAGGACTTCGGCGGCCGACTTGGAATGGCGCCCGCCTTCCAACCCCATCGCGCTATCGGCACCAATCACGTAAGCGTGCCCCGGCTCGGGCCGCCGAAAGATCGTCACCGGCCCCCCCGGCTGCGGCTGCCAGGTGATGCGCCCGTGCACAATGTCCAGCGTGCCCTGGCTCCCCGGCGTGATCGTCGGCTCACACCACACCAGCTCTTCCGGGCGAAAAAACGGATGCCCGCTCATAATAAACGCCATCTCCGGGGTGGCCGGATATTCTTGATTCCACGTATCGAGCGAGCCCTGGCAATCATCGTTGATGGTCTGGCGCCGCCAGCGCACCTGCCCCCACGTCAGATCCAACTCGCGCCTAAGCCGCGCTTCATCGCCGTAGCGATCCAGGTCGGACGGCAGCAGCGTGAGCGGGGTCGCATCGTCATCGGTATAGTCCGGGAAGGTATGCCAGGGCAGGAAGATGGGCACAAACGAGGTCTGGCGCCGACAGGCCCGGAGCCATTCCTGATGGAAGAGCGCCCCGTCTTCCGCCATGCCGTTGGCGGTCGACTCAATCACCCCCAGCGAAAAGACGTCGCGCCGCCGGGGGAGACACTGGAGGACCGCGACCAGGGCCGCCGGGTCTTTCCAAAACGCCACCTCCGAGCCGTGAAAGCACGTCAGCTGGCCGCTCCGCGCCGTCTCGGGGCTGCCCGCCGTGGCGAGGGTAATCGCCGAGGCGCGGTACTGGATGGTATGCCCGCGCACCTGGCCGAGGGCGCGCAGCGGGGACTGATCGCGAAACAGCTTGGACATGGCCCAGATGCGTTGGGTGGCTTCTTTGTCCTGGGCAATCACCATGGCCTGCACGTAATCATTGAGTGCCGCGATGGCGGTAATGAGGAGCGAAAAGAACGTGCTGACGCCTTCCCGGCGGGCTTTGAGGATGATGAACCGCATGCGCTGCTGCGCATCGAGCAGGGGTGCCACGTGGCGCCACAACACCTCCTGCGCGGCATTGAAGCGGGCCGGGCCAATGGCGCCGCCGCCGCGAAAGATATCCTCATAGCGGATCGGCAAGCGCTCCATGAGCGCGCGATACAGATGCCGGGGCGGGACCGGCAGGGGGGGAGGCACGCGGGCCGTGGCGGTCGCCATCGCCTCACCCGCGCCAGAGGTCGCCACGGACCTGTTGTTGCTGCAGAATCTGCCGTTCCACCTGCGCCGCGTCCGCATCCGTGAGGATGAACGTCGGGTACGGGGTCTCCGGCCCAGCGGCGGTCGGTGTCACGGCCGTGGGAACCGGGGTCGGGCGTAAGGACGCCACCGCCAGAGCGAGCTGCTGCAGCCCAGTTTCCAGCCGCGTCAAGCGCTCCTCGCGGCCCTGGTCGCCGGGCGCCATCGGAATGGTCTGCGGCGTGACACGGGCGCGCTCCTGGGCCTGGACCGCGTAGGCTTCGATTTCCCCCACCGCGGCCAGGAGGGCAGGAATCGCCTCGGCCACCGTCGGGACCCGCCGCCCATGGCGTTCGAGCCACACCAGCACCGGCTGCAGCATCTCCTGGAGGCCCTTGAGGAGGGTGGCGGTCTGCGGATCCGGGGCGGGAGGGGGCGGGAACGCGGCGTCCAGGCGCCACCCTAGCGGCCCCCCGTCGCCATTGGGCGCCGCGGCGGGACCGGCCCCCGCCGCCACCGGGGCGAGGCCATACCCACAGTTGTGGCAGCGGCCGTGATTTTCCGGCGCCGCCCACGTCGCGTGACAGTGGGGACAGGTCCAGGGCTCAGCCATCGTCCTCCTCCTCCTCGTTCTCCTCGTCCGACGGGGCTCCGTCGGACGTCTCTCGTGCGCGCGTGCGGGCTTCCACGCCCATCGCCTCCAGCCAGTGCTGAAATTCCTGATACGCCTGGCGATTCTCGGCCCCGCGCGCCACCGCCTGGCGCACCCGCATCAAGGTCTCCGTCGCCTTGAGCAACATATTCCAGGTGGACAGCGGCGACTGGTGCGCCTCAAACGCCTGCCAGTGCTGCGGGATCAGGCGAATCAGCTGACTCAGCACGGCTTCACTCGCGGGATCCGCGTCGGGGGCCGTATACAGCGCCCCGAGGGCCGTGAGAAAGTGCGTGTGGGCTGTGTGACTGGCCTGCGCCGCTTGGCGTTCGGCGTCGAGGGCCTGCTGCTGGCGGTCCAGAATCCCATCGAGGGAATCCACCAGTTTGCTCCGGCGTCCGGCCATTACGCGGTCTCCGCGGCGAGCGCGGCGAAGTGCTGTCGCAGGCGGGTCCGCCGGACTTGACGTTGCCGTTTGGCCCGTTCATGCGGCACATAGAGCACGTACGGATGCACGTGATAGCGCCCATCGGGCGCCGCCACGACTGCCCGCGCATACACGAGCGTTTTTAACGCCTCCAGCATCAGCAAAGGCGTCGTGCGAAAACGTGCACACAGCGTCTCCACCGTTAACCCCCCCTGGCTCCCTTCCTCCAGGGTGAGGACGAGGGCGCCAAACACCGGCCAGGCGAGCGGATCATGCACGACGCGATGCTGCAAAATTTTGGCAAGCGCGGCCAGGTGCACCCGGCCAAACAGCGGCGGTTGAGGCACAACACCGTTCCATGGCGACTAATCGCACACGCAGAACGCCACCCCAGAGAGGGGGCAGAAAAAGGCCCTTTTCCGCCCCCAGTGACACAGACCGTGCTGTACAGCATAGTGAACGAAGGCGGGGGCGTCAAGCGGGGCACACTTGCACACAATGGAGAGGGCATGTATACTCAGGCACGACTCGCCATTATGGAGGGAAGACCATGACGGGAAGCGAACTCCGGGCCATTCGGGAAGCGCACAACCTTAGCCAGCCAGAGTTTGCGCGCCTCTTGCACTATCATCCCAACTATATTTACCGGCTGGAACGCGACAAGGCGCCTATCTCACAACGCTTTGAATTATTGGTTATTGCGACATTCCCCAAAAAAAATGTGCGAAAATCTTCTATGCCTACTTGACTCTCCATTTTGGAGGGTGTATAGTTACTCCAGATGCAGTGCTTGACAAATACCGGCAGCCCTGATGGACGCTTGGCTCTCCAGTAACGCGGGAGGGGGTGACACGGCCCCCGCAGGTACCGCTAGAGGGAGAGAAGAAAACCGGCAGCGGGGCCGCCCACAGCGGGTACAGACACGGTGTCGGGAGCTACAGCGGCTCCCCTGATGATGGCCCAGCGCAGGGCCGAAACACCACACCCCAAGGAGAGGCCCATGAAGCTCACCCCGATGACGCAAGAGATGACACGCCGCCAAGCCCTGTGGACGCCGCCCACGCCCTCACGGCCGGCCATCTACAACGTCACCATCTGTCACGGCCCCGACGACAGCGGCAACACGGCAAGCTATGCCACGGAGGCGGAGGCCAGAGCGGAAGTGGTCCGCTGCCACCGCGCCCACGTCTGGCAGGTGCGCTACTGGGTCAGCTAACCCAACACCCAACAAGGAGCCTGACCATGATGCAGTTGCAGTCCTCCCCGCCCATCGGCACGCCAGCCTGGCACGCCGAGCAGGCCGCCCGCGCCCTGGCGTATCACACGGCCCTTGCGGAGCACCAACGCGCCTGTGCCCATACGGAAGTGCACCTGTTCCTGTCATGGCTGATCGAGGGCGTCTGTGCCGACTGCCATACGGAGTTTGCCCATATCCCCACGCACAGCACGATCGTCCTGGCAGACTGGGAATGTGAGGAGTACGGGATCGACTACGAGCAGCTCGAACTCACGACCGCCCCGGATGGATCGCCGCGCTGGAGACCGGCGGACGCCGTCAACCATGAAAGGACGCCACCCATGATTGAAGCCTGGGACAAGTACGGCACCCCGACAGACCCCTTTGCGTTGGCCCTGGAATGCGGCTGTCGCCAGCACCCCTATGAACGCTGCCGGGAGGCGCGGCAGTTGCAGGACCAATTGCGGCAAGCCCGGATCTGGCAGGCCCTGCGCGGCCGCCGCATCCAGCTCGCCGTGGAATTTGCCAATCACCTGTACGACCTGCGCCGCAGCATGCGGCCCTAACCCAGGGAGCCCCGACCATGCCGCAACGCCGAATCACCCCAACGCCAACGACGACGACGTGTCTGCACCCGCCCTCGCGCTACTATACGTGGTGGACAACGGATATCCGCACGGGCAAGAAGGACTGGTTAGTGATCACGTGTTGTGCCTGCGGGGAAGTCCTCAAGGGCAGTGCAGAAGAGTATGAAGCGCAACTCACGGAGACGACAGCGACCTAACATGGCAGCGCCCCGCCCGCAGTGCTGAGACGGGCGGGGCTGGTCGCAGGACACCACTCTCCCCATCAGAGGAAAGGCCTACGATGATACAGAAATACTATGCCCAGTACAACGACCAGGAAGGCACGGCCGAGCTGTGCAACGGCTCAGGATATCTCTTCAGGCGCACGGGCGAGCGGCGCGCCACGCTGGTGAGTTACAAAGACGGTGGGCTGGTGCTATGCGGACGGTGCGACTTGGCCGACAGCCAGCAGGCGGACGACACCGCCCCCCTCACCCCGGACGAGGAGCAGGAAGCCTGGGGCTGGTGGGCGGAGCGGCAGGCGCAGGAGGCCGAAGACGACGCCCGACGGCGCGACGAGGACGAGGCGTAACCACCGACACGGGGGCTGGCGGAAGGCGGGCCCCCCACACAGAGGAGACGAGCCGATGCATCCCTGCACAGCCTACACCCGGACGCTGGCGGAGGCGACGTGGACCTTTCGCGTGGGCGATCACGTCCGCAACGTCTACACGGGCCGCGTCCGCGTGATCACCCGCCTGTGGGCGCGCGATCCCGGCGCCCTGACCACGCCCTGTCTGGTGGAGCTCGCCGGAGGCGGCCGCTGCTGTCTCCTGGTCCTCGCACCCGCGCCGCCCAGCCCGCCGGAGGCCGCGGCCAGCCGGCAGCGCGACGACGACGCGGCCTAACCCACGCGGGGGCCGCCGAACGGCGGCCCCCCCCCCATCACCCAAGGAGAGACGAGGATGACCCGTCCGACGATCCTCACGACCATCACCACGGCCCAGGGCTGGAGCTGCCTCCTGTATCGGCAGGGCACCACGTACCCTGTCGGCGTCCTGTCGTCCCACCGGCGGCCCATCCCGCTGGCCGACAGCGCCTATGCCACGTATGCGGCCGCGCATGACCGGCTCCTGCAGGAAGCGCAGCAGCGCCACCGCGAGGAGACGACGGGGCGCACCTCCCCCTCCCCCAAAGAGACACCATAGTATAATTATACCTATACTATGCCATACACAGAGAGGACAACGTCGGGGCCAACCACGAGTTGCCCCCCCCAGGCCAATGGACGCGGTGCCGTACCCCACCGCCTCACCCCGAAAGGAGACCACGATGCCCGAGCCGACACCCGCTCCCCCGACGACATGGCGCCAACTGGTGGTGCCGATCCTCCTGGCCCTCCTGGTGCTGCTCGTGGGCCTAGTCGGCTATCAATATGGCTGGATGGCCGGCTGGCAGGAACGCAGCACCCACTGTCTCACGCCACGCTAACCTCATCCCCAAGGAGATGACGATGCCCGAGCCCACACCCACGCATACCGAAGCGCCGTATGCGCTGTCGGGGCCGTACCCCACCCCAGCATCCCACAGCGAAGCCCCCTGCTCGCTCAACATCAAGCTCCGCGTCGCTGGCGGCGACGTGCAGATTACCGGGCGGGGCCAGACGCCCGCCGAAGCGGTCGCCAACGTCCTGGAGACGAAAGCCCTGCTCACGGCGGCCCTCACGGCCCCCACGGCCCCCACGGCCCCCACGCCGCGGCCGAGTCGCACGCAGCGCCTGGGCGTGCTGTTGGCCTGTGGTACCGAGAAAGCCGTCGCCCAGGGCGATCTGGCGCGCCTCACGCGCCTCGTCAAAGCCTATGAGTTGGTCGTGCGGGGGCACGTCGTCGCCAACCCTGATGGCGGCGGCGCCCTCGTGCAGTCGCAGGCCGCCGGCGCCACGACGCACTACCGCGTCGTCGGACGCCGGTGCGAGTGTGCCGATTACACCCGGCATGTGGAGGCCGAACAGTCCTACTTATGCAAGCACGGGCTGGCGTATTTGTTGGTCCAACGGCTCGACGCGCAGGAGGCCGCCGATGGATCCTGAGCGCCTGCGCCGCTTCTTGGCGCTCACCTGGGAGGGCATGGCCGCCGCCGGCCAGCCCCTCAGCCGGGCGCAGGCGCACGCCCTCGCGGCGCAGGCGCTGCGCCAAGTGCACACGCGCTACCCGCTGCACGGCTATGCGGTGACGCAACTGGACGGCACGGTACGCGTCATTGCGGTGTGTGACTCGTGAGGCCTCGCGCGCGCGTCGTCGCGCGAAGTACTTATTACTTCGGGCGCGCGCGTGAGAAAATGGGTGACTGGAAGCAATTTTCCGAGAGCATACTGGTCTATTCCTATCGAGAAACAGCCGCCAAGAACGCCAGTCGCACACTGTTGGCGTTCTTGGCGTGCTTCCCCCAAAAACCATTCAAAGTCATTGATAGTATTGCATAGAAACAACATTGCCACGCTACACACTTTTCGGCAACATTACCAACATTGCCACATTGCCAACCATGTCAACATTGCTAACATTGCCACCCGTCTTAGTCGGGATCTTCATCGCCCGGTTCCCGATCCCACGGCTGAAAATCCGGTAAGCGCCAGTACCAGCGGCCATCGCCGTGGGACTTGGACGATAAAATCCCGAGCATCGCCTTGGCCCGATTCAAGGTCCGTTCCGCAATCCCCACGGCCTCCGCCGCCGTCTGGATCAGCGTCTGCGGTTGCGGCCCGTCTTGCAGGGCCTGCTTGAGCCACTTGGCGGCGTTACTGAGTTGGTGCTCCCGTTTGCGCGGCTGCATGCGGGTGAGGCTGTCGCCGTCCAGTTCGGAAGCGCCATGCCAGTGGAAGCCATCGGCCGCCAGCGAAAACACCATCGAGCGGCCCGTGGGACCAAAGGAATGTTTGATTTGCGCGACAATGCGGAGCCGCTCATCATCGGGCGCTTCGCCAATGACCAGCACGGAGCGCGCTGCAGCGGAAAAGTCAATCGAGCCCATGCCGCGATAGAGTAACTTGCCCCCCACTTGCTTATTCCAGTGGCGCAGCGGCACGATGGCGCAGCGGGTTTGCGCCGCCACCTGCCCGAGCTGCATCAGCAGCGGGCGCACTTCATTGGCGCGGTGCATATCGACATCAGCCCCGAGATAGGCTTGCAGCGGATCAATCACCACGAGGGAGGCTTGCAGATCGTGAATGGCTTCGCGAAGCAAGGTGAGTTGGGCAAACGTCCAGGGCAGGAGTTCGCCCGTGGTCGTCCACCCTTCCAGCACATAGAGGCGCTCCAGGTCGGCGCCGAGAATCCCGGCCCTGGGGCGCAGCGTATCGGCAATACCATCTTCGGCACTCAGGTAAATCACCGTGCCAGGGGGATAGCGGGCCGGGGACACGCGCCCGTCCTGGCTGGGGAGGCTATAGCCCTGCGTCACAGCGGTCGCCAGGGCAAACATCAGAAAGGTTTTGCCCAGGCCGGGATCGCCCTCCAGCAACGTCAGTTTCCCCCGTGGGACATAGGGCTCCCACAGATAGGTTACCGCTTCGGGCTCGACACTCGCCAGTTTGGTGAGCACGAGATGGGGGGCGACAACCGCCGGACGGGCGGCCTGGATCAGCGCCTGCAAGGCCTCCAGGCTATGCGTCGGCAACCAGTCGGACACGTCGCCATGGGCAGGCAAGTCTGGGAGGTCAACCCGTACTAAGCTGCGCACATAGCCACTGAGGCGCCGAGTTACCAGGTCGGCATGCTTGCGCCCTGGGGCGTCATTGTCGGGCAGGAGGATAATGGAGGCGCCGCGCAGGGTCTCACTATAACTGTCCTGCCATTTCTCGGCCCCCATCGGATTACACGTTGCCACGAGGCCCGCGGCGCGCAGCGTCTCGACATCTTTTTCCCCCTCCACGAGATAAATGGGCAGGCCCCCCGCAATCGCGGGCGCCAGTTCCGGCAGGCGATAGAGCACCAGGGAGACGCCCTTCAGATCGTTCAGCCACTGCCCCGGCTCGGTGGGATGCGGACGGCGTTGGAAAAACGTTTTGCCGCGCGTGGGATGCTGCACCCGGACGACTTGAAAGCGCGGATAGCCCTGGAGATCATGATAGGTGTAGAGGGCGTCATAGCGGGCGCGGCGGGGGGCGCGGGCCAGGCCCAGATGCTCCATGACGGTGGTGCCGAGGCACCCGGCAAAACAGTGCACGCGGATCTCCCCGTGCTCCTCCCACAGATGCAACGACGTATCCGAACTGCCCTGATGCACCGGGCACTTGGCGCGCCAGCCCCCCTTGTCGTGATGCGCGCCCTCACAGCGTTGCGCCAGCTCAGCAAGCGTCTCCATGGCGCGTCCTTTCCCGTGTGGCTGCCGCGTGCTTCCCCTCTTCCTGCTCTAGCCAGGCTTCAATGGCCACGGTGGCGTGCTCGCGGAGGAATCCGCCATGGCCAAAGCGCGACAGGGTTTTGCGGGTGACCCCAATTTCGGGGGCAATCTCCACCACATGCCGCGCCCCTTTGCAGATAAAATACCGGCGGCGTAACTCAGTCATGGCGTCGAGGACCAGCATAGCGATTCCCCTCTTCATAGTGCGCTCATTTTGGACATAAAGTGCACTATACTGGACAGCAAGGGAAAAAGCAAGTGAAAAAATAGGGAACAATCGCGTGGCTAGGCATGGGAGCGGTATGGGCAGGCACAGCCCACGAGGGAGGCAGACGTGACGCGGGAAACGCCGCATCACTGGGGCAGGCAGGCCGGAGGAGGACGCTGGGATCTTTTTAGGGGGTTGGCGGCTTCGCGCGCAAGCCCCGCCGGGGCGCCGCGTGCCGCTCCGACGGCTTGCCCTCTTGCGCCACCACCCACTCTTCAATGGCCAGGAGCACACTGACACTCACATAGCCGCCCCGCGCATAGCGCGCCAGGGTATGCCGACTCACCCCGACTTCGCCCATAATGTCGAGGACGGACCGGGCGCCTTTCGCGGCAAAATAGCGCGCCTGTAACGTATCCAGCATTTCTAAGACAGCCATGATGTCCCCCTATGGGATTTTTTTGGTGACTTTTAAGGACAACCTGTGTAGTCTATCAGGCAAGATGGTTTTGTGCAAGCAACGTCCCTCCCGGCACAGCACTGCTCCCGGGCCCGAGCGCACGAGGAAAGGCGGCACTGATGGCAGACGAGATCGTCCCCTTCGGGAAATACAAAGGCCAGCCGCTCGCGCTGCTCGCACACGATCAAGCCTATTGTGAGTGGCTGCTTGGCCAACACTGGTTTGTGCAACGCTACGCGAACATCCACACGCTGATCGTCAATCATTTTGGCGAACCCGCCGAGACGCCAGACCATAACCGCCTCCAACTCCGGTTTCTGGATCTGGACTTCCTGTCACGGTGCTCGCACGCCATCCTTGCCGTAGTTGAGCCTGCGACGGTGACAGAGAAGACGATCTTTCTGCCGTTCGCCTTGCCCCGGTTTGAAGTCATGGGCGCCGATGTGGTGTGGCGGCTTCCAGAGCGAGGCCAATGGGAGGTCATACGAGCAGAACAGACGATACGCACGGCACTAGGCCGGGCGTACGATAAGGATATCAGCGACCTCCAGGCCAGAAGAGGCAACCATATCGAGACGGTCATCCAGCATGAACAAGGCCGGTGGGAAGAGATCAATGCACGTTTTACGGACGTGAGACGACAATGCGCCTGGCAGGCAAGAGGAGCACACAGCCTGTGGGGGAATAACAACCCCTGCTCGATTGGGCGCATTGTCGTATATGGCTATGCTTCTACCATAAGTGTAGAGAATGCCTGCCCGAATTGTCGCAGGTGGGGGGAAGAGAGAAACAAACGATTCATGGCCCTGCATGACGCACGAGAGCGCGCTTGGCAGGACGCTGCCACGCAGTATGAAGCCCATGTCAACGTCCTCAGACCGTTCTTCAGCTCTGCCTCCCAGAGTGAAACACTCGCGTTTGTGGAACAGTGGGAGGGCTATAGTCGGCCGTTTAGTGTGGAATGTAAGCCCGCGCTGGGCGATGATTTCCCCGCCGTCTTACGTTTCGTCACGTCGTTGAAGCAGGACCAGACCCCGTACCGGGCTGTGGTGATTGAGCAGTATACCGGGGCCGGTGGTACGCTGGAGCAAGTCCGGGTCTTTTTCGGGCAGTCAGGCATCGTGCTGCTCACGGTGCCAGAGATTGAAGCCACGTCTCCCTTGCGCACCGCCGCGCTGGACGATCTGTACCGCAAGCCCCTTGACGACGCCATGTGGACACGCCCGTCATGGAGCGACTGAGACGCCCGGAGGTGCCATGCCCAATGCCGCACACGATACAGTCCTGAGACTCGCCCTGGTCGCCATGGCACTGGATCCCACCGCCGCGCTGACCCCCGCGCAACGCGCGTGGTGCACGGCCCTGCCGGCCAGGCGCACGCCCCTCACCCCTGGGGAACGGGCGCGCCTCCAGGGGCCGCTGCTGGCGTGGGTGCGGCAGGCGCTGCCGGGATGTGTCACACTCGTCGCCCAACAATTTCAACGCTAGGAGAGACGTGTATGCCCGAACGCAAGCCCCCCACGCTTCCCCTGTCCCCGCTCTTGCCCACCACCGCGCCGTGTCCGACCTGCGGCGCCTGGCTGCTCATCCGCGAGTGGGTGGCGGCCATGCCAGGCCAGGCGCCGTACTGGCGCGAGCTGGCGGCGCCGGTCTCTCCCGTGTTGGGGTTGCCGCACCACTGCCAAGGAGATCCCGTATGACGCTGCAGGGCCAGCATATTGTGGTCCTCGACTGTGAGACCCTCCACAGCGCCCAGGATTGCCGCCATTGTGGCCTGCCCAAAGAGGCGCACGGCTACCAGCAGCAACAGCGCTATCAGTGTCTCGATGATGGCCGCGTGTACGAGGCCATCGGCTGGGACGACCACGCGGCCTTAGGACTGAGCATCGGCTGCCTGTATCACTATGCCACCGACCACACTCAGTTTTTTGAGCCGCACACGCTCGAAGCGACGCTCCTCGCCCTGCTCCACGACCAGCCGCTCATCGTCAGTTTCAATGGACGCCAGTTCGATGGTCCGCTCATGGCGGCGGTCTATAGTACCCAGATGGACCTCGCTGATGACCAGGGGATCCTCAGTCGGTTGACACAACCCTGGCAGACCCTCTGGGACGCCTCCTATGATCTCCTGGCCGCCATCTGGCAGGTCGATCCGGAGCGCAAGTTTGAGCGCGGCCTCAACTCCCTGGACGCGCTCAGCCAGGCGAACGGGTTCGGGGCCACGGCGATGGACGGCGCTGACGCCCCACGCCGGTGGGCGCAGGGGCGCGTCGCCGAGGTGGTGACCTATTGCCTCACTGACGTGTGGCGCACCCGCAAACTGTTTGAGTTGGTGTGGGAGACGGGCCAAGTGCTCCGGGGGGATGGCCAGCCGATCCAGTTGCCGCGGCCGATCCTACCGAGCACCGCTTGACAGCGAAGCATAGGCCATGATACGCTTTGTGTATGGATACATCATTCTCGCTACTCGACATTCACCCGGCCCACTATGTGCGTCTCAGTGACGCCGCACGCCAGATGCGGGTGCCGATCCAGAATCTGCGCCGCTGGGTGAAAAAAGGGCAGGTCCCGGCCGTGCAAACGCCGACCGGCCTCTATTACATCCCCATTGCCTGGGTGGAGGCCTATCTCCACCCGATATCACCCCCTCACCCCAAGGAGACCTGACGATGCCTGACCTGCAACCCGTGCGCAAAAAGGCCGACCTGCTCCCGGCCCCCGTCCTGGCTCTGGTGCAGACGCTGCTCCCCGACTGTACGACGCTGTTGCCCCCCGATATCGCCCTGGACCACTTCCGCGCCGCGCTGTGGCTCGAACTCACCGGACGGCCCCAACTCGCGGAGTGCTCGGTGCCCTCCTTACGCGAGGCGATTGTGCAGGCGGCGATGCAGGGCATGCTGCCCGGGCGGGATTGTCACCTGCTCCCCTTTCGGGAGAAAGACAAAGGCCAGCGGCGTGCCACCTTCGTGGCCAATTATTTTGGGGTCATCCGAGGGCTCTATCGCACCGGCATGGTCGAGCAAGCCTTTGCCGAAGTGGTCTACCAGCACGATGTGTTCGATCTCGATTATGGTCGCCCGCAGGCGCTCATCCACAAACCGCCCAGAGGGGCCCGTGGTCGGCCCGAGGGCGCCTACGGCTTCATCCTGGTCCGGGGCAACACGCATCCGTTGGTGCACTATATGCCCGAAGTCGACCTCAACCGGGTGCGCGACAAAGCCCCGGCACACGATCACGGCCCGTGGGTGAGTGATCCGCAGGAGATGTGGCGCAAGACGGCCCTGAAAAACGTCGCCAAGTACGCGCGGTTGACCCCGCAGCTGCAGCAACTCCTCCTGGACGATGACGCCCGGCAGCGCGAGGATATCCCGGTGGAACGGCATCTCAAAAACCTGGAGGACGCCTTCAGCCCCGACCCGCGCGGCTCGACGCCCACGCAGGCGCCGCCGGTGCGCCCGAGAGAGCCCGCGGTGGCCGCGAGCCCTGCCGAGATCGTCGAGCCTGCCATTGCCCACCTCCAGAGCGAGATTGACGCCCTCCTGGCGGCGCAGGGCGTGGGCGACGCGGAGCGGGCCCGGTGGTGGCAGAGCAAAGCCGGGCAACTCTCGCCGGGGCATTTGAGCTATCTGCTGGAGCAATTGCAGACGACGGGGGGTGCCGCGCCGCCGACCATGGAACCGCCCGAGCCCGTCGGGGAAGAAGACGATCCCTTGCAGTTTGAATGATGTGCCGTTTTTGCGTGCAGGGATCGGCTCAATTTGCGTCGACCCCTGCCGCTCGTGTTGCAGGTCCTGTTTGGAGAGAACGTGGCTTATTTTGCCCGGTGGGGCGGGAAAAAGGGGTATCGACGCGTATGAGCCGCCATTGCAGTTGCCCCAAGGACGGCACGCCCTACCTCCCGACGCAGCAGTATTGCCCCCGGTGTGCGGCGCTGCTGGCGGCGGCGCGCGTGCGGAGCAGCTTTCCCACCAGCGTGCAGGCCGCCGCGGCGGCGCGCGCGGCCCCCGAGAAGCAGTTGCTGGCCCAGGTCGAGAAGCTCGCCCGTGCCCATCAGTACCTGTTTTACCACACCTTCGATGCCCGCCGGAGTGCGCCCGGTTTCCCGGATGTCATCTTGTTGCGTGCGGCCTCGCCCTGGCGCCCGGCCCGGCTGATTGTCGCGGAACTCAAGAGTCGGCGGGGGAAGGTCAGCGCCGCGCAAGCGCAGTGGCTGGCGGCGTTCCGGGAGATTGCGGGCATAGAATGTTATGTCTGGACCCCAAGCAGTCTGCCAGACCTGGAGGTGTTCCTTGATGAGTAACGACCACCCGCCCTCCTTCGTCGATGGCCAGGCCCCCGACTGGCGTGAGGGGCTCAGACGCTCCCGCCTCTTCGCGCCCTTGGTGACGCCGCACTGGCTGACGGATCCGCGGTGCCAGGCCCAGGCCGCCTACGCGCGGGCGCTGGGGAAGCCCTTCCGGGTGCTGGTGCTCGGGGACCTGCGCCTGCCCGAAGATGCGTTTGCGGGCATCAGCGACCTGCAGGTGGTGCGGGTGACCACGCCCGAGGAGGCCAGTGCGCACCTGGCGCACTGGATCCGGGAGGCGCACGATGGGTGACCCGGCCCCCCGCGCCTGTGCCTGTTGTGGCGAACCCTGGACCCCTGGGGTGGGGCAGGCGTGTGGCTGTGTCTGGAGTGCCGGGCGCGTGTACGAGGGCGTCTGTCGGGCGCATGTTGCGTGCGCCGACGCCCTGTTTCGGTACCCGCTCGGGCACCGGGTGCAGTGGCAGGGCGCGTGGTATACCATTGTGCGGCGGCGCTACGAGGAGGGCACCGTGAGTCGGTGGTGTGCGTATGGGCTCTGGCGCGGCAGCCCGGAGAGCGCGGCGACGGTGGTCTGGGCGTATGAGGCGGATCTGCGGGCGGAAGGCGAGAGGGAGGGCGGATGACGAGACCAGAAGGCATCGGGGTGGGCACGGGCGTCCAGGTGGACGAGTGGGTCTCCTGCTACGCAGACTCGTGGCAAGACCTCATCGTCCCCGACGCCTTTGCCCACCCGTGACTGGCCAAATTTGCGCGCGGCTTGATTCAAAAGATCATCGCCCACGTGCGCGACGACTTCCACGTGCCCCGGGGCGCCACCCTGCTCGACGTGTTTTCTGGCTGCGCCCTGGGCGCCCATGACAGTCTGCTCGCGGGGTATCATTTTGTCGGGGTGGAGTTGGAAGAAAAATTTTGGACCCTTGGGCAAGCGAATGTCGCCCTGTGGGCACGCAAGTACGGGAGTCTTCCTGGCTACGGGCGTGCGACGTTGCTCTGTGGCGATAGCCGGTACCTGAGGACGCTGCTTCAGGGGGAGGCCGCCTGTATCCTATCGTCACCACCCTATGCCGAGAGCCTCAACACTACGAAGCAGGGAAGTCCACAACTAGAACGTGAGAAGAATCTAGGGCGTCCTATCGCGTATGGCTGTTCGCCCGGCCAGTTGGGCGCCATGTCGCCGGGGCGGGTGGCGGCCGTGGTGAGTTCGCCGCCGTACGGTACCGGGGATAGCGCCGGCGCGGAGTCGCTCCAGCGCCGGACCGATGCCAGCGCCCAGGCTATGCTGGCCGCCCAGGGGTGGCACGGTGGAGGGCAAGTGTCGCCAGACAACCTGGCTACCGCCCCGCCCCCGACGTTTTGGGAGGCGGCGTGCGTGATCCTCCGTGAAACCTTTGCCCTGCTGCGCCCTGGCGGCGTGGCGTGTTTTGTCGTGAAGGCCTATGTGCGTGATGGCACGCTGGTGGATTTCCCGCACCAGTGGCAAGCCGTCTGTGAACGGGTGGGCTTTGTGACGGTGCACGAGCACCACGCCCTCTTGACCGAGGACTACGGCGTGCAGGGACACTTGTTTCAGGAAGAGGATACCCGGCATCAGGTCAAGCGGGTGAGTTTTTTCCGCCGGTTGGCCGAGCGGAAAGGCAGCCCGGTGATTGACCACGAGACCGTCTTATGCATGGTGAAGCCAGGAGAGGCCGAGGGCGGGGGCGTGGCGTGTGTCCTCAGTTCGCCGCCGTATCAGCAGTCGGATAACCGGGGGGATCGGTCGTCTCAGGAGCGTTTCCGTGCGCAATTAGTTCGTGATGGCAAGGCACATGGGACCCTGGGCGCTTTGATGGGGCACGATTATGGCTCCACACCGGGTCAGTTGGGCGCCATGCCCCCCGGCAGCGTCGACGTCGTGATCAGCTCGCCGCCGTATGCCGAGAGCCCAGTGGAAGGGACACGCGGCGGGCGCATGGGGGCGGGCTCTCCCGGCCAGCACTGGACGACGAAGGTGACAGAGCACCAGCACAACTACGGCTCGTCACCGGGCCAATTGGGCGCCATGCCGCCAGGAGACCCCCATGTTCCACGTGCCTGAAGCCGCTCGCCAGTGCACGGGGCCGTTGGCGAGCACAGCAGCCCATGGGAACAACGGGGCGTTTGTCATGCCCTCGTCGATTGCCGGACGCTGGTTGCGGATCATCGTGTCGGATGGCTATGGCTTTGATCATGTGTCAGTGCATGTCGAGGACGCCAAGGGCCGCCGCAAAATCCCCCTGTGGGAGGAAATGTGCGCCGTCAAAGCGGCGTTTTGGGATGCAGAGGACGTCGTCATGCAACTCCATCCGAAGGAGTCGGAGATGGTCAACAACGAACCGCACACGCTGCACCTCTGGCGGCCCCAGGGGCAGACGATCCCGACGCCGCCGTCGGTACTGGTCGGCCTGCGGGGGGTCGGGGAGCTGCGCCCACGATGACCCCGGAACTCTGCCCACTCACCTGCCTGGAAGCGTTCCGCGTCATGTGTGCCGATCTGGACGTCGACGAGGCGCGGCTGCTGGAGGCCCTCCATGCCTGTGCCGTGCCGCCCGACGCGGACCCGCTCGATGGCTGGGACGCCGCCTTGTTGCGGGCGAAAACGTGGCTGACGCCTCCCCATCGGGAGGACACGCGGCGATGAGACACAAACCCCCGCCGGAAGCGCAAGGCATCGAATACGTCTTGCGGACCATCCCACCCGGTGGGGACCTGGATCTGTACGTCTTTACGGATCTGCAGCATGCCCGGGAGTGGTTACGTCAACCCTTCGTGAGCGATGCGGAGTGGGCGATTACCATAGCGCACATCCGCTATGGCAAGCGGGCGTGTGCCCACTGTGGGCATCGCAAAACGTATTGGCTCCGACACCAGACGCTCCCTCCCAGCGTGTTTTGTGCCGCCCAGGGGGAGGATGCCCCCCCCCAGGAGGCCACCATGCCGACGCACTATGAACCCAATCCCGACTGGGTCCTCGAAGCGATCTCTTGCTGCCAGCACTGTGGCTGCTTGCCGGAAGGACACCATACGGATGGCCGCTGCTACAGCGTTGCGGAGATGGGTGCCCGCCTGCGCTGGGCGCAGCAGACCGGGCGCTGGCCGGGACCAGACGAGGACGTGACCGCTCCCCCAGGAGGCCCGACGGTCCCGCTATGACGCTATTTGTGCTGGGCTTTGGGTGTCATCTGTATCTGGTCTCGCTCATTGCCCACCGCGGGCTCCGGCGGGATCAGTACGTGCTCGTCGGGGGGATTGTGCTGTTGGATCTCTGGTCGCTGTATATCATGTGGAAGAGGTGACGATGAAGTCCGCACGCCGCCTCACCGCCCACGACCGGCTGGCGCTGTGGTTCCTGCTCCTGTGCTGTGTGCTGAGCGCGGCTGGCGGGTGGCTGCTGCATGGGCTGGTGCGCTAACGGCGCCTCCTAGGGGCCAGGAGAGGGGCGAGACTCCGTCGGCCCCGACGGGGGCCGTACGCTCGACCTACCTCCTGACTCTCGTGCGGCGGGCAGGGGGTGGCGCGTGGGGTGGTGCGTTAAAGGAGACCACGACATGGAGGAGGCATTTTATGAAGAGCATTGGACGGACAGTCAGGGAGATCCAGCCGGAGGGCTGACGACCGGACGGGGGATGAACCTGGTGTGGCAGAATGGGCCCTTAGGACGCGGCCAGGAGCGGCGTGCACCGAATGGGTGCGGTGTCGAAGAGGTCATCCAGGCCGCCATTGGTCGGCTGGAGTTTTACCAGGCGTCACGCTTTGCGTGTGAGGCCAATGCCGAAGCCCTCCATGCGCTCTATCATGCCGCAGCTGCACTGGAGAGGCGCACCCGCGACCGTGAAGAACGACAGGTGGAAGGCACGCACACGCCGTGATGCCGCGCGCGCTGGGCGCAGAGCCCCCGGCCGCAGGGATCGGGGCGCTCGTGGCCTCCGTGGGGGTGCCCTCAGGGCACGCCGGTTGGAACACTTCTGCCGGCTCCTTCCCTACGCAAACGCGGTGGAATTCCGTCGTCGGCGCGCGCCCCTGGAGATCCTGGCCTATGCGCTGTCGCCATTGCCCTCAGGAGGCCACGCATGTCGTGCGGTGCTGGCTCCATCGCCTACACCGGTATGGTGCCCCCTGGGCTATCCTGAAAGCGAGGCCGGGGGTGCATTGGCCACCGGTGTACTGTCGGTGGCATGCCACGTGCGAAGCCGTGGTGCGCAATTATGGCTCCTTCCCCGCATAAAGATGGTGCCATGCCGTGGTCGGCGCGCGCTGCTATTCTGCGACAAAATAATTCCAGACATACGTCGTCGCCGCCGTCAGCGCCGCCGCGCCACTGTTGACGGTAAACCCCTGGCCATTCGTCCCAGAGACATACACGCCGGTCGTGCCCGCCAGCCCGGCGGCGTTGAGGTTCGCCGGGGTGAGCGTGACGTTGAGCGCGGCCGACGGCATATCCGGATCCCCCGTATGCCGGGAGATGGTAAAGATCGCCGTATCAATGGCCGGGGTGCCACAGGTCGTCACCGACACTTGCCCCGAGAGCATGGTGGAGCCGGCCCGGATCGTACCCGCCCAACACGAGACATCGCCCGACCCGCCCCCAAGGGTGAGGTCCGGCAGATGCCCGAGGCCCCCCAGGAAGCGTTGCGTCGAGGCGTTGTCGGTGCGATCTGACAGCGACTCGGTGATGAGCGTGATGGGATCACGGCGCACGACGTTCCGCCAGGTGTCGTTGACGCCCGTATCGGTAATCGCGGTGGCGCCCGTGGTGAGGATGACGCCGTCCAGGGTGTTATTGTGCGTCGGGTAGGTCACACTGACGCCGCCTTGATTGCGCACCCCCTGGAGCTTATTGAAGTAGGCCGTCGCCCCGGCAATCTGGAGTTGGCCCAGGACCACGCCATTGATGACCTGGTTGCCGACGCCCTCGATCCGCACGTCGGGAATCCCATCCCCGCCATGATTCGCCTCAAAATCCATGCCCACGAATGTATTGTACACACACCCCGTGCGCGGTCCCGTTTCCCCCGGACAGAGGAGCCCGGCGCCGCCATTGTTCTCACTGGTGCCCCCGACAAAGGTCGTATCCTGCGCACTGAGCAGGAGCAGGCCATCGCCCGAGACGCCCTCACAGATCGTGTTGAGAAAGACATTGGTCGTCGTCAGTTCGAGAAAATTCACCCGCTGATCGAGCACCAGGCAATGCACCGGCTGCACGGCAAAGGCCCCTTCTTGCATCGAGACGCGGAAGCTGCTCCAGGTATCTAAGACCGTAAAGAGGCTGTGCAGGCCGCTCTGGCTCACATCGGTGACGCGGAGGTCGTCAAAGCGGCCATGGATACAGGCGCGGCGATAGATCCCATCGGTCGTACTGGCGTTGCCCTGAATCAGGAACCCGCGCATGGCGGTCCCCGTACAGGTGATCGCCCCCGACGCCCCGCCGTCCATGTTGACGGCGACGCCGGTGCCGGTGTGGTGCAAGGTGGTCAGGGCACTGCCCGCGCCCTCCAGGGTGAGGCCACTGACGGCCCAGTTGGGGGCGGTCGCATAGGCAAACACGCCGGGCACAAAGACATAGTGCCGGCCGGCCGTCCAGGGCAGGGCGGTGTCCCAGCCCGTCCAGGGATCAGCCGTGGTGCCCGTGCCGCCGGTGGCATACTCATGGACGAAGATCTCTCCCAGTGCCCGGCTCACGCTGGACCCCGTATTAAGCCGCGTGACCGTGGTAATGACCCCGCCACTGACGGTCACCTGGGCAAACTGGAGGGCGTCTCCCGGATCGGCCACCGCCAGCGTACTTTGGCGCCACAGATACTGCGTCCCTGGCTGGCGGGTCCAGTTCGCCACGACGGTGGACACATCCCGGTGCAGCGCCAGCCAGTAGGTGCCATCGCCCCCGGTGAGCGGCCCCAGGGTATGCGCCGTTTGGGTCGCGTAGACCAGGTCCCCGGCACTCCCCCGCACATAGCCCTGGCACGCAAAGGCGGCCAGCGTCAGGCTGCTGGAGGGCACCACGGGAGCGCAGTGCTGCGGCAGGATGGTGGGCGTGGTCAGATCGCCCCACCAGCTTTGCAACTCGCCCTGCGTATCGGGGCGGCTGTGGGTGTTGCCGGCCCAGGCCGGGACCCAGGCCAGCAGGAAGCCGAGACACAGCAGCAGGGCAAGGACGGAGCGTTTACTTAACATGGGTAGTCTCCTCGTGCCATCGTTTGCGTAAGAGGGGCGCCTTCTTGCGGTACGCCTGGGTCAGTCGTTCCCACTCGGGTTGGATGGCGGCCCACTCCGCAGGATGCTCCTTGCGCCACTGCGCGCTGCCGTATTGGAGCGGCTTGGTGCGGCGCACCCACTGCCGATAAGACGCCTGCACGCGGGCAGGATGGGCCTGGCGCCAGCGCTGGACTCTGGCGATGCATGCGGCACGGTGCCGGGCATAATAGCGGCGATTGGCGGCCCGCATCTGCTCCCGGCGACGGGCGGTTTTCGCGGCGTCCAGGGCCTGGCGGGCCGCGGCGGAGGCCGTATAGAGGGGGCACAGGGCCTCCAACTCTGCCGTCAGCGGCACTTCACGGGCCAGGCGGGCTTGCTGTCGCTGGTGGACTTGGCACCACGCCAGGCGCAGCGAAAAC
>Ga0070699_100000396_pt1 | contig 42248 bp, 33 predicted proteins | sample KBSK1503metaG_FD_65473 | JGI IMG/M metagenome (GOLD analysis project Ga0070699, IMG submission 65473) | Corn, switchgrass and miscanthus rhizosphere microbial communities from Kellogg Biological Station, Michigan, USA - KBS K1-50-3 metaG | ecosystem: Host-associated > Plants > Roots >... | reverse complement strand
ACCGCGGCATGCATGTCTACGGCACCCTGTTCGAGGACGAGTACTTCCGCCTGCTGGAGACCATGCTGGCCCACGAGCAGGCCACGCCGTCCAAGCTGCCGCTGCCGATCCGGCTGCGGCGGGAGACCATCGACCGGTGGCGGCAGGAGAACGCCGCCCACAAGTGGGACCTGACCCACGAGATCCGCAATGTCGCGGGCTGCGTGATGGTGCCGGTCTACCGCCGCACGCCCAGGGAGGACCAGCTGGGCAGGGCGCAGTACACCTCCGGCGGCATCCCCATCGCGCCGGAGAAGACGCTCGACACCCGCATCGCCACGGACATCATCGGCGACGCCACGTTCGAGGTCTACGACGTGGCGCTGCTGGTGACGGAGGACAGCGACTTCATCCCGGCGGTGGAGTTCGTGCAGGACATGCGCGGCAAGCAGGTGATCCACGTCGGCTTCGGCGGCCACAGCAACGAGCTGCGCTCGGTCTGCCGCCATCGCATCGATTTGGGGAAGGGCAACCTCTACCGGCGCATGCAGCGGCGCACGGGCCGGGCGGACGGGACTGCGAAAGGCAAAGCCTGATTGTCGGCCCTGAATGCCGACAGCAAGGGAGGAAGAATGGCATGTGGAACCCCGCGCGATCGTTCGCCGCCGCGCTATTCGGCGCCGCGCTGCTGCTGCTGTCGCCCATGAGCCAAGCCCAAGAGCCGCCACCGCCGCCGCCCGTCTCAGCCGGCCCCGTCGAGCCCGCGCTGATCGAGGATCTCGTGGCGGCGAGCCGCATTCTGGTGGACCAGGGCGTGCTCGACGCGTTCGGGCACGTCAGCGTGCGCCATCCCGGGGATCCCGGCCGGTTCCTGATGTCGCGCTCGCTCGCGCCGGCGCTGGTGACGGCCGAGGACATCGTCGAGCATGACCTCGACGGCCGCGGCATCGACGCCAACGGCCGCGGCCTGTTCCTGGAGCGGTTCATCCACGCGGAGATCTACCGGGCGCGGCCCGACGTGAACGCTATTGTGCACAGCCACTCGCCGTCGGTGATCCCGTTCAGCGTGGTGAAGCGGCCGATGCGGGCCATGTACCACAACGCGGGGTTTCTGGCGCAGGGCATACCGGTGTTCGACATCCGCAAGCGCTTCGGCATGACCAACATGCTGGTGTCGACGCCGGAGATCGGCAAGGCGCTGGCGGCCGACCTCGGCGACAAGCCGGTGGCCCTGATGCGCGGCCACGGCAGCGTCGCCGTGGGGCCGTCGCTGCCGCTGGCCGTGTTCCGCGCGGTCTATACCGAGGTCAACGCCAAGCTGCAGGCCCAGGCGCTCGGCATCGGCGGGCCGGTCACGTACCTGGAGCCGGAGGAGGGCGCGCTGGCCGACAAGACCAACGCACAGGTGGTCGGCCGCCCCTGGGAGCTGTGGAAGCGCAAGGCGCTCGGCAAATAGCCAGAGCCGGCCCTTGGGAGTGGAAAAGTCGCGGCGCTCAGCGCCAGGCGAAGGCGACCTTTTCCAGGCGGGCGTCGCCGAACTTGGTGTAGGCGCTGGCCACGGGACGGCCGCCGCGGCGCCAGTAGAAATCGCAGGCGGCCGTGTTGTCGAGCAGTGCCCACACGATCAGGCCCTTGGCCTTGCGCATGTCGAGGGCGTGGCGGCAGCCCTCGAACAGGTGCTCGCCGAGCCCCATGCCCTGGTGGACCGGATCGAGATAGAGCTCGTAGATCTCGCCCTGATACGGCCCCCGGTGGCGTGCGGCGCCGAAGGTGGCATAGCCCACGACCTTGCCGTCCAGATCGAGCACCAGCGGGCATTCGCCCGACCGCATGGCGGTGCGCCACCACTCCGGCGTGCGCTGCCGGATGTAGCCCTCGAGGTGCACATGGGGGATGATGCCGCGGTAGGCGAATTGCCAGGACTCGCGGAAGACCTGCGACAAGGCCCCCGTATCGGCCGGCCTGCCCTTGCGTACGCTCACCTTGGACCCAGACCCCAGCATGGCACCACTATAGCGTGTCCCAACGCGCCGCGCTGCAGCGATTTTGCCGCGACTTTGCCGCGACTTTGGTTGCAGGATCAGGGGTTGCAGGATCGGGTGCCAGGCCTCGGGAGCTTCCCGGACTTTGCCCCTTGGGCTCGCCCACTAAATCGCCGCCGCCGCCCCACAGTGGAACCGGCCCGGCGCCTTACGGCGGCCAAACTGGCATCGGCCCTATCCTGCATGACCGGAAAGTCTGTCACGCTCGACAAACCTGCCGCCAGGCGCATCTGGCTGCACGCGCAAAGGCTCGACACGCCCGCGCCCTTCGGCAGCGGGCCCGACGCGACGCGCACGGCGATCCAGCACCTGGGATACGTGCAGATCGACACCATCAACGTCATCGAGCGGTGCCACCATCATATCCTCTTTACGCGGATACCGGACTATCGCCGCGACCACCTCAACCGGGCGCAGAGCCTCGACAAGACGGTGTTCGAATACTGGACGCATGCCTTGTCGTACCTGCCCGCCCCCGACATGCGGTTCTACATCCGCGCCATGCAGCGGCACTGGCGGCGCCGCAGCGCATGGTTCGGCGCGGTGAAGCCGCAGGACCTGCGCAAGGTCCTCGGCCTCCTCAGAAGCAACGGCGCGCTGACGATCCGCGACATCGACGACGACGTGCTGGTGGAGAAGGACCATCTGTGGGCCAGCCGCAAGCCGTCGAAGCGGGCGCTGCAGCTCGCCTTCTATCGCGGCCTCGTCACCGTCAGCCGGCGCTCCGGCATGCTCAAGACCTACGAGCTGACGACCCGCCATTTCGGCTGGGACCGGCTGCCCAAGGCGGCATCCGAGCGCGAGATCCTGGACTATCGCATCGACCGCGCGCTGCGCTCGCAGGGCCTCGTGAGCCTCGATTCGGTCTGCTATCTCGCCGCCGGCCTCAAGCCGGCCGTGCGGCGCCTGATCGAGGCGAGGACGCGGCGCGGAGAGCTGGTGCCGGTCGCGCTCGACGGGGCGGGCAAGCAGGAGCACTGGGCCACGCCCGAGGCGCTGGATGACGGCTTCGAGCCCGGCGCAGGGCCCGGCGCGGGGCTGGTACATATCCTCTCCCCCTTCGACCCGCTGGTGCGCGAGCGCAAGCGCCTGCAGCTGTTCTTCGGCTACGAGCACCGCTTCGAGGCCTACGTGCCCAAGGACAAGCGGGTGTACGGCTATTTCGCCTGCCCCGTGCTGATCGACGACGCCATCGTCGCCGCCCTCGACCTCAAGACCGACCGCGAGAAGGGCAAGCTCGTGGTGCAGCAATGGACCTGGCTCGGCGACGGCGCACGCCGGGAGCGCAAGCGGCAGATCGAGGAGGCCCTGCACCGCTTCGAGCCGTTCCAGCTGGGGCGGTGAGCGCGGGATCTGGGCTACGGCGACCTGCTTGCCGCTCATGCCAGCATATCCGGCTCCCTTGCTTGAATTGCCATGGGTCGTATGCTATTGTCATACCTATGAGCGATCGCACCTCATCTCCATCGATCTTGAGTGTCAGGGTCAGCCCGGACGAGCGGGCGCTGCTGGAGGCCGCCTCCGAACAGGCGCGCACCAGCCTCAGTGACTTCGTGCGCCGCAAGGCCCTGGAGGCTGCGGAGATCGACGTGCTGGAGCGCAGCGTCGTGACCATACCGGCCAAGGACTGGGAGGCATTCGAGGCCTGGGTCACTCGACCCGCCGAGACCATCCCGGCGCTCAAGCGGCTCGCCCGCCGAACACCGAGCTGGGAACGGTGACATGGCGGGCGCCGTCGCGGAAGTGACGCTGCCTCGCCCGCTTGCTGAGAATGACGATCGCAATGCCTTCGACTGCGGCCGGGAGTCTATGAACGGTTGGTTCCGCCGGCATGCCTGGGCGAACCACGCCAGCGGCGCGTCACGCGTCAACGTGATCTGCGAGGCGAGTTCGGCGAGGATCGTCGGCTACGTAACACTGAGTGCCGCCCAGATCGAGCGCGCGTTCCTGCCGAAGGCGCAACAGCGCAACCGGCCTGATCCACTGCCCGCAACGCTCCTCGGCCAACTCGCCGTTCACAAGGATTGTCATGGGCAGGGGCACGCAAGCTCGCTCGTGCTCTTCGCTCTCAGAACGTCGCTGCGCGCGGCCGAGATAGTCGGGAGTATAGGCGTGATCACGCATCCCCTCGACGACGGCGTTCGCGCCTTCTACGCCAAGTGGGGCTTCCAGGACCTGCCGTTCGATCCGCGCCGTGCGATGATGGTGCGCATGGTGGACTTGCGGAAGAACGGCATCACACCTTGAGCTGCGGTCAGATGGCGACCTTCCCAATGCGCTTCGGGTCGTGGAGAGGTCGTTTCGGCGCAATCCCGCTGCCGCGGGATTGGCACCCTACGATTCTACGCCTCCCAACCCCAGGTAGCTCTCCACGATCCGCGGATCGGCCGCGAGCCGGGACGCCGGGCCTTCCGCCGTGATCTCGCCCAGCTCCATCACATACGCGTGGTCCGCCACCTGCAGCGCGGCGCGGGCGTTCTGCTCGACCAGCAGGATGGAGACGCCGGTGGCCTTGAGGCCGACGATGATCTCGAAGATGTCGCGCACGATGAGCGGGGCGAGGCCGAGGCTGGGTTCGTCCAGCATCAACAGGCGCGGGCGGCGCATGAGGGCGCGGCCCATGGCCAGCATCTGGCGCTCGCCGCCGGACAGCGTGCCGGCAAGCTGGGCCTCGCGCTCCCTGAGGCGGGGGAAGCGGGCGTAGACCTGCTCCAGGGCTAACGCGCGCTCGGCGGCGGGACGGCGGAAAGCGCCGAGAGCCAGGTTGTCGGCCACCGTCATGGAGCCGAACAGCTCGCGCCGCTCCGGCACAAGCGCAAGGCCCAGGCCCACCCGCTCCTCGATGGCCATGCCGTCGAGCGAGACGCCGTCGAAGGCGACGCGCCCGCGCGATGGCAGCAGGCCCATGGCGGCGTTGAGCAGCGTGGTCTTGCCGGCGCCGTTGGCGCCGATCACCGTGACGATGCTGCCGGCCGGAATGGCGAGCGACACGCCCCGCACCGTCTCCACCTTGCCGTAGGCGACCGAGACATCGTCGAGGGCCAGCATGGGAGCGCTCACGCCACGCCTCCGAGGTAGGCCTCGATCACGGCCGGGTCGGAGCGCACCTGCGCCGGCGGACCCTCGGCGATCCTGGTGCCGAAATCCACAACCACGATGCGGTCGGCGAGGCCCATGACGAAGCTCATGTCGTGCTCGACGAGGAGGATGGTGAGGCCCTGCGCCCTGAGGCCCGCGAGCGTGGCGGCCAGCTCGCGCTTCTCGAAGTGGCGCAGGCCGGCGGCGGGCTCGTCGAGCAGCAGCAGGACCGGATCGAGGGCGAGCGCGCGGGCGATCTCCAGGATGCGCAGCTGCCCCAGCGACAGGCTGCCCGCGGGGCGGTGCATCTGCGCCGTGAGCCCCATGCGCTCGATCTGGCGGGCGGTCTCGTCGAGGAGGCGGGCCTCCTCGGCGCGGTCGAGGCGGGCGATGCTGGCGGCGGCGCCCTTGGCTCCCCGCAGGTGGGCGCCCAGCGCCACGTTCTCCAGCACGCTCATGCCGGGCTGCACGTTGACGTGCTGGAAGGTGCGGGCGATGCCGCGGGCGGCGATGGCCTGGGGCGAGCGGCCCGAGATGCGCTCGCCCTTGAAGGCGATCTCGCCGGCGGTGGGCGGCAGCACGCCCGTGACCAGGTTGAAGATGGTGCTCTTGCCGGCGCCGTTGGGGCCGATGAGTGCGACGATCTCGCCGGCGCGCACCGCGAAGCTCACGTCGTTGACGGCCACCAGGCCGCCGAAGGTCTTGCGGGCTTTGGTGAGCACGAGCAGGGGCTCGCCGGCCGCAGGCATGGTACGCGCGGGAAGTGGCTCTATTTGCTTCGATCGCTGCGCAGGATCGCCACGAGATTCCCCTCCCCCCTTGTGGGGAGGGGTTAGGGGTGGGGGGAACCCCTCCCTTCCAAGTTTGGGGTTCCCCCCCACCCCGTCCCTCCCCACAAGGGGGGAGGGGACCTTGCGGCGCGCGCCTCGCGACATGCCAGACGAGAGCGCGGCGAGGCGCGGCCACAGGCCTTCGCGGGCGGTCTGCAGCAGCAGGATCAGCAGGGCGCCGAACACGACGGTTTCGTAGTTGCCCTTGGCGCCCAGGAGCGAGGGGAGAATCCGCTGCAGCTGGTCCTTGAGCAGGGTGACGAGCCCCGCGCCCAGGATGGCGCCGCCGACGTGGCCGGCCCCGCCCAGCACGGCCATCAAGAGGTACTCGATGCCGGCGTTGATGCCGAACGGCGTCTGGTTCACGGCCCGCTGCATGTGGGCGTAGAGCCAGCCGGCCACGCCGGCCAGCAGGGCGGCGTAGACGAACACGATGAGCTTCACCCGCATGGTGCTGACGCCGAACGACTCGGCCGCCAGCGCGCCGCCGCGCAGCGCGCGGATGGCGCGGCCGGTGCGCGAGTCGAGGAGGTTGCGGGTGGCCAGCGCCGCGAGCAGCACCGAGATCCAGATCACGTAGTAGATGCCGCGGCTGTCGTAGAGATCCCAGCCGGCGAGGTTGAAGGGCGGGATGCCGGTGATGCCGTCGTGGCGGTGGAACAGCTCCAGCTCGCCGAACAGGAAGTAGAGGCTGAGGCCCCAGGCGATGGTGCCGAGCGGCAGGTAGTGGCCGGAGAGGCGCACGGTGAGGAGACCCAGAACCAAGGCTGCGAGCCCGGTGATGGCGAGTGCCACCGGCAGCGTGGCCCACGGCGACCAGCCGTAGCGGGTTGTAAGGACGGCGGTCGTGAAAGCGCCGAAGCCGCAGAAGGCCGCCTGGCCGAACGAGGTGAGCCCGCCGACGCCCGTCAGCACCACAAGGCCGATGGCCACCAGGGCGCCGAGGCCCATGTTGTTGAGGAGCGTGACCCAGAACACGGGGACACCCGGCATCACAGGCAGCAGGGCAGCGGCGACGATCAGGCCGGCCAGAGCGGCGCGGCCCCATCGTCCCGTGCTCATGGCTGCCTTGCTCATGGGACGCGTGGGACTCATGGGCCTCACTCCTCGTCCTCGGTGTGAGTGGCGGTGAGCGAGCGCACCAGCAGCACGGGGATGATGATCGTAAAGACGATGATCTCCTTGAAGCTCGACGCCCAGAACGAGGCCAACGCTTCGACGATGCCGACGAACACCGCGGCACCGGCGGCCAGCGGATAGCTCACCAGCCCCCCGACGATGGCGGCGACGAAGCCCTTGAGGCCGATCAGGAAGCCCGAGTCGTAGAAGACCGTAGTGACCGGCGCGATCAGCACGCCCGACAGGGCACCCATGGCGGCGGCGATCAGGAAGGCGAGCTGGCCCGACAGCGCGGTGCGCACCCCGACCAGGCGCGCGCCCAGCCGGTTCACGGCCGTCGCCCGTAGGGCCTTGCCGAGCAGCGTGCGGCCGAAGAAGAGATAGAGGCCCGCCATCAGGCCGACTGCAGCCAGGTAGATGGCGATGCTCTGTCCCGAGATCGGGATCGGCCCCGCCGTGAAGCCCGACGTAAGGAGCGGGCTCGCACGCATTCCCTCGGGGCCGAAGAACAGGAGGCACAGCCCAGTCAAGGAGAAGTGCGCGCCGACCGCCGCGATCAGCAGCACCAGGACGGAGGCCTCGGACAGCGGTTGGAAGGCGACGCGGTAGAGGTAAGGCCCCATGGGCGCGACGATGGCTATGGCGAGCAGGGCCTGCGGCAGGACCCCGAGCCGCAGCGGCGCCAGCCACCACGCCAGCGCCGCGACGATGAGCGGCGGCAGCACGTAGGAGAGCACGAGGCGGCCCGCGACCTTGCCGGTGAAGCGCCGGCGGTGGCTCCAGGCCTCGGCAATCAGGGCGAGGCCTGCGAGCACAAGCAGCAGCCCAACGGTACCCGGCACCCGCCCCACATCGAGCATGGCGAGCGTCAGCGCCCCGCAGGTGACGAACTCGCCCTGCGGCACCAGGATCACGCGGGTGACGGCGAACACCAGCACCAGGGCCAGGGCCAGAAGCGCATAGATGGCGCCGTTGGTCACGCCGTCTTGCAGGAGGAACAGGAGGATCGTGGTGTCCAACGGCGGGCGCTCCGCATCGGCTCAGGGACGGCAGGGGATAGCGGGGCCGATGCGCCCGAGGGCCAGAGGCAGGCTGCGACGGAAATGGCATCCGCCGTCAAAGGGACGGCGGCTCAGCACCCCTGTCTCGGCCCCCTACGGCCCCGAGCGTTCCTCCCGGCAGCCTTATATTGCAGTTTTCGAATAACAACTGCGCCGCACCCTATCAAGCGCGCATGAGCGCGCGCCCATGCCGCCCTCATGCAGCCCGCCGGCCGGCGCGCGATCCCGTCCGCGAGAGTGCTGGGCAAAAGCCGCGCCGGCAAACCAATAGTAACCCTCATTCAAGCGCTTTCGCCGCACGCCTACGCTGACGCGTTCTTCCACCCGCAGCCCGCCTCGGGAGTTTGCGCCATGGCCAAAATCGTCGAGAAGAAGGAAAGCGAGAAGGCCAAGACCCGCGCGAGAGAGACGAGGAGCGAGAAGCTTGCCTTCACCTCCAGGGGAGGCAAGCTCGGCGTGAGGAAGGTCGAGGGGCTCGAGGCCGCCGCCGACGTCCTGTTGCCGTTGCAGGTGCGACGCGGTCTGCAGGGCAAGCAGGGGCCGAGCGGCCCACAGGGCGAGCGCGGTCCGCATGGTCCCGCGGGTCTCAAGGGCGAGAGAGGCGCGCCCGGCCCGCAGGGCAAGCCCGGCCCGGCCGGTCCTGGCGGCCCTCGCGGCCTCCAAGGCCCGAAAGGTGAGTCCGGCATGCAGGGCAAACCGGGCATTGCGGGAGCTGCCGGCCTCCGCGGCCCTCAGGGTGCGAAAGGCGATCCAGGCCCCAAGGGCGAAAAGGGCGAGCCTGGGATGCACGGCAAGCCCGGCGAGCGTGGCCTGCAGGGTCCCCTGGGGCCAAGGGGCGAGAAAGGCGAGCCAGGGCTCCAGGGCAAGGCCGGCGAGCGCGGCCTCGCAGGTGCGCCAGGGTCTAAGGGCGAGCCGGGTACCCAAGGCAAACCTGGCGGGGCGGGGTCTCCGGGCCCCCGGGGCGAGAGAGGCGATCCGGGCCCGCAGGGCAGGCCGGGCTTGGAAGGGCCTCCGGGCCCACATGGCGCGGCCGGTATGGCCGGCCCTCCAGGCACGGCAGGCGCCAGGGGCGAGAAGGGCGAGCCCGGTATCCACGGCAAGACCGGCCCGGCGGGTCCTGCAGGACCTCCGGGGCCGCACGGTGTGCAGGGTCTCAAGGGCGAGAAGGGTGAGCGGGGAATGCCCGGCGAGCGCGGCCAGCAGGGGCTTCCCGGTCAGGCGGGTGCCAAGGGCGAAAAAGGCGAGCCGGGCATCCAGGGCAAGGCCGGCGAGCGTGGCCAGGCTGGCGCATCAGGCCCACAGGGCGAGCGTGGTCTGCGGGGTCCCCCAGGGGCTGCCGGCGTCCTAGGCGAGAAGGGCGAGCCTGGGCTTCAGGGCAAGCTTGGCCCGGCGGGTTCAGCCGGGCCTCCAGGCCCGCAGGGTCTCAGGGGTGAGAAGGGCGAGCGCGGCCTGTCCGGCGAACGCGGCGCGCAGGGCGAGCGCGGGTTGCATGGGTCTCCAGGGCCTGCCGGCGCCAGGGGCGAGAAAGGCGAGGCCGGCATCGCAGGGCCGCCGGGCCCGCGCGGCTCCCAGGGCGAGCGTGGCCTGCAAGGCCCTCCAGGCCCCGTTGCTGCTCGCGGCGAGAAGGGCGAGCCTGGGCTGCAAGGCAAGCCGGGCATGGTCGGCCCCCCAGGTTCGCAAGGTCCACAGGGGGCGAGGGGCGAGAGAGGCGAACGCGGCCTGCCCGGCGAGCGCGGCCACCAGGGCGAGCGCGGGTTGCAGGGGCCTGCGGGACCGGTCGGCGCCAGAGGCGAGGAGGGCGAGGCCGGCCCACCAGGGCCGCAGGGACCCAGGGGCGAGCCGGGGCCACGCGGCCTGCCAGGCGGCACCGGGTTGTCGCCCGACCTCATCGCCCGCATCGCGCGGCTTGAGGAGATCGTCGCCGCGGGCAGGCTGCCGGGTGGGTTTGTCACGCCGCCGGGCACCTATCCGCACGTTTCGCCGATGGCCCATATCGCCGACATGGGTTCCCCCATGGGCTCCCCGGGCGAGGGCGCCTCCGGCGGTGCCGCGGCGACTGGCCGGACTACGGGGGTCACCGCCAAGCCTGCCGACATCGGCCGCACAACGGACATCGGCCGCACCTCCGAGACCATCCGACCCGCGGACCCGGCCCGTCCCGCCATGACCACCGGCCGACCGACGGAGGCCAACCGGAGCGCGGAAATCGTCCGGCCTCTGGAAGCCGGGCGTGCCTTGGAGAGGGGCCGCACCATGGAGACGCGAGACCCGAACGGCTCGCCGCGCAGACGCACCGGCGAGACCCAGCACGAGGTCGACTTCAGCGTGTACAGGGACGCCGAGACACACCGTAACGGCACTTCTTACGGCTGGCTCTGGGCGCTGCCGCTGGCGGCGCTCGCCGGGCTCGGCCTCTACTACCTCGCCGGAGACCGGGGTGAGCGCACCGTCACGGCCAGTCGGGAGGCGGTCCAGCCAGCGCGCGATACGGCTGCCACGGCCCCCGACCTGAAGGGGCCGACCCTCAACGCCATCCAGTCGCTCACCACCGCCATGCAGGGCGTGAGGGACGCGACCTCGGCCACGGCCGCCATGCCGAAGCTCCAGGAGGCTTCCAGGGAGATGGAGCGGCTCGCGATGCAGGCCTCCCAGCTGCCCACCTACACCCGCGCGGCGCTGGCCGATGCCACACACGATCAGATGGCGAGACTCAACACGCTCATCGACAGCGCCTCGGGGCTGCCGGGCGTCGGGCCGCAACTGCAGCAGGCGGTCTCGACCCTGCGCGGCCGCATGGATGCCATCGCCATGGCGCCAGGCAAGCCGCTGTTCCTCACGGGTGCGCCAGGCGAATGGCTGCTCATCAGCAGCCTCAAGGGCCACGACGTGCTGAACCGCGCCGGCGAGCGGCTGGGCACGGCAGAGGGCTTCTTCATCGGCCGGGACGGAAAGATCGTGGCGTCGCTGGTGAGCGCGGACCGGCAGCTCGGCATCGGCGATCGGCAGATCGGCCTGTCCTTCACCGGTGGCCAGCTGGAGCGCAGGGGCGACGGCTGGCATCTGGTGGTCGACACCAGCAAGGACGACCTGCAGCGCGCCAAGTCGTTCGAGACAGGCAAGTGACATTGCGCAGGGTCGCCCCTCGCCTCCGCGCGCTCCATCTGGAGACGGCGCGGGGTGCGCGGGGGGCTGCCCTGGGGGCTGCCCCCGAGTTCACGACCTCTGCAGATGCTCGTGGGCGCCGAAGCCTCACCGACGCGCAACGGACGGCCGCGGTGGGTCAGGCTCAACCGTTCTCAGCCCTTCCCTGACTTTCCGCTATCCTGTCAGGGAGCCGACGAACCGCAAACATAGGTCGATCGGGCTGCCATGTCCCTGACCTGTTGCTGACGCATTCCCGATGGACTTTGGCCGGCCTGTCTCTCGCTGAGCTAGTCCCTGGGCCACGCCGTGAGGTTCCATGACCCGCCATCGCTCGCCGTGCATCATGATCCTGGTCTTGGCCGCCGTAGCTCAACTGGTGCCCGCGGCGTCGAGCGCCCAAGAGGCCGATATCCGCCGCCCTGCACCCGCGGGCGTGCCAGCCAAGGCCTTCCCGCTATTCGGGCGCCCGGTTGCGGAGATCGTAAGCCCAAGCCGCTCGACGGAAGCAACGCGTGATGCAAACGAGGAGGCTCAGCAACTCGCCCGCTTGATGCAGTTGAGGCCGGGCATGGTTGTCGGCGATATCGGTGCGGGCGCGGGCTATCACACTGTCAGGCTGTCGCCGTTGGTGGGGCCATCCGGTGCAGTCGTTGCCCAGGATGTACGCGAGGACTACCTGACCGGCTTGGCCAAGCGCGTGCAGCAGCTGAAATTGACTAATGTCAAGATGGCTTTGGGTGAGCCTCACGACCCGCGGCTCCCCCCTGCCACTCTGGACGCAGCCGTCCTCGTCCATATGTACCACGAGATCGCCGAGCCCTACGCGTTTCTCTACAACCTCGTGCCGGCCCTGAAGCCCGGCGCACGAGTCGGCGTCGTAGATCTCGACAGGCCAACGCCGCAGCACGGCACACCGCCCGAGCTGTTGCGCTGCGAGCTCGCTGCTGTCGGCTATCGCGAGCTTTCGTTCCATAAGCTGACAGGCGACGCCGGCTATCTTGCGATCTTCGAGCCCCCTATCAAGCGCCCTCGACCATCCGCTATTGTACCCTGCCGGCAGTAGCCGCAGCCCTGGAGCGTCCAGCCTGTCGTTGCGCAGCCGGCGTCACGGGGCGCGTCGGGCGGTACGATGGATGCGGGGGGAGGGATTGCCGCGCGTCCTCACGCGCGCCTGTTGCCGGCGGTGGCGACCCGGCTCTCGACACCGCTGATCGCCCCGGTCCGGGGCTTCCGCCTCGCTTATCTGCCGCTGCTCAGCGTCTATCTTGCCTCCGGCGCGCTTGGGCTGATCGCGGTCGCCGATCAGTTCTGGGTCAAGCAGGCGCTCACCTTGAGCCCGGCGGAGCTCGCCGCGCTCGCAGGCTGGCTGCAGCTGCCGTGGGTGGCCAAGATGGTCTTCAGCGAGCTGGTAGACTCGCTCCCCATCCTCGGCTCGCAGCGCCGCGCCTACGTCTTCCTCGGTGGCGGCCTGGTCGCGGCGGGGCTGGCGCTGCTCGCGGGCGCGGCCGGCGGCTGGATTACGTGGGCACGGCCCGAGGCACTGTATGTGATCGCGCAGATGCTTGTCGTGGTCGGCAGCGTGCTGCAGGAGGTGGTCGCCGACGCCATGAGCCCCGAGGTGGTGGCGCGCACCGAGCCGGACGGCACCCCGCGCGGACAGGCCGCCATCAACCGCGACCTCGCCATGGTGGAGGTGCTGGCGCGCCTGACCTATTCGGCCGGCGCATTCGGCGTGGGCCTGCTGGCCGGCGTGCTGGCCAAGGTGCTGCCCTACGCCACCGTGTTTCTCATCGGCCTCGTGGTGCCTGCCATCTCCGTCACCGGTGCGTTGCTGGTGCGGGTGGAGTGCGCAGCGCGCCGCCCCATCGACTGGCAAATCTTCGGCGGCGGCATCGTGTTCGCCGCGGCGGCGACGTGGCTCGGCCTGTCCGGGCTCCGCTTCGCGCAGGAAGCGGTGTTCGTGGTCTCTCTTGCCGTGATCTGCCTGATGCTGCGGCGGGTTCTCGCCGGCCTCGACCCGTTCGTCCGCCGGCAGATCGCGCTCGTCGCCGTGATGATCTTCGCCTTCCGCTCGGTGCCGATGATCGGCGACGGCTACCGCTGGTTCGCCATGGACCGGCTGGGCTTCGACGAGGCTTTCTTCGGCGTGCTGCAGCTCACCAGCACCGGCATCGGCCTCGCCGCCATGTGGCTCCTCGCCGAGGCGCTGGTCCGCCGCCGGCCGAGCACGGTGCTCACCTGGCTCACCCTGATGACCGCCGTCCTGTTCCTGCCGAGCCTGCTGCTGGTCAACGGCGTGCACGAATGGACCGAGCGCACGCTGGGCTTCGGCGCGCGCTCCATCGCCCTGATCGACGAGGCGGCACAGACGCCCCAGTTCCTGCTCGCCACCGTGCCCCTGCTGGCGCTCATTGCCGTGCACGCCCCGCGCGAGCAGCGCGCCACCTGGTTCGCCCTCATTGCCTCGCTCATGAGCCTCGCCGTGGTCGCCAGCCAGCTCGCCACCAAGTACGTGAACCTCCTCTTCCCGGTGGAGCGCGGCGTCTACGACCAGCTGCCCGCCCTGGTGCTGACGGTGACGGGGAGCGCCGTGGTCATCCCTCTCGCCATCATTGTTCTCCTGCGCGGCCGATGGGGTCAGACCCTGCGGGTCTGACCCCCATGACGGCACCCATGACGGCACACTTCCACTTTTTGGTCCGATCGTGTTAGTGCGGTCCGCATGAGTGAAAATCACGACTGGCCCGGCGACGTTTTGCGCGCCATGCAGGCGCGCGGCATCGCCACCGTCTGCACGGTGCCCGACGGCGGGCTGACGCGGCTTCTGAGGATGGTCGAGGCCGAGGCCGGGATGCGCCTCGTCACGCTTTCCACCGAGCCCGAGGGCATCGGCATCGCCACAGGCTGCTGGCTCGGCGGCGGGCGGGCCATGCTCGCCATGCAGTCGTCGGGCGTCGGCAACTGCATCAACGCGCTGGGGCTGCCCGCGGCCTTGCGGGCGCCGTGCCTGATGCTGGTGACCATGCGCGGCCAGTGGGGCGAGTTCAACCCCTGGCAGGTACCGATGGGCCAGGGGACGCGGCCCGCGCTGGAGGCGGTAGGCGTCAGGTGCTTCCCCGTGGACAAGACCGACGAGGTGGGCGAGACCTTCGCCGCCGCCGCCGACCTCGCCTTCCACAGCCGCGTCAGCACGGCCGTGCTGGTGAGCCAGCGCATCGTCGGCGCCAAGGGGTTCGGGCAGAAATGAGCGGCACATCCAACAAGATCGCCCGCCGGCCGTTCGTGGGCGACCTGCTCGCCCGGCGCGGCGGCGCGCTGATCGTATGCGGCCTGGGCAGCCCCACGTGGGACACGTTCGCGGCCGGCGACAGCCCCGAGTATCTCTACTCCTGGGGCGGCATGGGGCTGGCCGTGCCCACAGCCCTCGGCGTGGCGCTGGCGCAGCCCGCCCGGCGCGTGGTGTGCGTCACCGGCGACGGCGAGATGCTGATGGGCATCGGCGCGCTGGGCGTGGTGGCCGACCAGGCGCCCGCGAACCTCGGCATCCTGGTGCTCGACAACGAGAGCTTTGGCGAGACCGGTCGCCAGCGCGGCCTCACCGCGAGCCGCACCGACATCGCCGCCGTCGCCCAGGGCTTCGGCATCGCCCGGACGCTCACCGTGACGGAGCAGGGCGCGGCGGCGGAGCTGGCGGATTTCCTGTTCAGGGCACCCGGACCGGTGCTGGCTGTCGCCAAGATCGCCCTCTCGGAGGACCCGTGGGCGCTGCCGGAGAAGGACGGCGCCGCCATCGCCTACCGGTTTCGGGGGGCGCTGGGGGTGTAAGAAGGGGTCAGACCCCTCGCCCACGCCGCCGAACCCGAACCGCAACTGCAGAGGCGAGGGGTCTGCCCCCGGAACCGCACCTTGTCGAGCGCCGGCATTTTCGCTAAGGAGGCGTTCGAATTCCGGCCCTGGCGCGCTGGCGCCGGCCTTCAACGACACCCAACAAGCACCGGCAGCCCACAAAATGAAGAAAGACGAAGACTTCCACCCGCACTATCACCTGATCAAGGTGGTGATGACGGACGGCACGTCGTTCAACACCTATTCGACCTATGGGTCGGAGGGCGATACCCTGACGCTGGACGTGGACCCCAAGACCCACCCCGCCTGGACCGGCGGCAACCAGCAGCTGATGGACCGCGGCGGCCGCCTGTCGCGCTTCAAGAAGAAGTTCGAGGGCATGTTCTGAGGGGAGACGGGTCAGACCCCTCGCCGCTACGGTCGGCATACCACACGACGGCCTGCGCGAGGGGTCTGACCCCGTTCGCGCTCGTTGTGCTTCTCAGGCCGCCTGCATGCGCCGCGCCTCGTCGCGCCAGCCCTTGATGCTCTCGATGTCCGGCACATCGCCGTTGCGCAGCACGCGCTGGCCGGCGGGAGTCGTGGCGAAGGCCAGCACGTCGGCGCACAGCTTCCCGGCCTCGGCGTCGGCGATGGCCTCGGCCGAACGGTAGCCGGCCCCCTCCAGCAGCTGGGCGTGGGTCGCGCGCAGGCCGGGGACGGCGCACATCAGCAGCGCCTGATCCTGCCACTCGCCGACCGTCTGCTGCGTGATGCCGCGGGAGTTGAGCTGCACGGCCAGCGCGGCCGGGTCGGCCTTCAGCAGATCCCGCACCGTCTCGATGCCCAGGCCCCGCAGCCGCTTCACCGTCTTGGCGCCAATGGCCGGGCCGTCGCCAATGTCGTGGTCCAGGGTGAGCTGGACCGGCGTCGCCTCGGCACCTTCGTCGCCCGGCTCCCCGGCCGGGCTCTCCGGCATGCGCGCGGCGACCTTCGCGGGCCTCGCGGGCAGCGCCTCATGCGCCTGCCGGGCCGGCTCTGCCGCGGGCGCCCGCACGCGCTTTGCCGCCGCGCGCGGCGGCGCGCGATCTCCTCTCTCCAGCGGCTCTTTGGGAACCACGAACAGCATCGGCTCGCGCGTGACACTGGCCGCAAACGCGGCGGCCGCGGCCACCGGCACCGTCGCCGCCGCCGGCGTGAGCGGACCGGCGGGGCGCAGCGGGATGACGTCGGCCGAAGCCAGCAGCGCCTCCTGCCGGCGCGCCTCCCGCGCCCGGTCGACGCGCGTGACCACGCGCTCGCGCGGCCGGAAGGGAAACACCTCCGCGGCCCCCGGCGACGGCGCCCGCTTCGCCAGCACCTCGCCGGCGTAGCGGTCGCGCACCAGTCGCTCCTCCTCGGGCAGGTTTCTCTCCACCGTGCCGGTGGCCTGCAGCTCGTCGTAGATGCGCTCCACGAGGCGGCGCTCCCTGGCATCGGCGCGCCGGCGTGCGAGCGCCTTGGCAGGAACCTGGACGGCGGCCAGCAGGGTCGCGGCACCAAGCCGGGTCTCCGGCGCGAACGCGCGCGATTCGGAGATGGCGCGATCGAGCACCGCCGCATAGCTCGAGCAGGCGTAGCTGATCATCCCGGCCACGATGCGCCGGGCCACCTGGTCGAGCCCCGCCGGCGGATCGACCACGCCGCGGTGGATGTCGTAGTGCGCGATCAGCTTCTCGTAATGGCGGTTGGCCATCTCGGCACCGCGGCAGACCAGCTCGACCAGCCAGTGGGGGCCCGCCTGGACGCGCATCTCGGGCGGCTCGCCGAGCTCGATGCCGCGCAGATCGTCGTAGCTGCGGGCGATGCTCCACTCCACGGCGCGGTGGATGTTGTTCTCGGCCTCGGACTGGGCGGTGTGGAAGGGCTGCAGCGGGTCGGTATAGTAGTGGCTCAGCACCCCGGCGCAGTAGACCGCCGTCGGCCAGTCCTCGCCCGCGAGGGCCTCGACCATGTGGCCGTACCAGCTCTGCACCTTCTCCGGCGCCCCGCCCCACAGGCCGTCGCGGGTGTGCAGCACATGGTTGTGGAAGTCCTTGAAATCGTGGTCGGGCGCCTCGGCGCCTTCAAGATAGAGCCCGGCGTGCGCCAGGAACACGCGCTGCCAGTCGTCGGCATCCCTGCAGCTCAGGTGCCGCAGCGCGTCCAGCGCCAGCTTGTGATGGGTGCCGTTGGCGTGCGCGCCGTAGACAATATGGAAGAGCGGATGCATGGAGCGGTTCCCGTCAGACCGGAGCTATCCCGGCATCGTAACGGGCACCCTAGGCGAGTCTCCCGATTCGGAGAACGGCTTTCGGCGACGGTGAGCGAATGGCGAATGGTGAGTGGCGAATGGGGCGTCTTGCCATTCGCCATTGGCTATTCGCCATTCGCCCGACTGCGTTGGGTCTCGCTGCGCGCGACCCAGCCTCCGCCGCTACGCCACCGCCTCGATCACCTTCGCCACCCGGTCGCGGATGTCGGCGATGTCGGCCTCGGTGGAGATCAGCGGCGGCGCCACGACCAGAGTGTCCATGGCCACGCGCACGTAGATGTTGAAGTCGTGGTACATGCGCTCCATGGCCTGGAAGCCCCTCGCGCCCGGCTTGCCGGGAAGCGGCTCCAGGTCGATGCCGGCGAGCAGGCCCACGGTGCGGATGTCCACCACGTTGGGCAGGCCCTTGAGGCTCATCATGGCGTCGGCAAGGACGGGCTCCAGCCTGATGGCGCGCTCGAACAGGCCCTCGTCCTTGTAGAGGTCGAGCGTGGCGATGCCGGCTGCGGCCGCCAGCGGATGGCCCGAGTAGGTATAGCCGTGGAACAGCTCCACCGCGTGCTCCGGGCCGGTCATGAAGGTGTCGTAGATCCGCTTGGAGGCCATCACGCCCGCCATCGGCACCGCGGCGTTGGTGACGCCCTTGGCGAAGGTGATCATGTCCGGGGCCACGCCGTAGCGCTCGGCGGCGAAGCAGTGGCCGAGGCGGCCGAAGCCGGTGATGACCTCGTCGAAGATCAGGAGAATGCCGTGCCGGGCCGTGATCTCGCGCAGCTTATCGAGGTAGCCCTTGGGCGGCGGCAGGATGCCGGTGGAGCCCGCCACCGGCTCCACGATCACCGCGGCGATGGTTGAGGCGTCGTGCAGGTTGATGAGCCGGGTCAGCTCGTCAGCCAGGTGCGCGCCCCACGCCGGCTCGCCCTTGGTGAAGGCCTGCTCGGCGCGGTTGTAGGTGGCCTGCAGATGGTCCACGCCGGCGAGCATGTTGCCGAACTGCTTGCGGTTGGCGACCATGCCGCCCACCGAGATGCCGCCGAAGCCGATGCCGTGGTAGCCGCGCTCGCGGCCGATGAAGCGGGTGCGGGCGCCTTCGCCCCTGGCCTTGTGATAGGCCAGCGCCACCTTGAGGGCCGTATCCACGGCCTCCGAGCCCGAGTTGGCGAAGAAGGCGTAGTCGAGGTCGCCCGGCGCCAGCAAGGCCAGGCGCGAGGCCAGCTCGAACACCTTGGGATGGCCGTACTGGAAGGCGGGGGCGTAATCCAGCGTCGCCGCCATCTCCTGGATCGCCTTGACGATGGGCTCGCGGCAGTGTCCGGCGTTGACGCAGAAGAGCCCCGAGGTGGCATCGATCACCTTGGTGCCGTCCGGCTTGATGAAATGCATGTCCTTGGCGCCGGCGAACAGCCGCGGGCTCTTCTTGAAGGCGCGGTTGGCGGTGAACGGAATCCAATACGGCTCGAGCTCGTTGGGCTTCATGTCGAGCGGCGCCATGGCGGCCTCCGGGGGCTGAGGGCTGTGCTTGCGCGCTGGTCTAGCAGGGGCCGCCTGCGGCTCCAAGCACCCCAGGCAGAGTGCCGCACGAAGCATGCCAGGGCCAGGTTTCAGGGATCAGGGATTAGGTTTCAGGGGACAACTGCGGAGTCGGTCGGACCTGATCCTTGAAACCTGATCCCTGAAACCTAATCCCTGAAACCCAACTTCCGCCACACGGGCGCCGGTGTGTCGGCCCGATTCCGGCACACAGGCACCCGAATCGGTCTCGCATTTCGAAGGGGTAGGGACGTTTAGAGCTTGTTAGCCGAATCGGCTGGAGAAGCAGAGGACCATCGAACTCCAGGCCGACGTAGCTGCGTCGAGGAGGACTCCCCCCAATGTTGATGAGCGTGATCGAAGGCGCCCTGTCGGTGCCTGCCTACCCCGAGCTTGCCGGCAAGCGCGTGCTGATCGCCGGCGTGACGCGCCGGTCCGGCATCGACATCGCCCGTGCCTTCGCCGAGCGCCGCGCCCGCGTCGTCCTCCAGTTCGCGGAGGCGAGCGCCGCCATGCAGGCCGTGGCCGAGGTGGTGGCGCCGGATGCGCTGGAGACCAAGGTCTATGGCCCGATCGGGAGGGGGGACGACGCGGTGCGCTTCGCCAAGAGCGCCGTGCAGGCGTTCGGCGGCCTCGACGCGGTGATCAACCTGGTGCCGCTGGAGACGGCCCGCCTCGACCCGGCAGCCAGCGTGGAGGACATCGACCGGCTGATCGCCGCGCAGCTGGAGCTGCCGCTTGTCGTCTCGCGCATCGCCGCCAACCGCATGAGCGTGACCTGGACGCAAGGGCTGATCCTCAACGTCGCCACCCTGGCCGGCCGCCCCGGCGGCACCCGGCAGGCTTTCGCGACGCTCGCCAAGTCCACCCTCGTAGACATGACGCGGGCGCAGGCCGAGGAGTGGGCCGGCCGCGGCATCCGCATCAACGCGGTCGCCCCTGAGACTGCGCTGGGTGAGCCGGGCGCCAGGCTCTACGGCGAGGCCGACGTGGCGTCGCTCGCGCTCTACCTCGCCTCCGACAAGGCCAAGACGCTGTCGGGCTGCGTGTTCGAGGCGGCGCCGTAGGGGCCCGTGCCGGCCCGGCGCGGCAGCCCCGCCCGGCCTCTCAGTCCTCCGCCTTCTTTGCCTTGCGCGGACGCTTGGGCGGAGGAGCGTCGTCGTCGGCTGCGGCTGCGCTCGACGTGTCGCTCTGCACGCTCTGATTCAGCTGCCGCCGCAGCTGCACGATCGTCTTCCAGGCAGCGTTCTTGGCGCTGCGCTCGCGATTGGCCTCCTCGCGCGCCTCCGCGACGGCGCGCTCGGCGTCCTCCCTGGCGCGCTTCTCGTCTGCGCTGAGCTTGTGGGCCTTCTCCAGCGCCCTCTGAATGTTGATCAGCTTCTGACCGTCGCCGTTGGCGCCCTTCTTGTCCTCGGCCGCTGCTGCCGGCGCGGCCGCCACCGGCCTCGCAACCGTCTTCTGCCGGTCCAGCTCGGCGCGGGCCTCCGCGGCGGCGCGCTCGGCGGCCTCGCGCGCGGCCTGCTCCTCCTCCGCCCGGCCCAGCGCAAAGTCCTTGGCCATCTCGGCGGCGGTCCTGTCGGACTGCGCCTTCTCGAGCTCGGTGCGCGCCTCCTTGACGGCCCGCTCGGCCGCCTGTCGGGCGTTCTTCTCCTCCTCGATGCGCTTTGCCAGCTCGGGGGGCGTCTCGGCGGATTTGCGGGCGCGCTCCCGCTCCTTGTCCAGCTCGGCGCGAACCTCCCTGGCCGAGCGCTCGGCGGCCTCGCGGCCCCGACTCTCCTCCTCGACCCGCCTGACGAGATCGGGCGGCGGCGTCGCCGCCGTCTTCTTGGCGCGCTCCCGCTCCAACTCGGCGCGCACCTCCTTGACGGCCCGCTCTGCGCCCTCCCGGACCCGCTGGGCATCGGCCGCCCGCTTGAGCGCCTCCTCGCCCGCCTTGTCAGCGGCAGCCCTGGCCGCACGCTCGCGTTCCAGCTGCTCGCCGGCCTCGCGCGCGGCCCGCTCGGCGGCGTCCAGCGCCGCGGTATGGGCCGCCGCCGCTGCGGCGGACGTGGCCTGGCCCGTCGAGCTGACTGCGCCCAGCTGCGTGAGCGCGCCGCCGAGCCACGCCGCCACGCCAACCGCAACAAGCGCCACGGCGGTGAGGCCGCCCAGCACCGCGCGCCGTCCGCCGCTCGCGGGCGGAGGCGGCGCCTCGGCCGGCAGGGCCACCGGGAACGTGCCCTGCCACGGGTCGTAGGTCCCGAACGTCCAGAGGTGGCCCTCGGGGTCACGGCAGGTGTAGCCACGCCCGCCGAAATCGTCGTCCTCCACGGGCAGGACGATCTCCGCGCCGGCCGCCTTCGCCCGGGCATGGTGGGCGTCTGCGTCCGCCACCGCGATATAGGTGCTCTGCGTCTCCGCCCCGCCGATCTCGTCGGGCTGCTTCATGAATCTCTCGATCGGCGAGTCGCCGACCGGCGCCAGCATCAGCAGGGCGCGGCCGAAGGTGAGCTGCGCATAGAGCGTGCGGCCGGCATCGTCGGTGAGGACCGTCTGCTTCTCGAAGCCGAAAGCCGCGCACAGCCAATCTGCCGCAGCCGCAACGTCGCGGTAGCGCATGGCGGTTGCGGGAGTCGACACGGTCGGCAACTGTTCCTGCTCTGCCCTCTGCATGCCCCCCTGCCGCCATGTCGCTGGACCACCCACCGTCCTATACAGCGCAAGTGTGCGCTATAAAAGGCGGAGGCCATCCGAGCGCGGCGTGCGCCCCGAATGGCGTTCGTCGTTGCGATTCTGCCACATGCCGGCGGGATCGATACCGCTCCATCGGCTCAGGCCGGTCCGAGCATCTGCCTGCGCTTCATCCAGCGCCGCGCGATCTCGGCGGCGATGGTCTCGCCCGAGTTGAGGGGCGCGTAGCTCCATGCCTCCAGCCGTTCAAACCGCTCCGGCAGGGGCCTGATGGCACCGTGCCGTCTGAGCGCCTCGTGGAAGCGCGTACGCTTGGGGGCGCCACCCTCCGCCTGGAACATGTAGACCGGCTTGCCGGTGGCGCAGGCCTCCCCCACCATGTTGACGGAATCGGCCGGCACGATGAAGGCGTCGGCGTGGGCCAGGAAGTGCGGATAGGGATTGTCGCCCGTGCCTTCCCAGAACAGCCGTGGCGTGCCCTCCGTGGCCTCGCGCACCAGGGCGGCGACCTCGGTCGGCGTGCGCCGCGAGGGCGTGATCATCAGCCCGGCGCCCAGCAGCACGAGCGACCGCAGCGCCGAGACGAGGCGCGCAACCGCCTCTGGCGTATAGCGATAGTAGCCGTCCGGCCCGCCCAGCGTCACCGCCACCAGCGGTGTCGGCAGGGCGGCGATCTGTGCCGGCATGGCGCGGCGCAGCTCGGCGAGGCGCCGCGGCGTGTAGCTGTGCGGCGCCGTCAGGGTGGTGATGACGTTGGGTCCCCGCAGTCTGTCGTGCTCGGGCACCCAGAACAGGTCGGCGGCGCGCGTACCCACCTTCGGGTCCAGCAGGATGACGGTGTAGGTGTGGCGGCCGGCGGCTTGCTTCAATCTGCGGATGTAGGGCGTCGTCAGCCGCCCGGCGGCGATGGCGAAATCGGGCCAGGGCGCGCGGAACTGGCTCTTCTCCGTTCCGAAGCGCTCCGCCGGGCTCACCGGCCCCCACGGCGCGAGGACCTTCCACAGCCCCTTCGGATCGACCCGCTTGACCTCGTAGCTGAGGCCCAGCGCATCGAACACACCGCGCGTCTGCGCGTCGTTACCGGCCTTGCCATCGCTGATGATCCAGCCGCTGCGACCGAGCGCGGGCGCCGAGGCCGCGTCTTGCGCCACATCCTGTCGGATCGGAGAAATATTGTTGCTCATCCTGCCGGCTTGCGCCAGATTCACGAAAGTGCGGCAAACGGCAAGAGCTATAGCCCCATGCGCGCCGTCCTCGATGCTACCGATTGGCGCATCCTCAAGGAGCTGCAGGCCAACGGCCGCATCACCAACGTGGAGCTGGCCCGCAAGGTGGGCATGTCGCCCCCGCCGTGCCTGCGCCGCACGCGCGCCCTGGAGCAGGCCGGCATCATCTCCGGCTATTTTGCGCTCCTCGACGAGAAGGCGCTCGATTTCGAGGTGATCGCCTTCGCCCATGTCGGCCTGCACAGCCAGGCCGATCCCGACCTGCGCGCCTTCGAGAACCGGGTGCTGACCTGGCCGCTGGCGCGCGAATGCTACATGCTCTCGGGTGAGACCGACTTCATCCTGAAGTGCGTGGCTCCGGATCTCTCCACATTCCAGGACTTTGTCAGGAACGACCTGACAGCGGCGCCCAATGTGGCGAGCGTCAAGACCAGCCTCGTCATCGGCCGCGCCAAATTCGAGCCCGGCGTGCCGATTACCCTGGGCCAGGGCATGAACCGGGGCACCGCGCGCAAGCGGAAAGGCTGAGGAGCGGAATTGCCGCACGGGGGCGCACCCTCCTGCGGGGAATAGGCAAGGTGCGGGCACGTTGTTGAAGGGTCCCGGGTTGAAGGGTCCCGGGGAGGCGGCGCGTGAGCGATGACATCCGCGTCCGGATGGTGGCGGTTCTGCCGCGCCTACGGCGGTTCGCGTACGCGCTCACCGGCAACACCGAGCAGGGTGACGACCTCGTCCAGGACGCCTGCCTGCGGGCCTTGTCGCGTATCGATCTCTGGCAGCCCGGAACCCGGCTGGATTCGTGGATGTACCGCATCGCGCAAAACATCTGGCTGGACCGGCTCAGGGCCAACAAGGTCCGCGGCGAGGTGGTGGACATCGATGCCATGGAGGGCATCCCCGGGCCGGACGGGCGGGTGGTGGTGGAAAGCGAGTTGACACTGCAGGCGGTCGTTGCCGCCATGGGGCAACTGTCGGCGGAACAGCGGGCAATGGTGGCGCTGGTATGCATCGAGGGTGCCTCCTACAAGGAGGCGGCTGAAATCGCCGGGGTGCCGGTGGGCACAGTCATGAGCCGGCTGGCGCGGGCGCGCCGCACCCTCAATGCCGTGCTCAATCAGCCGGGGCGCGCGCAGGCGGCGCGCATGTCGGCCAAGACAGGATCGTGAGCCATGAGGAAAGCTGGCGAGAAAGCGATGGCGCTGGTGGACGGCCAGCTGGCCCCGGCCGAGGTACCGGGCCTTGTGCAGGAGCTGGCCCGCGACCCGTCGCTGGTGGCGGAGCTGCAGACGTATCTTGCCCTGTCGCGGAGCCGCATCGCGTCCGCGTTTGCGGCCAAGGACGAGGAGCCGGTTCCGGCATGGCTGACCGAGACGATCACGCGTGGTGGCAATTTGGCTGAGCGCCAGCCGGCCCGTCAGCCGGGGTTCGGCCAAAGCCTCCTCCGTTGGCTGCAGGGGAGCTATCGCGTTCCCGCGTGGTCCCTCGCCGCCGCGCCGGCGGCCGTCGTCCTGCTTGCGGTGCTGGCGGGCGGACTTGCGGTGCCGCATCCGGGCCGCGGCGAGGCGATGAAGACGGATCTGAGCACAGCCCTGGAAGGTGCCGCAAGCGGTAAGGATGCCGCCGTGACCACGGTGCGGCCGGTGCTGACATTCAGCAGCAAATCTGCGGGCTGGTGCCGGCAGGTGGAGGTGCGGCACGCCAACCGTCAGGTCGCGCATGCGCTGGCCTGTCGCAGCGAGGACGGAAAATGGAACGTGGTGTCATCGACGCCGCCCGGCCCTGCCGGCTTCGCTCCGGCGGGCGCCGACCGGCGCAAGGCCATCGACGACCTCGCCACCTCGATGATGCGCGGCGATCCGCTCTCGGCGGAGGCGGAGGCCGCGCTGATCGCCAGGCGCTGGCAGACCCGATGACACATTGCTGTGATCGGGGCTGCGATCGGGGATGCGGATTAGCTGTGGACGGGGCATATTGTGGCCGACTTCGGCCCTCACCTTGAGCGAACCGCAGCGCGCGTTGTCTCGCATACCCAAGCTCTGAACGTCTTCGGTCGGCTGCGCCGCTGATGCCCGCACCTTGGCGGCGCAGCATCGGCCCGAAGCGGCCCGGCGGTGCCGCGCGGCTCAGGCCGCGTGCGCCGCCGGGACTGCTTGGGTGAAGCGAGGTCTGATGCAAGGGGGGCCGCCGCGGCCCCCGGACTAGGCTAGCGCGCCACGCCGTCGCCGGCGGCCGTGTGCACCGTGCTGACCCAGGTGCCTACGACCATCGAGCCGCCGCTCGCGGGCTCGCTGGCGCGGCGCACGGTGCCGACCCAGGCCTGAACCGGGGATGCATCGTTCGATGCCACGGCAAGCACGGGTTCAGGACCACAGGTCGTCGGCGCCTGTACGAGGCCGGCACCGAAGATCGGGTCGCGGCCGGGGCCGCCGAGGGTTCTGATGTGGCCTCCAAGCTGCGCCAGCGCATGCCGCTTGGCGGCCAGCGGATCGTCGGCGGGCGCCGGCACCACGCCGCCAAGCGCGACCGCGACCACGGCGGTAACGTACGGCACCGCGAATGACGTGCCCGTCTGGGGGCCTTCGTGGCGACCGGGCATGGCGGTCCACACGTCCACCCCCGGGGCGGCGATGTCGATGTGCGGACCGCGGTTGGCATAGCGGTAGGCGGCCAGATTGCGATCCACCGCCGTCACGGCGATCACCTCCTCGTAGGCGGCGGGATAGCTGGGCGGCGCGGCCGGCCCCTCGTTGCCGGCCGCGGCGACCACCACGATGCCGGCCTTGGTCAGCTCCCGCACGGCGTGGTGCAAGAGCTCGTCGTCGGGGCCGGCGAAGCTCAGGTTGACGACCGAGACGCCGCTCCTCTTCAGCCAGTGCAGCGCCTGCAGCATCTGGGCGGTGTCCGACATGGGCTGCCCGTCGGCGTCGGCGAAGAAGGCGTTGGCGACCGCGTAGGAGGCGTCGGGAATGAGGCCCGGGGTGCCGGTATTCGGGTTGCCCGCCAGCAGCGAGAGCACGCCCGTGCCGTGCTGGTTGGAGGCCGTGGCGCTGCCCTCGGGCAGGAACTCCTTGTACTGGTAGCGCAGTCCGGCAAAGGCCGGGTGAGCCTGGTCGAAGCCGGTGTCGATGACGCCCACCTTGGCGCCCCGAGCGCAGACGGCCAGCCGCGGCTGCCAGTTGATGAGGGCGCTGCCGAAGCAGCGCTCGGCCGGACAGCCCGTTCCGCCTTGCGCCGGGGCAGAGCCGGAGCCAGAGCCGGAGCCAGAGTTCTGGCGACCCATGCTGGGACGGTAGTGCGCATAGACGCGGTTGAGGGCGAAGCCGCCCTCGGGCAGGAGATCGAAGAGCCGGTCCCGGCCACTGATCGCGTTCAAATCCTGTGGCAGCCGGAGCCGCGTGAGGGTGAGACCGAAATCGGGCAGCTCGATGCGCTGGACGACCTCGTAGCTCCCGCTGCGGACCTTGCCGAGCCCCTCCGCGGACAGGTTGATGGCCAGCACCTCGCTGGACCGGAAGCTGCCGACCTGCGGCAGCATCTCACCGAGCGGCGGACGAGCGCCCAGGCGGCGGGCCGTCGGCTTGGCGCCGCCTGCGCCCGGTGCCGAGCTTTCGCGTGGCTTCGCGGCAGGGTTGGCCGCAGACGTGGCCGGCTGGCGCGCCGGTCTGGGGCGGCTCGAGAGCTTCTCCACCAGGCGATGGAACGGCACATGGGCCCCCGCCGCCGGCCGCACCTCGGTCTCCAGGGGGATCGGAGGCCGCGGTACCAGGCGGACGGCGACCGTTGTCGGCCGGACCATGGCGTCCCAGCCGCCGTGAACCACTTTCGTGTCCGCCACAGGCGCACGCGCGGCTCGATGCGGCGCGTCGCCGTCCCGTCTCCCGCCTTTGCCGATGCGGGACTCCTCCCGCACCGGCTTCGACACCGCGAAGAAGGCGGGCGGCTTGCGCGCGTCCCCAGAAGCGGACGGGCGCGCGTGCGGCACCGCGCCGAATGCCGGCGTCGTGGCGGACTGCCCGAACGCCGGCGTCTGAGGAGACGGTGCGAAGGCGGGGACTCGGCCGGACGGCGCGAACGCCGGCAGCTGCATCGGCGCGGACGGGTGGCGAAAGTCGGTGTCGAAGGCGCGGGGCCCGCGCGAGGCGCGACGCGCATCGGCAGGCGGAAACACGAGTTGACCGATGTGACTGCCGACGCTGCGCCCGGCTATGTCGACCTGGGACAATCCGACCGGGAGGGCCAGCAGGACGAGACCCAGGCATCCCTTGGAACGCAACACCCCGTGCAGGAAGCCGCGCTTGCGCGCGTCCATACGCATGACAACCTTCCGTCCCACGCCGTACGCTCGGCTCGCTCAACGCTCGCCAAAGACACCATACGTGATCGGCAGAAGGAACGGGGGTGGACGTGTCATCCTGTGGATAACAGGTGTCAAACGCTCTGGGTCTGATATCGTAACTCCAACGTCGGTCGTGCGATGGTGTCAGAACCGGGGGGCTGAAACGAAACGAGCGGATTCCCCTCCCCCACAAAGGGGGGAGGGGACGCCGTGGCGAGATCCGTTTCGTCAGCGAGGGTCGGCGCAGCCGGTGATCGGCCGACACTATCCGGCTATTTGAATTCCACCTTCAGAATCTCGAAGCTGCGCGCGCTCTTGGGCGTCGTCACCTCGGCGTTCTCGCCCTTGGCTTTGCCGATCAGGGCGCGGGCGATGGGCGAGTTGATGGAGATCTTGCCGGCCTTGAGATCGGCCTCGTCCTCCCCGACGATCTTGTATTTCACCTTCTCGCCGGAATCGTCGTCCTCCAGCGTCACGGTGGCGCCGAACTTCACGGTCGTGCCCGACAGCTTGGACGGATCGATGATCTCGGCACGCGCGATCTTGTCCTCCAGGTCGGCCACCCTGGCCTCGTTCATGCCCTGGGCGTCCTTGGCGGCGTGATACTCCGCATTCTCCGACAGATCGCCGTGGTCGCGGGCCTCGGCGATCTGCTGGATAATGCGCGGACGCTCCTCCACCTTGAGGCGGTGCAGCTCTGTCTCGAGCTTACGATAACCCTCCATGGTCATCGGCACCTTTTCCATGATCGTCACTCGTATGTGCTCCGGGGTGGTTCCCAAACGGCGTGCGGATCCCGTCAGTGTCACCCAAAATTTCCGCTTTGGCCAGCCCTTCGGACGGCAATGCCGCAACGTCCTTTAGGAAGGCCGCTTTATGTAGGACTGCAGAGGGGCGACATTCAGGGTGCCCGCGGCGAGCGCCTTGATGGCGTGTGTCGCCGCCAGGGCTCCGGCCAATGTGGTATAGTATGGGATGTGATGCAAGAGGGCGGTGCGGCGGATGTCCTTGGAATCGGCTAACGCTTTGGCACCTTCCGTCGTGTTGAAGACGAGACTCACCTCGCCGTTCTTCATCAGATCGACGATGTGAGGCCGACCTTCCAGCACCTTGTTGATCTGCTCGCAGGGGATGCCGTGCGCGTCAAGCGCCCGCTTGGTGCCGCGCGTCGCCACGACCCGGAAGCCCGCGTGCGCCAGCTCCCGGATCGGCGCCACAATGCCGGCCTTGTCGGCGTCCCGTACCGAGACGAACACGGTCCCGCTGAGGGGCAGCTCGTTGCCCGCCCCGATCTGGCTCTTGGCGAAGGCTAGGGCGTAGTCGCGGTCGATGCCCATCACCTCGCCGGTGGACCGCATCTCGGGGCCAAGGACGGGATCGACCCCGGGGAAGCGGGCGAAGGGGAACACGGCCTCTTTCACGGCGACATGGCCTAGCACGACCGGCCTCAGGCTGAAGGCGGCCAGCGGCTCGCCGTTCATGATGCGGGCGGCGATGCCGGCGATGGGGCGGCCGATCACCTTGGCCACGAACGGTACCGTGCGAGAGGCGCGCGGGTTGACCTCAAGCACGTAGACCTGGCCGTCCTTGACCGCATACTGCACGTTCATCAGGCCGACGACATCGAGCGCCAGCGCCAGGTCGCGCGTCTCACGCTCGATCTGGGCGATCGTCTCGGGAGGGAGCGAGCGCGTGGGCAGGGAGCAGGCGCTGTCGCCCGAATGGATGCCGGCCTCCTCGATGTGCTCCATGATGCCGGCGATGAAGGTGTCCTTGCCGTCGCACAGGCAGTCGACGTCCACCTCGACGGCGTCGCTCAGATAACGGTCGATGAGCAGCGGGCGATCCTCGGAGACCACCAGCTCCGAGGGGCGGTTGAGGATGGCCGCAAGCTTGGTGAGGTAGCGGTCGAGGTCGCCGGGCTCGGCCAGGATCTCCATGCCGCGTCCGCCCAGCACGTAGGAGGGGCGGATCAGCAGCGGGTAGCCCAGCTCGCGCGCGGTGGTGCGCGCCTCGCCGAAGGAGCGCGCGATGCCGCTGTCGGGCTGCTTGATGGCGAGCCGCGTGAGGAGGGCCTTGAAGCGGTCGCGGTCCTCGGCGAGGTCGATGGCCTCGGGGGAGGTGCCCAGGATCGGCACGCCGGCCGCCTCCAGCGGCTTGGCCAGCTTGAGCGGAGTCTGTCCGCCGAACTGGACGATCACGCCCTTGAGCCGGCCGTTCGACTGCTCCACGGCGATGATCTCCAGCACGTCCTCCGCCGTCAACGGCTCGAAGTAGAGGCGGTCGGAGGTGTCGTAGTCGGTCGAGACCGTCTCCGGGTTGCAGTTGATCATGATGGTCTCGACGCCGGCGTCGGAGAGCGAGAAGCAGGCGTGGCAGCAGCAATAGTCGAACTCGATGCCCTGGCCGATGCGATTGGGGCCGCCGCCCAGGATGATGGCCTTGTCGCGATCCGACGGCGCCGCCTCGCAGGCCGGTGGGCCGTCGAGGTCGCTCTCGTAGGTCGAGTACATGTAGGCCGTCGGCGAGGCGAACTCGGCCGCGCACGTATCGATGCGCTTGTAGACCGGGCGCACGCCCAGGGCATGCCGCCGCTCCCGCACCTCCGGCTCGGAAAGGCCGGCGAGCTTGGCGAGGCGCGCGTCGGAGAAGCCCATGGCCTTGAGCCCGCGCAGCTGCGTTGGCGTCTTCGGCAGGCCGTGCGCCCGCACCCTCGCCTCGGTGTCGACGATCTCCTGGATGCGCTCCAGGAACCAGCGGTCGATATGGCAGGAGGCGTAGATCTCCTCGTGGTCCACGCCGAGCCGCATGGCCTGCGCCACCTTGAGCAGCCGGTCGGGCGTCGGCACGCCGAGGGCGGCGCGCACGATGTTCTTGTCGTCGCCGGCGCCCAGCCCGTCGAAGGCCATGTCGTCGAGGCCAGTGAGGCCCGTCTCCAGGCTGCGCAGCGCCTTCTGCAGGCTCTCGGCGAAGGTGCGGCCGATGGCCATGGCCTCGCCCACCGACTTCATGGAGGTGGTGAGCAGGGGCTCGGCGCCGGGAAACTTCTCGAAGGCGAAGCGCGGGATCTTGGTGACGACGTAGTCGATGGTGGGCTCGAACGAGGCCGGCGTGGCGCCGCCGGTGATGTCGTTCTCGATCTCGTCGAGCGTGTAGCCGACGGCGAGCTTGGCGGCGACCTTGGCGATGGGAAAGCCGGTGGCCTTGGAGGCGAGCGCGGACGAGCGCGACACGCGCGGGTTCATCTCGATCACGACCAGGCGGCCGTCGTCGGGGTTGACGGCGAACTGCACGTTGGAGCCGCCGGTCTCCACCCCGATCTCGCGCAGCACCGCGATCGAGGCGTTGCGCATGATCTGGTATTCCTTGTCGGTGAGCGTCAGCGCCGGCGCGACGGTGATGCTGTCGCCGGTGTGCACGCCCATCGGGTCGACGTTCTCGATGGAGCAGACGATGATGCAGTTGTCCGCCTTGTCGCGGACCACCTCCATCTCGAACTCCTTCCAGCCGAGCACGCTCTCCTCGATCAGCACCTGGCGCGCGAACGAGGCGTCGAGACCGCCCTCGACGATGTCGATGAACTCCTGCCGGTTGTAGGCGATGCCGCCGCCGGTGCCGCCCAGCGTGAAGGAGGGGCGGATGATGGCGGGGAGGCCGACGTACTCCAGGGCGGCAATGGCCTCCTCGCGGTTGTGGGCGAGGCGGGACTTGGGCGTGGCGAGGCCGATGCGGGTCATGGCCTCGCGGAACAGCTCGCGGTCCTCGGCCTTGGCGATGGCCTCGGCGTTGGCGCCGATCATCTGCACGCCGTAGCGGCGGAGCACGCCCTGATTGGCCAGCGCCAGCGCGGTGTTGAGCGCGGTCTGCCCGCCCATGGTGGGGAGCAGGGCGTCCGGGCGCTCCTTGTCGATGATCCTGGCGACGATCTCCGGCGTGATCGGCTCCACATAGGTGGCGTCGGCCAGCTCCGGATCGGTCATGATGGTGGCCGGATTGGAGTTGACCAGGACGATGCGGTAGCCTTCGTCCTTCAGTGCCTTGCAGGCCTGGGTGCCGGAATAGTCGAACTCGCAGGCCTGGCCGATGACGATCGGGCCTGCTCCAATGATGAGGATGGATTGGATATCGGTGCGCTTGGGCATGAGGCCGCTTGATATTGCAAGGCAACACGAAAGGCTAGGGATCAGGTTCCGGGGACTAGGGATCAGGGGCTAGGGATCAGGGGGCCCCAATGCCCCATGCCCTGAAACCTAATCCCTAAAACCTACTTCTTGCGCAGAGCCTCGCAGGGGTCCGCCCTCTCCGCCCTGGGTGTAAAGATGACATGGTCGGCAGCCGGCCGGCCGTCGGGGCCACGCGGCACGTAATCGGCCGGCTCCGTCTGGCCGTCCTCGACTTCCATGAGGAGAACCGTCGTCACGGGCGTTTCCCGCGCGCGCTGGCGCAGGTGCCAGGGCACGCCGCGGTCGGCCCGCACGTGGCCATTGCCGGCGATCAGGATGGCGGAACCGTGGCGCTGCACCATGTCAAGCAGGACATCGGCCATGTGGGCGTCCCGGTATTGCTGGGCCACGGCCATGCCGCCCAGAGCCTGCGGCGGCATGGCGCCGCAGTGGCTCTCCTCCAGCTCGCGGAGCACGGCGTCGGCTAGGGGGGCTGGCAGCGGGCTGTCGAGCCCAAGCCGCGCCCGCTCCTCCGGTGCGATCTGCGACAGGCCACCGCGCACCACCGAACGCATGCGCGCCCGCGGCAGGTCGCCGGCGTAGATGGGCAGTCTGGCGGCCACGACGGCCTGAATGAGAGGGCGATATAGGTCGGCGGCGGGCCAACCGCTATCCTGCCATTTGAGCAGGTCGAACAGGGCATCTGCGGTCCGCGCGCCGGCATTGAGCCGCTCGAATCGGTCCACGGCCTCCTGCCTGTCGGTGTCGATCTGCTCGAACGCCACCGCCGGGCGCCACTGCGGGCGAGCCCTCATCGTCTCGGCGATCAGCCAGGCCCGTAACTGGTGGTGGGCCGGGTTGTCGTGCACCTCGCCGAGCAGGACGATGCCGTCCGGAAGCGGGAGGGGGTCGTCCGCCGGGTCGGACAGCTTACCGGGCACCACGTCGTACACCCGCCCCGCCAGCGGATGCCGCTTGTGCGCCTCCTGAGCCCACTCGCGCCATGCGGGCTCGCTCGCCGCGGCGCCGGCCGTTGCGCCGAGAAGGCAGGCGCAGACGGCGATCGCGCGCGTCGCGGCGGATATGTGGTCGGACAACATGGCGACGGCCCATCTGGTGGGTGGCTGCGGGGCTCAGGAGCGGACCACATCTTCCCTCGCCTTTTGTCAAGGGAAAGGCGACACCCGCGGAAGCGATTCCCCGTTCTGCGTCCGGTTGACGGCCCCGGCAGGGCGCCGAACAATGCGCCCTATGGGCAAGCAGGTCTTCGATCAGATCGTCATCGGCGCGGGCGGCATGGGCTCGGCGGCGATCTACGAGCTCGCCAGACGGGGCCAGCGCGTGCTGGGGCTGGAGCAGTTCGGCGTGCCGCACGAGCTGGGCTCCTCGGCCGGTGCCACCCGCATCTTCCGCTTCGCCTACTTCGAGCACCCGAGCTACGTGCCGCTGATGCGCCACTCGTTCGCGCGCTGGCGGGCGTTGGAGCATGACTTCGGCGAGCGGCTGCTGACCGTGACGGGCGGCCTCGATATCGGCCTGCCCGAGGGCCGCGTGGTGCGCGGGGCCAAGGAGGCGTGCCGGGAGCACGGCTTGACGCACGAGGTCCTGCGGTCGCCCGAGGTCGCCCGGCGCCATCCGGCGTGGCGCCTGCCGCCGGAGTTAGAGGCGGTGTATCAGCCCGAAGCCGGCTTCCTGCCCGCCGACCGCGCGATCCTGGCGCACGTGACGCTGGCACGCCGGCTCGGCGCCCAGGTGCGCGAGAACGAGCCGGTGCGGCGATGGACGGCAGTGCGCGACCGCGTGCAGGTGGAGACGGAGCGGAGCCGCTACGAGGCCGGCGCCCTCGTCGTTGCCGCGGGAGCATGGTCGGGCCGCGTTCTCGGCGAATATGGCTTCCAGAGGCTTGCGGTGCCCGAGCGGCAGGTGGTCGGCTGGTTCGAGACGGGCGGTGGACGCTTCGCGCCCGAGGCGTTTCCCGTGTTCATCCTCGACTGCCCGGAGAACGGTGTCTACTACGGCTTTCCGGAGCGTGGCCCCGGCGAAGGCTTCAAGGTCGGCCGCTTCCACCACCGTCGCGAGACTGTCGATCCCGATGCCGTCGACCGGCGCATCCTGCCGGAGGACGAGGCGGTGCTGAGGTGGATCGGCCGCTACCTCGCCGCGCCGATGGGCGCGCCGGTGGGCTTCAAGACCTGCATGTTCGTGAACTCGCCGGACGAGCACTTCATCGTCGACCTCCTGCCCGGCCACGGCAACGTGGCCGTCGCCGCCGGCTTCTCCGGCCACGGCTACAAGTTCTGCTCCGGCATCGGCGAGATCCTGGCCGACCTCGCCATGCATGGAGCGACACCGCACGACACGCGCCTGTTCAGCCTCGAGCGGGCGAGGCTGGCGCACCCCGGCGGCGAATAAAACGGGCCGGCTAGCAGAGAACCGGGGCGGTCTTTCAGGGTTGTCCCCGATGTGCCCGGGGGGAAGCACTGTCCATATTGGGGCCCGTACTGGCCAAGGGCGCGCGTTTCGCGTGCTCCTGCGGATCGTGAGCACCCACATCGACGGAGATACCGACATGGCGCAGATGGGCGCAGGCGCAAGGCCGAATGGTACGGCCGTTGCCGCGCCGGGCAAGATGCCCATCACCCTCACCGTCAACGGCATCGCCACGCGGATCGAGGTGGCGCCGTGGACGACACTGCTCGACGCGCTGCGCGACCATCTCGACCTGACCGGCAGCAAGAAGGGCTGCGACCACGGTCAGTGCGGCGCCTGCACGGTGCTGGTGAACGGCCGACGCATCGTCTCGTGTCTGGCGCTGGCGGTCATGCAGGAGGGCGCAACCGTCACCACCGTCGAGGGGCTGGCGAAGAACGGCACCCTGCACCCGCTGCAACAGGCCTTCATCGACCACGACGCATTCCAGTGCGGCTACTGCACCTCGGGGCAGCTCTGCTCCGGCGTCGGCCTGATCGGCGAGGGCAGGGCCAGGACGGGCGACGAGATTCGCGAGCTGATGAGCGGCAACCTCTGCCGCTGCGGCGCCTATCCAGGCATCGTTGCGGCGATCCAGCAGGCGATGGAGCGGTCATGATCAACTTCGAGTATGCGCGGCCGGCCGATGTGGGCGATGCGGTGCGCCAGATGGCGGCCGAGCCGGGCGCCAAATTCATCGCCGGCGGCACCAACCTGCTGGACCTCATGAAGGAGGACGTGGAGCGGCCGACGAAGCTGATCGACATCACGCGGCTGCCGCTCAAGGAGGTGACCCAGACGCGGGACGGCGGCCTGCGCATCGGCGCCCTGGTGCCCAACAGCGACCTTGCCTGGCACCCGCTGGTCGAGAAGCGCTATCCGATCCTGTCGAGCGCGATTCTGGCCGGCGCGTCGCAGCAGTTGCGCAACATGGCCTCGACCGGCGGCAACCTCCTGCAGCGCACGCGTTGCTACTACTTCTACGATACCGCCACGCCCTGCAACAAGCGCGCGCCCGGCAGCGGTTGCTCGGCCATCGACGGGCTCAACCGCATGCACGCGATCCTGGGCACCAGCGACGCCTGCATCGCCGTGCATCCCTCCGACATGTGCGTGGCCATGGCGGTGCTGGACGCCAAGGTGCACGTGACGGGGCCGAAGGGAGAGCGCGCGATCGCGTTTGCCGATTTCCATCGCCTGCCCGCAGACGAGCCGGAGCGCGACACCAACCTGGCCCCGGATGAGATGATCACGGCGGTGGAGCTGCCGGCGCGCGGCTTCCCGGCGAACTATACGTATCTCAAGATCCGCGACCGCCTCTCCTATGCCTTCGCCCTGGTGTCGGTGGCCGCGGCTCTGGAGCTGGACGGCGGCGTCATCAAGGAGGCCCGCCTCGGCCTCGGCGGCGTCGCGCCCAAGCCCTGGCGCGATACTGCGGCCGAGGCGGCGCTGGCCGGGCGGCCGCCGGGCGAAGCGGCGTTCGCACACGCCGCCGACACGGTGCTGAGCGGCGCCAAGGGCTACGCGCACAACACCTTCAAGATCGACCTGGCGCGTCGCGCCATCGTGCGGGCGCTCACCCAGGCGGCGAGTGGCACGCCGCAGTCGCAGTCCAGCAAGAAGATCGCCTGAGCGGGCCATGGCGAGAGAGATCAGCCGCCGCGGCGTCCTGGGCGGCGCAGCCGCCGCCGGGGCCACCGGCCTCGGAGGTCTCGTCGACCCGCAGGACCCTCAACGCCCGGCAACGGCCGCGGCCCAGACCCAGCGTGCGAGTACAGCCATGACACCCCACATCGGTACCCCGACGTCCCGCATCGACGGCCGCGCCAAGGTCACGGGGGCGGCCAAGTACGCCGCCGAGTACAACCGGCCGGGCCTCGCGCTCGGCCCCGGCCTCGCCTACGGCTACCTGGTGACCTCCGATATCGCCAAGGGGCGCGTTACGCAGATCGATACCGACGCGGCCCGGCAGGTTCCCGGCGTGATCGACGTCCTCACCCACCAGAACCGGCCCCACATGGCGGATGCGGACAGCGCCTACAAGGACGACGTGGCGCCCGAGGGCTCGCCGTTCCGGCCCCTCTACGACGACCGGATCAGGTTCAGCGGCCAGCCGATCGCGCTGGTGGTAGCCGAGGAGTGGGAGACCGCGCGCTTTGCCGCTTCGCTGGTCCGCGTGGACTACGATGAGGAGGCGCACGTCACGGACCTTCACAGCCAGCAAGGCCGGGCCGTCGCGTTGGGCGCACCGGCAAGCCCGGCGGAGGCTCCGTTCTTCCCGCCGAAGCCGCGCGGCTCGGCCGAGGCCGCCTTCGCAGCCGCCGCCGTACGCCACGAGGGCGAGTATTACGTCCCGATCGAGTATCACAACCCGATGGAGCCGTACGCCTCCACGGCGTCCTTCGAGCCGGGCGGCAAGCTCACCATCTTCGACAAGACACAGGGTGTGCAGAACGTGCAGCGCTATGTCTGCAGCGTGCTCGGGATGCCGGCGGAGGACGTTCGCGTCATGTCGCCCTACATGGGGGGCGGGTTCGGCTCCGGGCTGCGCCCGCAGTTCCAGATGCTGCTGGCCGCGCTCGCCGCGCGCGCGCTGCAGCGCTCCGTGCGCGTCGTGCTGACGCGCCACCAGATGTACGCGCTCGGCTACCGGCCCGGCATGATTCAGCGCATAGCCCTGGGCGCAAACGCCGATGGCACGCTGAATGCGATGATTCACGACGCCGTCACGGTGACATCGCAATACGAGGACTTCCACCGGCAGGAGACCGGCTGGTCCGGGCTCCTCTACAAGAGCCCCAACGCCAGGTACACGCACAAGCTGGCAAAGCTCGACCGGCCCACCTCGTGCGACATGCGCGCGCCGAGCGCCGCCACCGGCGTCTACGCGCTCGAAAGCGCGATGGACGAGCTTGCGGTCGCGCTCAAGCTCGATCCCGTCGAGCTGCGCCTGCGCTGCTACTCCGACATCGACCAGAACACCGGCCAGCCCTACAGCAGCAAGGCCCTGCGCGAGTGCTACCGCCGCGGCGCGGAGGCGTTCGGCTGGGCCAGGCGCAAGCCGGAGCCGCGCTCGATGCGCGACGGCAAGGAGCTGGTGGGGTGGGGCATGGCGACCGGCGTCTGGGAGGCGCTGCAGATGCCGATCACGGTGCGCATCGCGCTCTCGGCCAACGGCCACGCGGAGGTTTCGTGCGCCACCTCCGACATCGGCACCGGCACCTACACCATCATGGCCCAGGTCGCCGCCGACATGCTTGGGCTACCGCCCGACAACGTCACCATCAAGCTCGGCGACTCGACGCTGCCGCCGTCGCCGGTCGAAGGCGGATCGTGGATCGCGGCCTCGGTGTCCAATGGCATTGCGACGACCTGCGACGCGATCCGCGCGGAGCTGTTGGGGCTGGCCAAGCGGATGCCGGGCTCGCCGTTGGCGAAAACCGCCGCCGACGAGGTCGCGCTGGCCGACGGCAAGATCGTGAGCCGGCAGGAGCCTTCACGGGCGGTGCCGATCGCCGACATCATGCGGGCTGCCCGGGTGGACCGCGTCGAGCAGGAGAAGGCCACCACCTTCCCCAGCGACGGCAAGTACGCGCACAACACGCATTCCGCCATCTTCGCCGAGGTGAAGGTGGACGAGCAGCTGGGCGTCATCCGCGTGACCCGCGTGGTCAACGCGGTGGCCGCAGGGCGCATCCTTAACCCTAAGACCGCCGGCAGCCAGATCATGGGCGGCGTGGTGTGGGGCATCGGCATGGCGCTGCACGAGGAGGCGCTGACGGATGACAAGCTCGGCCGCATCATGAACGCCGACATCGCCGAGTATCATGTGCCCGTGAATGCCGACATCCAGGACATCCAGGTGATCTTCGTCGACGAGCCCGACACAAACGTCAATCCGCTCGGCGTCAAGGGCGTGGGCGAGATCGGCATCGTCGGCGTCCCCGCGGCCATCGCCAACGCCGTGTACCACGCGACGGGCAGGCGCGTGCGCGACCTGCCGATCACCCTGGACAAGGTGCTGCAGGCGTAGGGCGGCGCGGCTCCCTGTCCCCCCGCTTGATGGTTAAGCGAGAGGCCGCGCCCCGAGTGCCCACGGAACGGAACCGCTGCCAGCTCGTTTTTCGCCGTAGCCATCGTGAGCCGAGGAGGTTAATCGATGAGGATGCTCGTCTCGGCCGCAGCTGCCCTGGTGATCGCAGGCAGCGCAGCCCTAGCTCAACAGAAAGCACCCGCGGAGACCACGGCATTCGCCAGGAAGGTGGCGGGCGCCAACGCGTTCGAGATCCAGTCGAGCCAGCTCGCCCAGGACCGGGCCCAGTCCGGCGAGGTGAAATCGTTCGCGAAGCAGATGATCACGGATCACACGAAGATAGGAGAGGACTTCAAGTCCCTCGTGCAGTCGGCGAACATCCCGCTGCCGCCCGGACGGCTGGATGCGAAGCAGAAGGCAGCGCTCTTGAAGCTGAAGAAGGCCAAGGGCCCCGCATTCGACAGAGCCTACGTGAGCGCGCAGCTGGCAGGCCACAAGCAGGCCGTGGCCCTGGTGGGCAAGTATGCCAAGAGTGGCCGCACGCCGCAGTTCAAGGAGCTCGCTCAGAAGACGCTGCCAACCCTTGAGCAGCATCTGTCGGAGATCACAGAGCTGAGCAATCGCGCCGTTGCCGCGGGCAAGGCTCCAACCGGGACCGGCAGCCGGGCCATCGGTCCGCCGGCGGAGCCGCAAACCAGGCACAAGAAGCGCTAGGCCTCACGCCCGCCGCGCCTCCAGCGCCATCTTCAGCGCGAACCCCGCCAGCATTTGTCGTCGGGACCTCGTGAGCGGTCGCGCACAGTGCTCCGGAACTGCTGCGCCACGCCATCCGCCTGCAGGTCGGCCCTGGCCTTCGCGAGGTGCAGGGCCGCCCCGTCGCTACCGCCGCCCGAACAGGCGCTCGATATCGGCGAGCTTCAGCTCCACGTAGGTGGGGCGGCCGTGGTTGCACTGGCCGGAGCGTGGCGTGGCCTCCATCTCGCGCAGCAGCGCATTCATCTCCTCGGGCGTCAGGCGGCGGCCGGCGCGCACCGAGCCGTGGCAGGCCATGGTGGCGCACACGGCCTCCAGGCGCTCCTTGAGCAGGGTGCCATCGCCCTCACCCTCACCCTCACCCTGGGCCTCGCGTGCCAGGTCGCGGACGAGGCCCTTGATGTCGCCGCCGGCAAGCAGCGCCGGCACCTCCCGCACCAGCACCGCGCCGGGACCGAAGGTCTCCAGCGCCAGCCCCAGCCGCTCCAGGGCCGGTGCGGCCTCGGCGAGCGCCGCCGCCTCGTCGGTGTCGAGATCGACCACCTCGGGGATCAGCAGCGCCTGGCTGGCCACCCCGCCGGCGGCCAGCGCGGCCTTGAGGCGCTCGTACACCAAGCGCTCGTGGGCGGCGTGCTGATCGACGATGACGACCGAGTCACGCGTCTGCGCCACGATGTAGGTCTCGTGCAGCTGCGCGCGGGCGGCCCCGAGAGGGCGGTCGAGCAGCTCCGGCAGGGGAGGCGCGGCCGCGGCGCCGGCATCCGCGCTCGGGGCAGTGAGGCCGTCGAGGGGCGCCTGCCAGTCCTCGGCGAACCCGGGGGTCAGACCCTGCGGGCGATGTGGGGTCAGACCCTGCGGGTCTGACCCCAGGCTCCTCGCGCTGTGTTGCCACGGCGTCAGACCCGCAGGGTCTGACCCCCGCCGCGCCAGCACATCCGCAACAGCGAATCCGCCCGCCACCGTGGCGCGATGCCCCGCCGCATCCAGCGCCGCCCTGAGCGCGCCGGCCACCAGGCTGCGCACGCGGCCCGGATCGCGGAAGCGCACCTCGGCTTTGCTCGGGTGCACGTTCACGTCCACCTCGCGCGGGGGGAGCGCCACGAACAGGGCGAGCAGCGGGTGGCGCAGCTTCGGCACCAGGTCGCCGTAGGCAGCCCGCACCGCGCCAATCAGGAGGCGGTCCTTCACCGGGCGGCCGTTGACGAACAGGTACTGCTGGCCGGGGTCCGGCCGGTGCAGCGTGGGAAGCCCGGCGAAGCCCGTCACCCGCACGCCCTCGCGATCGATGTCGATGGCGAGCGCATCCTCCAGGAACTCGCGTCCCATGATGCGGCCGAGCCTGGCCAGGTGCCCCTCCGGCCCAAGCGGCTGCGCCGGCAGCTTGAGGCCGGCGCGCTCGCCTGTCGTGAGGGTGAAGGCCACCGTCGGGTGCGCCATGGCGAGGCGCTTCACGGTCTCGGAGATGGCCATGTTCTCCGCCCGCTCCGACTTTAAGAACTTGAGCCGCGCCGGCGTGGCCGAGAACAGCTCGCGCACCTCCACGCGGGTGCCGCCGTTGAGCGCCGCGGGGCGCACGGGCTGCTTGGCGCCGCGATCGACCACGATCTCGTGCGCCGAAGCCGCCTCGCGCGGGCGCGAGGTGATGGCGAGATGCGCGATGGCGCCGATCGAGGGCAGCGCCTCGCCGCGGAAGCCCAGCGTGGCGATGTTGAACAGGTCGTCGTCGGCGAGCTTGGAGGTGGCATGCCGCTCCACCGCCAGGGCGAGGTCGGCCGTGCCCATGCCGGAGCCGGTGTCGGTGACGCGGATCAGAGAGATGCCGCCGGCCGCGGTCACCACCTCGATGTCCGTCGCTCCCGCATCGAGGGCGTTCTCGACCAGCTCCTTGACCACGCTCGCCGGCCGCTCGATCACCTCGCCGGCGGCGATGCGGTTGATGGTCTCGGGCCGGAGCTGGCGAATGGACATGTGCTTTTCGAACCCGTCATCCCGGACGGAGCGATGCGAGCCGAAGGCGAGCGGCGCTCCGATCCGCGACCTCCGCGATACACGACGCGACTCGCACGACGAGGTCCCGGATAGCCTCGCCTGCGGCTCGGCTTCCGGGATGACGGGTGTCATCCCTTCGGCATCGCCGCAACGCGCTCGCGCGTGATGACCTTCGCCAACTCCACCGCCGGCTGATCGAACGGGTCAACACCCATGAGGTCCGCGGCGAGAATCGTCTCCAGCATCATGTGCATCATGAGGGCGCCGAGGCTCGCCTCGTCAAGACGGGCGAGATCGAAGGTGCGCACCGGGCGGCCAGCGCGGGCCAGCGCCTCCGGCAGCGCCTCGGCTTGGGCCGCCACCAGGTCGCCGGCGGTGCGGCCGGCGAGGTAGCCCAAGCCGGCGGCGTTGGCGAGGCCGGCATCGATGCGCGGGCCGGTGCCGGCGCTGGGGGCGCGCACCACCGTGATCAGGTGCTCGCGCGGTCCGTCCATGAAGAGCTGCAGCTGGCTGTGCTGGTCCACCGGGCCGAGGCAGGCGATCGGCGCCGTGCCCTGGCCGTCCTTGCCCAGGCTCTCCGCCCACAGCTGGGCGAACCAGGCGGCGAAGCGCCCGAGCCGGTCGCTGTAGGGCAGCATCACCTGGGCGCGGATGCCCTTTTCGCGGGCGAGCGCCACGGCCACGGCCGCACCCTCGGCTGGCGCAAAACCCCGAGGACCGTCGGCGGCCAGCAGGGCGTCCACCACGGCCCTGGCGCCGGCGCGCACGGCGCGGGCATCGAGGCCGCGGGCGATGGCCGCCAGCAGGCCGACGTTGGTCAGCACCGAGAAGCGGCCGCCGATGCCGGGATGATGGTCGAGGCAGGGAATGCCGTGCTGCTCGAACAGCGTGCGCAGCCCGTTGCGCCTGCCCTCGGCCTTGGGCTCGGTGACGCCCAGGAACAGCCCGGGAATGCGCTTGTCGAGCCCCGCGTCCTTCACCGCCGCCAGGGCGGCCAGCGCCTGCACCAGCGTCTCGGGCGTGCCACCCGACTTGGAGATGACGATGAAGCGCACCTCGCCCAGATCGCCGAACGAATGCAGGGCGGAAGCCAGCGTGTGGCCGTCGAGATTGTCGTAGAAGCGCGTGCGCGGGCGCTTCCTCTGGGCCTCGTCTGCCGTGCCCGGAATATGCCAGCCGCCGAGCTGGGCCAGCGTCTGCCCGCCCAGGCTCGATCCGCCGGTGCCGAAGAAGATGACGGCGCGCGCGCCTCGGGCGAGCCTGGCGTAGGCCGCCTCGGCCTCCTCGATGTCGGCCGTCTCCTCGGCGATGGTGAGGTGCGGCAGGCGGCCGGTGCGGTAATCCTCCCGGAGGCGCGCGATGGCCGGCGCCAGCCGGTCGAGCCAGCGCGCCAGCTGCGCTCCGGAGAGGCCGTGCGGGCCGATGGCGCCGTCGAGACAGCCGGCGATGGACGGCCGGTAGAGGTCAGCGTGTGTCTTGGTCGGATCGTTCACCATGACGCGAGCGGTAACGCGATTTCGTCCGCCTGTCACCCACGCCAAGGTTCCCCCCTTGTGCGCAATCCGAGCCCGCCGGCGCGCCGTTGCGAGCCGCTGCCGACACGACTTCCGGTTGGTCGTTAGGCATTCCCGCCGGAAGGACCGGCCCCCTGGTGCCGCCGCGGGATCAAAGGCTGCGACGAGACGTTACCAGCGTGGGCAGGAGCAGC
>Ga0070699_100000394_pt1 | contig 42295 bp, 28 predicted proteins | sample KBSK1503metaG_FD_65473 | JGI IMG/M metagenome (GOLD analysis project Ga0070699, IMG submission 65473) | Corn, switchgrass and miscanthus rhizosphere microbial communities from Kellogg Biological Station, Michigan, USA - KBS K1-50-3 metaG | ecosystem: Host-associated > Plants > Roots >... | reverse complement strand
TTTGCCTTTGCGCTTCTTGTGCGAACCAGCGCATCAGAACCTGGTCTGCGTTCCGTGAAAGGCCACGAAATCGCCAAGCATTGCTTGCCTTCTCTCGAATCAGAGGCTATGCTCATGTGCTCGACTGAACAATGCCCGACAACGTGCTGCATCATCACGAAAACTACCTCGTTCGGCGGCTGAGCCTCGCTCCCGGCGAGGCGACGCCATGGCACCGCGATCCGTTCCAGCGGGTAACCGCGGTCATGAGTGGCGAGGCGCTGGCAATCGAATTCGGGGATGGTGGCAAAACCGAGTGCATCGAAGTCACAGCGGGCGAGGCAGATTGGAGCGAGCCGAGTGATCGCCCACATCGTGCAGTCAACATCGGAAAGCAGGCGTACGAGGAGATCACAGTCTTCTTTCTTGACCGCCCCGACGCGGTACCTCAGCCGAGCGCCGAGCCAGCGTAATACCACGGGCTGAGCCTAACCCATCATGCAGCGGCCGCTGCTCGTTGCATTCGCAGATGATCGCCCCTGCGAACTGTGCCGGAACGTAAAACGTTCGCGTATACGCCCACACAGGGCATCGCCTGCGCTAGGGCCGGGACATAGGGCTTGTTGTGCTGTGCTGCGGTACGCAATATGCCGTGATCCTGTGGCAGGTCGGCTTGCGGCAGGGTTGTCATCACACACCGGGGACACGGGTTGGTGACCTTCAACAGCAATGTCTGACCGATTTCAACACCCAAACCCACCCATGAGTTCTCCACAAAATCCGGTTCGCCCTTTCCCACCGCGACGATGATGTTGGGGCGGAATCTTCGCGCTTCGAAGCAACCTTGGGGGTAAAGCTCGCGCAGCCGATTGAGCGTGTTGGTCGTGATTACGTGGGCTACGGCGTAGTCAAAGAAACTACCCTTCGGCGAAGAGAGCGCAATGGACTCTTCGGTGACGGTTTCGCGATGAGCGAGGCCGTCGATGTCCGGCCAGTATTCCTCCAGAGCCGGGGAGTCAGGAGCGGTTTCCGCCAGAGTGACCTCCCGCTCGAAGAAGCGTGAAAGAATCCCATTCGCGTTCGGCTCATCGCTTCTTATGTTGCTGCCATCCGGCAGCATGATCCGGACAGGAGGCATGGGACGACCCTTACCCGGAGGCTCGACAAAGCTGGCATGACAGTCAAACAGCCTTGCCCACTTGCGCGGGTTCTTGGCGCTGGCAATCTTGCCAGTGGTGTTGTCGATGAGGGCGTAGGCTCGATCCCCAATGAGTCCGCCCTCGGTCACGTCAGCGATAGTCAACTCTTCACCCATCATTGACTTCACCGGATACCGAAGGACAGACAAGACTGACCCCGCGATATATTGGTCGCTCATGATTGCCCTCCTCCTCAGAGAGTAAATTGACGCAGATGGCAGACCAACATTCTGCGCCCTGTGGGACACGGATTCAAGACCGATCTGGTCTAGAAAGGCCCATGAACGGTCTACTCCCTTCTGTTGTTCTGATACGCTGTCACCCTAACAGCGTCTAACAAAACCTCCACCACGGCACCTTCTTGATTTTGTCCGCGAAGTCTTGTCGCGCCATTGGCAGCAGTCGCGAGTGGCCACACTGGCCAACGCCAACAAGCTGTCGGACATGCTGGACTTCAACGATCCCGCGAAGCTCGGCGGACATGTCGCGTTTGCGTTCCGGTTAATCCTTCCCTATCATGATCTGGTTTTCCTGCTTTTGTTCCTCTCGATTTCATCGGTTGCGTTGCGATGATCGGCGATTTTCCCCTCCAAGGCTTTTTTGAAGGAAACGCGCATGCCCGATAGTTCCGATGACAAGACCCTGAGCCAGAGTGCGGTCCAAGCCTCTTTCGCGAGCATCGGTCCCTACCGATTAATCCAGATGCTGGGTGAAGGCGGCATGCGCGAAGTCTGGCGAGCAGAACAAACCGAATTGACTCCGAGCGTCAAGCCCTGGCGCTGATGGAGCACCCCAACATCGCCAAAGTCTTCGACGCCGGAGCGACCTCGACCGGGCGGCCGTATTTTGTCATGGAGTACGTGCCCGGCATTCCCATCACCGCTTACTGCGACAAGCACTGCCTGGCGATCCGGGAGCGGCTAGGGTTGTTCATGCAAGTATGTGAGGGAGTGCAGCACGCACATCAGAAGGCGATCATTCATCGCGACCTGAAGCCCTTCAACGTTCTGGTGGAGGAACTCGACCAAAAACCCGTGCCTAAGATCATCGACTTCGGGCTCGCCAAGGCGCGGGCCGTGCGTTTGTGGCTCGATATAAAGCTATGGCAAAGGTGGGAACCGACTAAAGAAAAGCCCGATTCCACATTGTCCTGGCGAAAGGAGTTTCTCAAGGAATTCGCGGAGACAGACGCAAGAAAATGCCCGCTTGGGTCACTTCCGGTCGTCGTGATATCGAGCGAACCTTCAGCGCCGGAGTCCCACCTTCATACTCATGACGAAGCAGCCCCGCGTCTCGATTTCCTTAGCTCCAACAACATCCACGTCACTGCGACTAGAAGCGGACACGAACTTCATCTTTATAAGCCGGAGACCGTTACAGCACGACCTGAGTGCCAACTAGAAGAATGACACCCGCCACATCGAAAGGCGACATTGGGTTTGGACGGGGGCGGTCCCAAACGGTCAACGGCGCTGCGGCTGACTTGTGACAAGGAGTGAACGACAGTTGTGAGTTTGTAGTTCTACCCACGTCCCACTGTGGCCTAAACTTGTCGCGTTTAACCCTCATCGACCTCCATGACCGTGGTTTTAAGCGTTATGGCTGTCAACAGTTGAGCCTGGAGATGCTCATCGCAACGACACCATGATCGCGGTCGGTCCCGCGTCCGCCACTTGCTCCAATGCCACCCTGAACGGGGGGCGCGGCGGTCGGTCGCTCCGTCTCAGGATGCAGAAATAGCCTGCCCAGAACAACGGGGCACCGGGAATTGACCAATCAAGTTCCTCCTTGTCAGACAATCGTTTCAGCAGCTAGATTAGTGGTACCTATGTAAATGATTCGTGATCCACCATTGTTGTACTTGAGATATTTGTTTGCCGCCAGAATGTAAACCATCTTGTCTGTCCATTGGTAATGGTAGCTTCGTGTCAATGTCAGCAGCGACTTCTTTATCTTGATCCGCATGAGTTTCACTGCACATAGTTGGGCAACAAGGCTGTCCACCGTACACGCATGACACTGGCCAACGGCGCGCAGTTGCTCATCCTTCCCCTCACACCCATCAAAACAAGGATCATGCATTGCGTCCTGTAGAGTTTCGTACCGTGCCTGCTCGCCCCAGAAAGACCGGACCGATGTGGCGGTCGTACAAATTTTCCGTCACGTTCTTCGCAATCACAGCTTCATTGAGTTCGAGCAGGTCCAAATAGCGGCGCCCCATCCTGGCTGCGATTTTGAAACCGACATGCAACAGTTGGCGAAAACTGCTGTTGTAGGCCGCTGTTCCGGAAACGTGGCGCAGGGCAGAAGTGTATTGCTCGGAAGACCAGCCGCGAACCTCATCCGGGGGAGGAAGCTTCGCCGGGTCAACATCGATCACGGTGGCGTATGGCGAACAAAGCTCGTCGCGACGAGCGAATGCTTCGGAGTAGATCTCCTTCGCCCGAGCCAAACCGTCGCCGCCGGCTTCTGCCAGGCCGATGAGCTCTTCGAGCCATGTGGTTCCTGCGGTTTTGAGGTGTACGCCTGCATTGAACCGTTTTATCGTCGCATGAATCGCGGGGTAGATGGAAAACTTATCGCTGCCGGAGTGGACACTCAGCTTGAGATTCTCAGGCAGGCCATATTGCCGGACCGCATATGTAATGGCCGCGACGTCGAGCGCCAGCTCTGGCTCGAACTGTGCCACATCGCCCACGTAATCCACCCCTTTATTGAAACGGCCACTGAACTTCGGAGCGATGGTCTGAACAGGGATACCTTCATCGGCGATCGCTGCCAGGATAATCAGTAAATCCATCGTGCTTTGCGTGCGGTCGGACTCATCCATGGAGATCTCGGGTATGAAGTTGCCGGCACCTTTGGCGTACTCGATCTTGCGGTAGACTTCACCCGCCTTCTTTACGGCAACGAGAAATTTCTCCGCAGTCCGCGTCAGATGCTCCCGTGTGACCTCGAACTGTTCGTCTACCCCTTCCAGTTGCACGCGTCCGAGTAACTCCGGGTGCCGCCGAACAAAGCTTTCCATGTCGGCTGCCGTCGCCGGTTTGCCGATTGAGTCGGCCACGTCGATGGTGTAGAAATCGCACGACTCCAGGAAGCGGTCGACGGTCTGCAGCGTGATGTGGTCGGCATCGCAAAAATACGGCTCCTCCCAATGCAGCACCTGCACCGCTGCATCAGCGGCTCGTCGTACGGACAAGGGCTCGGAGCCGATGATCGTGTGCTCGCGGTTCGACTTGTTCCACACCGGAATCACTTGGACGCCGTTCTGCAAAGCCTGCACACAGGCCTGCAACTGCGCTTTGGCTTGGTGCGCGAACCGGTCTCCTATACCGATGGAATACTTGGCGAGCTTCAGATGCTTATTGTCCACGTTCAACCTCGACGCATATTTTGTCGCGGCAGGCTCAAAGCCCCAACCCTGGATTTGCAATAAAGAAGATTTCTTCGCCGTCAATCCGGTTGTGGCCATGGCGGAGTCTCCGCAGGTCATCGCGCGCAAGCATAGTTTTCAGGTCGCCATACGCAAAGCGAACACCTTCAACCTCTTCGCTTTGTTGACCGGGCACTGCCTAATCGAAACGCAGCGAATATCACCCCCGCTTCGAACACTAGTCTGACTCCACATGCACCGCGGGCCAAGCGTCCGCCTGGCACATTTCCTTGCGAATGGCTATCCGAGAGAGCGTCACGCCATTTTTGAAGGCCAAGTGCCCGTAAAGACGTCAGGTATTCCGGCTCGGTGGACTTGAGCCAGTAGGGTGTGATGTCCACACTATGCGATCGCAGTCCGACGGCTTTGTGGATGAAATCCTCCATCGTCATTGAGCCGCCCTTGAAATATTTCAACTAAGAATAGGCGCAGCAACCCACGAAGAGCCCCGCCTGGTTTGGCTGACTAACCACGGTCGCGGCAGCTACAGGAATTCGCGGCGTAGGATCGGTTTGTTCATACCATCCTCCGAATCAAGGCGAACAAGCTCTGTCCTCTGGCTGCGTCCAATGGTGAACACTGTGCCCCTCGCGGCTCTCTCGAATATTCCATGCTTTGCCGCAGCATTGCCTATGCCCGGGGCGCGTGGTCCAGGATCGTTTCCGTTTTCGCATCCCAATAAATCTTCTTCCCCGACCAATACGCTTGCGTCGCCATCATGCATGCGACAGAGTGCGCGAACCCGTGCTTCACCGTCGCGTTCGGTTGCTTGCGGCTCCGCAAACAATCAAACCAGTTGATCATGTGCGAGGGGTCCTCGTCGCCAATGAAAGTCGGCGGAAGCGAGTTCTCGCCGCTCAACTGCACGTTCTTCACCGCGCGTCGACTGTCCACTGTGGGATCGTCTTCATGATTTCCCTTTTCTTCCACGATTTGCCACCGCGGGCTGCCCTCTCCTCCCTGATTCACCAATGTAGCCTTCTTTCCCATGATCCGCGTGAAGCTGGGCGCGTCATTGCCGAAACTCGTTGCGTAGCTCACCAGCAAGCCTCGCGAATACGTGTACAACGCCTGAAACGTGTCCGCATTCTCCCGCCCATCGTGCCACGCGAAAACACCGCCATTCGCCACCACCGATTCCGGATAAGTTTCGTCCAGAAAATAGTGAACCAGATCCATGCCATGGCTCATCCACTGGTCGGGGATGCCGCTGGAAAATTCCTTATACAGCCGAAACTCAAAATAAAGCTGCGGGTCGAACGGCCGCGACTTCTTGGTCATCAACCACGCCCGCCAGTCGGTATCCTGTTCGCGGATCATCTTCACTTGGGGACGCCCGCGCCAACGCGGCCCGCGATAGTTCCAAACAATCTCGTATTTGGTCACGTCGCCCAGAACTTTCGAACGAATCAGGTCGCGAGTAGCCATCTGATACGGTTCACTGCGATGCTGTGTCCCCACCTGAACGATGAGATTTCGCGCCAGAACCGCGTCGCGTGCCGCCTTGGCCTCTTCGAGAACATTGCCCATCGGCTTTTCAACGTAACCGTCTTTCTCGGCCTCGGCCGCCAGCTTCAACAGCGGGGAATGCGAGTGCTCGGGCGTGGATATCACGACCGCGTCCACATCCTTCAACGCCAGCAGCTCCTGCGGATTGCGGAATGCGCGCGGCGCTTTGCCATAATATTTTTGGTTGGCGGCCACGGCCCGCTCCACATTGTGCGTCCACAAATCACAAATCGCCGTCATCTCCACGTTCTTTTGATCCTTGAGAGGGGCCACGATGCCGTCGAGCTCACTCCCGCGATCACCTACGCCGATGTGCCCCAGTGAGATGCGATCGTTCGCCCCGGCAATGCGTGAGTAGGACAGCGCCGTGCTGCTCAACGCCGCGCTCCCGGCTGCCACCACCGCGCCTTTCTGCAGAAATTCTCTTCGGTTGATCTTGCTGTCTGAGCTTTCCATTGGCTTTTCCCCCATCCTAGATTGGTGTGACCATCTCGCCCATCTGTGCAGGGCGCAGAGCGGTATTTTGGTATGGCCGTTAATCAGGCAACCCCAGCATCTTGACCAGTGTCCCGCCCATAATCATGTTGCGCGTGCGCTCCGGAATGTCACACGCTTCGAACATCGCTTGGTATTGATTCACCACCGACTCGATTTCGTTCAAGTCCGTGTCGGACCCAAAAACAATCTTGATAAACGCACTCGGATCGTTATTAGGGGTTTTTACCGTCCATTCCGCGCTATGCCATTCCGTGGCCGACCACCAGAAAATCTTCTGAAATTCTGCGAGCCGGCCATGCATCTTCGTCAACGTCGACCCGCTCAGATCGAAGAAAACGTTGGGGTTCCAGCGTGAGATTTCCGCCGCCCATTCGTATTCAGGATTACCACAATGCGCCCCGAGCACGGTCATCTTCGGAAAACGCCGCGCAATCTCCTCCAAATAGATCGGGCGCATTCGTCCGGAAGCGACATCCTCCGGCTCGTCGAATTTTTCCCGCAGCACAATGCCGGTGTGAAACAACACAATCCAGCCGTAGCGATTCGCGAGCTCATACACCGGAAAATACGACGGATCGTTGTACGCCTTCTTCACAAATTCCAGTTCGCCAAGCCCCCGGTAGCCCATCGCGTGCAGTTCCTCCAGCTGCTTGACTACGTCCCTAGCGTCCAGGTCGACGAAGCCGAACGGGACAATCTGCCGGAGATGTTCTTTTGCTGCGTCGGCAACAACTTTGCGGTTGGCAAAGGGAGTGAGCAAGCACGCCGTCAAATTCAAACGGTCCGACAGCTTCAGGAGGTCGGGGATGAAATTCGCTCTCTTGTCGTCGAAGTGCACATGCATGTCGACGATGCGAGTTTTGGAAGAAGCCTGCGCCGGCTGGTCAGATGCAGCACCGGGCAAACGCGTTAGCGCAGAAGCCCGAATTCTAGGTAGAACTGCGGCAGCACCAGCACCGCCCAGAAACTCTCGTCGTGATAAGCGCTGAGTCATCGTAACATCTCCTTACCTGAGAGGACGGGGCTGCGCAATTTCGAGCAATCCCCGGAAGCCACTTGCAAGGGTCACCAGATCAGCTTGAGCGCGAACTGCAGCTGCCGGTTGCTCGCGGCCGTGCTGTTGATCGTGTTGAACGATCCGAAGGTCGTGCCACGTTGGTCAATAAACGGGTTGGGCATGGAGAAGATCGGGTGATTCAAGAGGTTGAAGGCCTCGAAGCGGAACTGAAGTTTCATGTGCTCGGTGATTGTCGTGGTCTTCATGGAGCTGAAGTCAAAGCTGACGTACTTTGGGCCGCGCAACACGCTGCGTCCACCATTGCCAAAAACTTCCTGGGAAGTGGGGAAACTAAGAACCGCGGTGTTCCACCAGTTCAGGAGTTGTTTGGGGCCGTCGTTTGGATTTCCGCTGACGTCACAATTGTCCTGCTCGAAAAGTATGTTGTTCACGGCGGCGTCGCTGGTATTGAGGCAGGAGACGGGCAAGCCTGTGCGGACAACGCTGATGCCGCCGATCTGCCAGCCGCCCAATACTTTTTCTTGGGGACCAGACCAGTTCGATCCCCAGCGCTTGCCTCTACCAAAAGGAAGCTCGTAAAGGGCGCTGTTCACCCAATTGATTCTTGCATCGAAAACTGAAGGACCGTAATCCAGCTTGAGGTCGTAGAGATGCGGAGTGGAGGTGCCATAATTGCCACCGTCACGGGACGCTGACGCCGTGTCCAGCGACTTAGACCAGGTAAACGAGCTCAAGAACGAAAGCCCTTGTGAGAAGCGCTTTTCCACTTTGGCTTGCAGGGAGTTGTAATTGGCGGAAGTGGCTCCATCGAACACGTTAAAGAACGAACCGAGAGAGGCGTATTTCGGTGGCAGAGGCGTCGGATTGATGACCTTGTCTCCCTGCATCAGTGGAAAAGGCTGATTCTGGTCGGTCAAGTGCGGTAGATGCGTTGAAGCCGAACCCACGTAGGCCAGTTCCACGACCAGATCGGGTACCAATTCCTGCTGGATGCCCAGGCTCCATTGCTGAACGCGCGGCGTTTTCAAATGTGGATCGACGATGAACATGGAGGGCTGAATGATGACCAGCGCAGTGTTGGCGAAGATTTGGTCGACGATGGAGTAGGGAGTTCTCCGGATGAACTTGGCCGCGCGTGGGGCGTTGCGCGCAAAATCAAACCAGGAGTCCGCGTTCACGGGCGAGTAAAAGATTCCTGCGCCGCCGCGGATTACGGTTTTGTTGTGTCCGAACCCGGGAGTCCAAGCAAAGCCAAAACGCGGGGAAAAGTTGGTCTTGTCGGTGAAAACGAGATTGTGCCCTAGGCGATTGTCCCTGACATAAGGCAGGTAGGTAGGTGAAGTCGGATCGGTATCGAAAGTCACGGCGGGGAAACCCTGGTAGGGATCGCCGGAGCCTGGCCGCACCACCACTGGCGTTGCTCCACTGAGATCCACATTGACCATGGCATCGTTCAGATCATGCCAATATGGCGCTACCTCGTAGCGTAATCCGAAATTTAGCGTCAGGTTTTGCAGAATCTTAAAGTCATCCTGTGCGTAGTAGGCCTGGGTCCAGCGCAACAGATGCACATGCGAATCTCCTGTGGCTACCTCGGAATCGTTGCTGATACCGAGCAGCATGGAAGCGAGCGAGAGTCCGCCTGTCGTATTGCCCTGTGCGTCTGGCAGCGTGGCCGTCGCGACAGCAGGATCAGTGAAAGACGCCCGCGCAATGTTGTGAGAAAGCAGATTTAGATTCTCATGGCGGAAATCCACGCCCGCCTTTATGACATGACGTCCTTTGATCACTGACCAATCGTCACCGTACTCGTACGTGGCTTGAACCTTCCGAAGCGGATGGCCGAAAGCGTCTTCTCCAAGGCTTTCAAAGTTATCACCGGAGCCGTTAAAGAATGGCGTCCCAAAGTCGATGGGTTCGCCGGAAGCACCTCCGATGCCGAGTTGCTGCGAGACATTGATCTTGCCGGCGAGCGGGCCGACGCGACTGCCCTGCGCACGCACATAGTTGACTTTGGCCTCATTGACCATGCTGGGACCTATGGTCCAGGTGTGGTGCAGCGTGACCGTCGTGGTTTTCACCGACTCCGTGAGGTCCCGGACGGGCATCACGTTGTTGTTGTCCAAGTCTTCTCGCCCCCAGGAATACCTTCCCCACAGGCTCATGTGCGAATTCAAAACGTAATCGAGGCGTCCCGCTACCTGATCACTATTCGCGGGAGTGCTGACCACCGCTGAGTAATTGTTTGTCAGCCCGGGCCGGTTCGGCGCGGGCACGTAAGTGGAAGCCAAGAATGCCGCCGTCGCCGCATTCCAACACTGCTTCGGAATGGCCATATTCGGCCAGGGCAGGTCGCTGTTGGGATTGGAATTGAAGCAACCAGCCGGCAGCGTGTTGCCTGGTCGAAACGCTGGGGAACCGTCAGGATTGCTCGTATGCGGCATATAGATGGGAGTGCCGTAATCCGAAAAATCGCCGTTCTTTACCTTGGGCATGGGCACGTTTGTCGTATCCGTGGCGTTGGTGCGATCCCGCAAGCCTTCGTAGGAGCCGAAGAAAAACAGCTTGTTCTTGATGATTCGTCCACCCATGGTCGCGCCGAACTGATTGCGCTTAAACGGAGGCTTGGGACCGTTGGGGATTCCGGAGTTGATGTCCGTGAAAAAGTCTTTTGCGTCGAAGGCATCGTTTCGCAGGAAATCGTAAGCCGTGCCGTGGAGCATGTTGGTGCCGCCCTTGGTAACCGCGTTGATTTGCGCGGCGCCGCGGCCGTACTCCGCTGTGTAGGAATTGGCCTGGACCTTGAATTCCTGAATTTCGTCAACCGAAGGAATGGCAGCGACCGTATTGAAGTCCGGCGAGGTGTCCGTGGCCCCATCGAGAAGAAAATTTGTGTCTTGCGGACGTGCGCCGCCGAGGGAGTATTGGTCGGTGACGCGCCGCCCTACATCCCGAACTTCTTGAAACGATGTATTCGAGTCTTTTGTAAACGTCACGCCTGGGCCTAGCGTGGCCAGATCCAAAAAGCTGCGCCCGTTCAACGGGAGGTCCACCACTCTTTTGTTATCGATCACTTGGCCGACCGTACTCGATTCGGTGGACAGCACCGGCGCCTCTCCCGTAGTCGTCACCGTTTCTGTAACCTCACCCACTTTCAGTGTGACGTCCACGCGCGCCTTCTGGTCCACCTGCAATGCAAACGGGGCAACCGTGGATGTGCGGAAGCTCGCGTGCTTCACCGTCACAGAGTAATGACCCGGCTCCAATGCCGTGACCGTGTAATCCCCCGTGCTCGTCGTTCGGGTCACATGCTGCGTGTTCCGATCCACGTTGGTTACCGTGACCTCCGTATCCGGAAGCACCGCGCCGCTCGCGTCAAAAACGATTCCCGTTATGGAACCGCTTCCAATTTGCGCGAACCCACCTCTGACGCTAAGCACGACTATGAGAAGGCAAAAAACAGAATAGAAAACCAGCCTAATTTTTGAAATTTTCTTGTTTCGGGACATGTTGACACCACTCCGTCGAGAGCAGATTTTCACCCCTAAGACGCAATGCCCAACGTTCGGGAAGGCCAGCTATCTTCGGGCTCGGCCGCAATCGGGAGTTCCACGAACCGGCCACCCGGACTCTGCACTTGTTCTTTGGTTGCCGGTCGCAAATCGTAGGCAGAGGCGACCGCCCAAGGCGGTGCGCAGTGACAACGGCTTGCAGCCCAGCGACTCCAGCGCCAAGCAATAACTTCCAGACTGAAATCGATTGCAATCCCATAGCGCCCGCCGCGAACCAAACGGCTTCCTTCAAAACGACCCTATCGTACCAATTCTGAATTGCGTGCGTGCAAACTTTCAAGAAGGAGTCATTTCCTGATGCTCTTTTGCCATCTCAAATTCGGCGCACCAGACCTTTGTCTGTGGCAGAGGTGTTGCGGACTAGGAGCAGTACCAGAATCATCCCGATGAAGGGGATGACGCCTGCTGTAACCACAATTGGATCGAAGGCATGAGTGGCCAACGCCACCCGCGCATCAGAAAAATGACCAATCAGCATGAATGCCACGATTGTTCCGATGCCTGCACCGGTTCCGCTCAAGCCGCTCACCGACGCGACCGACTCACTCCTAAAGAGGTCAGAAGGCAACACGTTCGCTATCGTCGTAAAACATGCGTACGAAAACGTGGAGAACCCGAAGAGAAGCGTGATCAGGAACAGGTTCACGGTGAAGACTGTGGGAATGAGGAGAAGGACCCCCGTGCCTCCAAAAACCACGAGCGCTTTTCGCGCGGCGCCCAGCGACCATCCGCGCTTGAGCAAATATCCGGAGACTCCGCCGCCGACGAAATTACCAAGATCTGCAGCGATGAACGGGACCCATACGGCGATCAAGCCGCTCTTGAGGGAAATGCCCTTGGCGACCAGATAGATGGGAAACCAGTCGGTGACAAAAAACCAGACCGGGTCGGTGAAACTCCTCGCAATGATCGTTCCCCAGGTTTGGGGTAGCTTCAGGAGATCTCTCCATCGCTGCCGGGCCCTCGATGATGTCGCGGTTTCCTGGCTGTCGGCCAGGATCATCTGGCGTTCGGCTTCGCTAATGCGTGGGTGATCCTGTGGCGGGTAATACATCCAGCGCCAAACGATCAGCCAGAGGAAACCGAGCACGCCCGGAATGACAAATGCCAGGCGCCACCCCCAGCGCGAGTACACCGACAAGACGATAAATGGCGCGATTGCGCCGCCGATGGATGAACCGCTGTCAAACAGCGCGGTCGCCAGGCCGCGCTCGCGTTTCGGAAACCACTCGGAGACCGCCTTGGTCGCACCCGGCCAGTTGGCTGATTCGCCGGCTCCCAGCAGAAAGCGGAATCCAACGAAACTATAGAAGCCATTGGCCAGCGAAGTCAGAATTGAGACAATCGAATACCACGTCACGCTGATGGTAAGGCCGCGCCTGGTTCCTATACGATCCACGAGCCGGCCGCAAAGCGTTTGCCCGATGGAGTAGGCCAGGCGGAATGCGATCACAATATTTGCGTAGTCTGTGTTGGTCCAGTGGTAGTCCTGTTTGAGATAAGGCGCGAGCAATGACAGCGTCTGCCGATCGATGTAGTTAATAACCGTTGAGGCAAAAAGCAGTGCGCCAATCCTCCAGCGCAAGTTGCTGATCGGACCTGGCTTGATAAAGGCGTTTTGCGCGGATATTGCCATCGGTATGCGGCACCCAGCGATCGGTACACAACTCAACGGCCAGCACTTGCCACGCCTACGCCGAGGACCACAACTCGGTTCTTAGCAAGGCGGCGGAATTCTGATCAAGATAGACAGTGGTGTTCGGATGGGTACGCAGGATTGAAGCTGGCGCAAGCGGGGTGATTTCGCCTTCAAGACAGGACTTCACCGCCTGGGCTTTGCGCGCATCGGGTACAACGGCGATGATCTCTTTGGCCTTCAGAATCTGCCGCACCGACATCGAGATCGCTTGCCGGGGTACTTCCGACATACCGGCGAACCATCCCTCACCCACCTGTTGGCTACGGCAGGCTTCGTCAAGGTTGACGACTAGGTAGGGTTCTTCCGTCTTGAAGTCCGCAGGAGGATCATTAAAAGCGAGATGGCCATTCTCACCGATGCCAACAAATGCGACGTCGATCGGTGCAGCTTTCAATTCCTCGCCCACGCGATGGACAACCGCTTCAGGATTGTTGTCGCCGTCCAGCAAGTGATACTGAATAATCCCCGTTTTGCGGATCAGCCGTTCCAGAAGATATTTTCGAAAGCTGGCGGCGTGGGTGACGGGCAGCCCGATGTACTCATCCAGGTGGAACATCTCGACTTGCTGCCAGTCGATCTCAGGCTCCCTCGTCAGCGCATCCAGAAATTCAAATTGTGATGCGCCGGTCGCGGCGATGACGCGCGCTCGTCCGAGATACTGAACAGCGCGGCGAATCGCAGTTGCCGCCTGCTCTGCCGCCGCTTTGCCAAGAGAGCCCTTGTCGTCGAATACCTTCACATTCATCCTGTCATCCCCTTGCCAGAAGCGCGTAATCTAGCGGATACAAGTGTGTGAGTCAATTTCTTGTCAGTAGCCTTTCGGTAGTGGTGCCGTTGGAGTTTTCGGGCCATTGTCACTCCGAATCGCGGCTTTGTCGCCGATAAACCAGCTCGGAATGACAAGACATTGACAAGGAAGTTACGAGGTCATAAGCTGCGCCGACCTGCGGAGCGGAAACAATCCTTCCGAACGGACCGTACTCCATGCTTGGAACCATTGCACTGAGACTGACGGGATTCTTGCTCATTGTGACGTTTGTAGTGCCGGGAAGCGAGCCAGGCACGCAAGTCGCCATCACGCCCGGTTCGCGCGTCCTGATGGACGCCCATAACTGTTACCCGTATCGGGGTCAATGGAGAGACCGCATAGAGCGCGCGCTCAAGACCGGTACACCGCTGGCGATCGAGCAGGACCTGTTCTGGTATACAGATCGTCATACACACCAGTCGCAGTCACTCGTCACCCACGGAAGACCGATCCATGGTAACGAACCCACCATGCACGACTACTTCTTTGAGCGCATACGTCCGCTGATGGAGACGGCTTTGCGGGAAGGCAACCGAGGAGATTGGCCTCTGGTCACACTCAACCTAGACTTCAAGTCTGACGAAGCGGCCCATCATGCCGCAGTATGGAAACTTCTCAAGCAATATGAGGCATGGATTTGCAGCGCCGAGCGTACGGCCGACGTTCGCAAGGTGGTGCCAATGACGATTAGACCTCTTCTTGTTCTCACAGGCGAGGCCGACAGCCAGGAGCGAGACTTCTATGACATCGTTCCCTTGGGCGAGCGGTTGCTAGCGTTTGGCGCGGTTCATAGCGAAGGCAAGAATCCTATGTCGCCCGCCGAAGTTATGGTTCCAGAGCCCGCCAACAACTACCGGCGTTGGTGGAACAATCCCTGGAGTGTTGTAGAACGCGGCGATCAGAGAAAGGCCGGGCCCTGGACGACGCAGGACGAGACTCGGCTCCGGCAACTCGTGACTCGTGCCCATGAGCTCGGCTTGTGGATTCGCTTCTATACCCTGGACGGGCTTTCGGACCGCGACTTGGGTCGCAACGGATGGGATAAGGGATACAACTTTGGATCCCGCGAAAAAGCCTCACTACGCTGGATGGCAGCAATCAGGGCAGGCGTGGATTTTATCGCTACGGACCAGTATGAGGATGTGGCCGCCTTGGTCAGGACGCAGGGAGCGCCGGGACGTTCGATGTTGCCGGTTTCGGCAGCAAGGTAGCCCAAGATAGCCAAGGTAGCCGGAACCCTTGCGCTCGGGACGGATTAATGTGAAACTTCCCAAATCCAGCTCACTAGGTTTGGGATCGAACATTGGGAGGAGAGCAACCCTATGCGGCGTCCATTTCGATTCGTTTCCATTTGCTTTTTTTCGTTGCTGCTGACCCCTAGCGTCTGGAGCCAGAAGGATGCGGGAAGCATTGCCGGCACGATAAAAGATACTTCCGGAGCCACGGTGCCGCAAGCGACGATCACCGTGACCGAGGTAGACAAGGGAACCTCACAGATCACTTCCACTGGCAGTTCGGGCGACTATGTGGCATCCCCACTGCCCATAGGCCGTTATTCGGTGAAAGTAGCCAAGAACGGGTTCAAAACGGCGGTGACCGAAGCCATCGAAGTGCAGGTACAGCAGCGCGCCGTGGTCGACATTACCCTCCAGGTGGGGGCAGTTGCGGAACAGGTTACGGTCACCAATGTTGCTCCTCTCCTCGAAACCGAGACCTCTGAGCTGGGTCAGGTTGTAGACAATCGCCGGGTGGTAAATCTGCCGCTCAATGGGCGGAATTTTGCGCAACTGGCGCAGCTTAGCGCCGGCGTGGCCCCCAGCGAGCCGGGAGCGCGCAACTCCGGAAGCTACGGATTCAGTTCGAACGGGGGCCGTTCTTATCAGAACAATATTCTCCTGGACGGCATCGACAACAATTCCAATCTTACTGATCTCCTCAACAACACGAGTTACGTCATTCAACCTTCAGTGGACGCGCTGCAGGAATTCAAGGTGCAGACCAACGCCTACAGTGCGGAGTTCGGCCGCGGAAACGGGGCGATTCTCAACGCCAGCATCAAGTCCGGAAGCAACCAGTTTCACGGGGACGTATACGAGTTCTTGCGCAACGACAAGCTGGATGGGCGGAACTACTTTGACAGCGTCCGGCCTGCTTACCAGCAGAACCAGTTTGGCGCTACCCTGGGCGGGCCGGTCATCATCCCTCATCTCTACGACGGACGCAATCGCACTTTCTTTTTCGTCGACTACGAAGGCTTGCGAGTGCGGCAGGGCGAAACCCTGACCGCCACCGTGCCGTCGGTTGCTGAACGTGGCGGGGACTTCTCTGAACTGCTTAATCTCACCCAGCCGACAGGCGTGCTCGACTGCAACGGGGTAGCGACCTACGCCGGAGAGATCTTCAACAGCCGCCTGGCGCAGACTCTGGGCTCGGGCGCTATCTGCGGAGTCCCGTTTGGCTATGACGGAAGCGGCAACCCCGTAAACGTGATGCCATCGTCAGCAATCGACCCGCTGGCCGCGCGTCTGGCCGGGCTTTTCCCCTCCCCCAATGCGGATGGTTCAAAGGGCTTCAATTTTGTGGCGAATCCGAAGCTGAGGCAGACGCGCAACAATTTTGACGTGCGCGTAGACCACAATTTTTCGGGCAAGGATACTGCATTCTTCCGCTTCAGTTATGAACATCAACCCAGCATCATTCCTGCCGTCTTCCAGGCGACCGGTGGAAACGGGGCCGACTTCTCAACCGGTGACGAAGACCAGTCCTATCGCAGCGTGGCGCTCAGCGAAACCCACCTCTTCAGTTCAAAGCTGGTGAACGAGTTCCGCTTCGGCTATAACCGCATTCACTCGCGCCGTTTTCAGTTCAATTTTAACAAAGACGTTTCCCGACAGCTCGGCATTCCGGGCGTGCCCTTTACACCCATCAATGGCGGCATGCCGGAGTTCGACTTTGGAGACGTGGATTCGATCGGCGATCCCACCTTTCTGCCTTCGCTGGAGATTCAGAACACTTACAGCTATTCGGATAATCTGACGCGGATTATTGACAAGCACACGATCAAATTCGGTGGTGAAGTCCGCAGTGAGGAATTCACCATCTTCCAACCAGCTTCGCCCCGCGGCAATCTCTTTTTCGATGGGCCGCTAACCGACAATCCGGCGGCCACGGGCACAGGAGGTTCGGGTTTCGCGCAGTTCCTGCTTGGATTGCCCAGCGGCGGAAATATCACTAACCTGCACAACGTCGACTACGGTCGTCCGGTCTATGCCTTTTACTTCCAGGACGATTACAAGGCGACTCCAAAACTGACTCTCAATCTTGGGCTCCGCTACGAACTGTTCTTTCCGGTCAGGGAGCGTTTCAACCAACAAGGGACCTTTGACTTGGCGACCAAGACAATGCTGGTTCCCAAGGGACAGACCGCTCAATTCACGCCATTAATCGCCGCCAGCATCCCCATCAGTGATACCGCGCCGCGCGGGCTGGTGCCGACCGACAAGAATAATTTCGCACCGCGAATCGGATTCGCATACAAAGTCACCAACCGTGTGGTATTGCGCGGGGGATATGGGATCTTTTACGGAGGCTATGAAACGGGACCGTGGTCGAATCCGAGCCCGGGCTTCAATCCGCCATTTTTCGTCACGGAAAGCTACAACCAGCCGTGTGGTGCGTCGTCAGCCAATCCTGGTCCCGGGCAGACGGACTGTTCCATTCCAGGGCTGGCACATCTTGCCAATGGCTTTCCGGCAAGCTCTTTGACCGATCCAAACACGCCACAACTGCTGCAACTTGATCCAAAGATCGTCAATCCTTACATGCAACAGTGGAACGTATCAACCGAATATGAGTTGCCGGGACAATCGGTCTTGCAGGTCTCCTACGCCGGCTCAAAGGGAACCAGACTGTACACCTTCTACGACGCCAATCAGGCTGCTCCCTCGAGCGATGCCACTGCGCCGTTCGGCGCCCGGCGCCCGGTGCAGGAGTGTGATAGTTCCGGGAATTGTAACCCGGTGTTCGACACGAGCATTTCCAATTTTGCATCGAGCGGCTCTTCGATTTACCACTCCCTACAGAGCCGCTTTGAGAAACGGTTTTCCCGAGGTTTGTCCTTCCTCGCTTCGTACACCTGGAGCCACTCCATTGACAATGCGTCGTCGGCCAATCTGGGATCGTCCAACAATAGCGGGCCGCGCTTTTTCCGCGCCTTTCCGCAGTGGGAACGCGGGAACTCCGATTTCGACGTCCGGCACCGTTTCGTCCTCAGCTACATTTATGATTTTCCCATTGGACACGGCAAGCATTTCGGCGGCGGCCTGACCGGCGCGGCTGACAAGATTTTCGGTGGCTGGCAGATTGCCGGTATCACCACTCTCTCCACCGGGAACTGGTACACGATCACCGACGGCAATGGCAACTTTGCCAATTCTGATGGCGGTCAACGTGCTGATCTGGTGCCGGGTCAGGATCCGAATGGCCATCATTGTGTTCGCGGAACATTTTTCAATACCTGCGCGTTCCAGGACCCGCCCACCAATGCTCCGCCATCAGACTTTTTCGGTTTTGGGAATGCTGGACGCAATATCGTCCGCGGCCCTGGTGTTCAGCAATGGGACCTGTCCATATTCAAGATCATTAAGACCAGCGAGAACACACATTTCGAATTCCGGACGGAGATCTTTAACCTTCCGAACCATGCAAACTTCCTCGTACCCTCTGGCAGTTCGAAGCGGCTGGGCGGTGGCAGCTACGGCTTTGCTACGGCCGCGGCCGCGCCCCGACAGATTCAGTTTGGCTTGAAGTTTTATTTCTGAATTTCGACTGCACCCTTGGCCCGGATTCTTAGTCCGGGCCTTTGAGTGAACCGAATCCCCAGGAGACGTGGATGAGTAACTTCATGCGGGCGTTGAGTCGCGTTCTCACAAGACATGGCCTCAAAAGTCCCGCTCTTCGTATTGGATCGTCGCTTCTGATATGCCTGCTTACCGGCGCTGCTCTGGCCTCTCCCGACGATGACCACTCTCCCCTGGCTCCCCTCGCCAAGGACGAAATTCTGGCAGCGGTCCAGATATTGAAACATGCCGCAAGGGTCGGCGATGACAGCCGCTTTTCTCTGATCACGTTACGTGAGCCCCCGAAGCAGGAAGTGCTGGACCCACGGCCTGAAAGCAGACCACACCGTGAAGCCTTTGTGGTGGTCTACGAACGGAACAGCAATCAGACATTTGAGGCAATCGTTGATCTCAGTTCCAGGAGGGTGAGTTCCTGGAAAGAGATCCACGGCGTCCAGCCCAGCTTTCTGACCGAAGATGCGAAAATCGTCGAGGACGCAGTCCGTGCCGACCCGCGCTGGCAGGAGGCCATGCGCCAGCGCGGAATCTCTGATCTCAGCAAAGTCAGAATTGACGACTGGGCAGGGGGCTATTTCGGCGACCCGAAAGAATCTGGATTCCGTTTCCGCCGCGCCATCTCGTACTACGGTGGCGACCCTTCCGACAGCACCTTCGCCACCGGTCCCGTCGAGGGCGTCGTGGTCTATGTAAACCTGAACACCAAAAAAGTATTCAAGTTTACTGATACTGGAGTGGTGCCGCGACCCAAGAGCGCGACCGCACCCTCACGGGAGGACGATCATCCCAGAGAGGCTCTGAAGAGGCTACAGGTTATCCAGCCGGACGGGACAAGCTTCCAAGTGCAAAATAACGAAGTGAACTGGCAGAATTGGCGGTTTCGGTTCGCCATGAACAGCCGTGAAGGACTGGTGCTGTACACCGTGGGCTACGAGGATCGCGGAAAGTTACGCTCTATCCTGTATCGCGGATCGCTTTCAGAAATGGTAGTCCCCTACGCCGACCCCTCAGAAGCCTGGTATTTTCGCAACGCCTTTGATGAGGGCGAGGACAGCATGGGCCGTTATGCCAACTCACTGGAGCCCGAGGTAGACGCGCCTTCCAATGCCACCTTTTTCGACGCAACCCTGGCGGACGAGTCCGGCGTTCCACTTGTCGTCCCCCGCGCGGTGGCTCTTTACGAGAAGGATGGCGGTCTGTTGTGGAAGCACTTTGATCGCGACAACAATCACAACAATTCCCGACGGGCCCGGGAACTGGTGCTTTCCTGGATCGCGACCGTAGGCAACTACGACTATGGATTCAATTGGATCTTCCACCAGGATGGAACCCTGGAGATGCGGGTGCTACTCACTGGGATCATGGAAACCAAAGGCGTTGATCTGGCTTCCGAGTCGCATAACCCGGCCCCGGAAATGGCATACGGCCATCTCGTGGACCGGAACTTGCTGGCGGTGCATCATCAGCATTTCTTCAATTTTCGCCTGGACATGGATGTAGACGGAACCAACAACAGCGTCGTGGAAATGAACACCGTCGCAGAAAGTGCCAACCCGGGCAATCGATATAAGAGCGCGTTTGTGATGAAAGGAACCGCACTGCGCTCGGAAGCAGAGGCCCACAGGAATGTCAGCCTGGCAAGCAGCCGCAAGTGGGAAGTCGTGAATCCGTCGGTAAAAAACGGTGTGGGTACAAGTACAGGCTACATTCTGGTGCCCGAAGAGAACTCGGTGCCGTACGCGGCCCCAGACTCATGGATGCGGAAGCGTGCCGGCTTCATCAATGCACATTTTTGGGCCACCGCCTACGATCCTGCTCAATTGTACGCAGCTGGTTTCTATGCCAACCAAAGCCGCGGGGATGACGGTTTGCCGGTCTGGATACGTGCGAATCGGTCACTCCAAGATAGCGACGTTGTGATCTGGTACACGCTCGGCGTAACCCATATCCCGCGCCCGGAAGAGTGGCCGATCATGACAGTCCACCCGGCCGGTTTCAGGCTGGCACCGGACGGGTTTTTTGATCACAATCCAGCTGCCGACGTCCCGAAATGACGGTCACAACAGAGCCGCAATTGCGAACGAGGAATGGATGAAGGTTCGGGTTCGCCGGTTGAAGTATGTCATTGCAACCATCGTTGTGCTTCTCGCCTCTGGGTTTGAGGCTACTGGCGCATGGCCACAAGACGAAATCAAGCCAGTCATTGGTACGCCCAATAATCAGTTCCGCCTCGTAAACACCTATCCGGAGTATTGGGTAGATGGCAAACCATTCCTCATGCACGGCGCTGCGTTCTTCTACCACCGCATTCCGCGTGATCGATGGGCGGAAGTCTTACTGCACCTGAAGGCGCTGGGCGTCAACACCATTGATCTTTATCCCCTCTGGAATTGGCAAGAGCCGGAAGAGGGCGTCCTCGACTTCGACGGTCACACCAATCCACGCCGCGACCTAAAATATTTGCTCCGCTTGATTGATCTGATGGACTTCAAGCTTACGTTTCGGCCCGGGCCGTATTTCACCGATGAGTGGCGGAACGGCGGCTATCCGGATTGGCTGCTTCGGCGCCCGGAATATGGCATGTCCGAACAGAGCATTCTCGAAGGGCGCTATCCCCTCTGGAACCAGTTGCAGTATGACAAGTCGGAAGAGGCGGCAACTAAGTGGTTGCAAAACCAGACTCACCTGGACCATACCCGGCGGTGGTTTCACGAGGTATTTCGCTTGGTCAATCCGTTGCTTGCGGAAAACGGTGGGCCACTGATCAATATTCAAATCGATGATGACCAAGCGCTCGGCCGTGAGAACTATAACGGCCCGAATTTCTGGAAATATATGGGCCTGCTGCGCACGTACGCGAAAGAGGCCACGCGGAACAGCGCGATTCCTTATTACATCAATGGCGCGGACATGCGCCTGAACGCGGAATCCAACGATGCCACGGCCGAGCCGTTTTGGAACACCGGACAGGACTATCAGTCGTTCGGTCCGGGGGGCTACTCGGATTTGTATGAGGCAGCCAAGAACAAATTTCTGACGGAAGTCCTGAAAACAGAACCCTTATTCCCGCCCACTCATATTGAGTTTCTTGCAGGCTGGGACCTCGACGACAAGGACACGTATGCTCGCCTGACCCACCCCTCCAACACACTTATGGCCATGCGCGTGATGCTCCAAAACGGGCTAAAGGGGCTGAGCCATCATCCCGCAAATGACACGCTTTATCCAGCCGGTTACGAGTGCCCGTGGGCAAACTACTTTTACACCCAGGAGAATGCCATCACCTTTGCCGGAGGAGAAAATGGGCGCGCACCTTACATTCGGCGCACTGGACGGCTGATCGAGGGCATGGGCCCGCTGCTCGCTTCTACCCATCTCGCGGCTGACGCCGGGATTGTTTATCCAATGGCGACTTATCCGCAGACAGACCTGACTTCCGTCGAGATTCAGCAGGTTGCAGACCTTGCCGGACGCCTGCTGTGGTCAGGCGCATTTGATCATTACAATTTCGAACTCATTGACTCTGATCACACGCCGCTGAAGAATTTCGAACGTTATCGCGTTCTGCTTTTGCCGAATCCGCAAGCCGGGGAGGACACCGCCAAGTACCCCCATCTGGGGGAGTACTCCGAAAAGGCCCAACGAATGATGGTGGAGTACGTGACTGACGGCGGCACGCTTATCGTTTTGCCATCCAGCACCGGAGGAGCAATTCTGCGCGAGTTCCTCAGCCCGCTGGGACCGCAGCAATTCGTTCCGGGAACCAACACGTTGCACTTCGCGGACGGATCGAATGCGACCATAGTCGGAGGAGTGTATGCGGTGACTCCTCCGGAGAAGCCTGGAGTCACGGTCGTTGCTCGTGACACCCGCGGGCGCATTATCGGGGCGCGATTTCAGCACGGCAAAGGACAAGTGTTGTTCTTTGGAGGAGACGTTTCGCGCTGGGTATTTCCTCCCGGTACTCATCTGATGGAAGGCGGCGTTGTTTCGGGAAAGACAGGAGATCTTCCAGAGAAGGTTCAACGAGACTCTCGCAAGGCGCTTTCAGCGCTCATGAAGGCAGCGGCCATCGACAAGAAAGTCTCGGTCGTCTCGCCGAGGCTGCTCACACCTGCACGCGAAGCAGGGTTGTACGTCACAGAACTAATCGCGGACCATGGTAGCCACAGCTTCGAAACGCGACCCGATAGGTCAGGGGCATACGGTTTTGTCGGTCTCACGAATTTCAGTATTCACCAGCCGCACCGCGGCGAAGTCACCGCGCGAGATCCGCGATCTGGAAATTTGGAGCAAGCATCGAAGATACAACTGCCAGACATCACTCTCGGCCCGCGGGAATCCCTGCTACTGCCTTTGAGAGTTCCGCTCACGGCTCTGATTTGGTCGGCGCCTGCAGGACTCGACCCTGCGGACGAAGTGTATTACTCCACCGCGGAGTTGACGCATGCCACTTACGACGGCAGCACCCTAAAATTCGACTTCAACACGCCCGGCGATGGCGAGATCGCATTGCGACTGGCACACCGGCCGCAGACGGCTCAGCTGGATGGCAGGTTGGTGAGGATCACACCGGCTGCGCAGCATCTCCTCATGGTGAAAATTCCAAAGGGCGTCAGTCCGGAGTTCAGGCGCACCCTCGTGCTTGAGTATCGGTCGGCGCAACCTCGGCTTGTTTTTCATACCAAAAATGACTGGATCGCCGGGGAAACAAACACGGTTCAGATGACGATCCACAATCCACGGAAAAGCTTGCTCAGCGGAGATCTCGCTCTTCGAGCTGGCCGCCTGACGACCCCCATCCCGCTGAAGGTACAGATCCCCCCGCACACCAGCCGTGTGGTCGAAGTGCCGCTTGACTTGCCGCCGGATGCCCCGGAGGGTCTTCCCGTCAACTTGACTGCAACCCTACGCGAGCACGGTTCCCCGTCGGATTGGATTTGGCGCTCGGAACTGAGAGTCCATCAACCCTTTACCTATAGCCTCACTCCGCTGGTGAACTTTCCTCTGCGAGAGGACCAGGCTTTCCCGCTGGTCCACCCGGCTCTTGCCAGCATGAACCTGCCTGGCGAAGCTGTCTTTCATCTAAGGCTGAAGAGCTGGCGCGGTCGTACTCAAACCATAAAGATTGGGATTTCTGGGACTAACCTGAAATTCGGTGCAGTTCCGACGGAGGTAAGAATTCCCGCTAACGCCAATCATCGAATCGAAATTCGCGTCCTGCCGACGAAGGGCTCCGGTCTATATCAGTTTTCCTTTCATCTTTCCTCTGGAACTTTCGAACTGAACGATACAGTTGTGCTGGCTGCAATTGAGCCCGGCAAGGCCCTTGCCTATGCCTTCGACTACGATCGCGATGGCTTCGAGGACGTTATTCTGGAGAATCAGAACATTCGCTGTTTCGTGAGTCCATATGCAGGTGGAAGGTCGTTCGCACTGGTCCTCAAGGATTCGAATCACAACGCCTTCAATTCCGTCGGCGGCATGCGGGACACGTTCGCCACGAGAGTCGAACCTAAGGAGCTGGAGGGCCTCAACGAGTACACCCGAATGAACTGGATGGGCCTCACCAACCGCCCCTACAGGTTTCAGATCATCGCCAGCGCGGGTACCCAGGCAAAGGTAAAGTTTGATTACGACGCACCCGACGTCTACCCTGCGGGTGTAAAACTGGAACGAGTCCTCAGCTTGCCCGGGGACCGGAATGTTGTGATCCAGGACTCCACTGTCACGCCAAAAGGCATACAGCCGGGACAGGCGTATGTCCTCGAGAACTCAGTGTCATTCCAGCAGGCTGATCAGCCTCATTATCGGCGCTGGTTTACGAACGCCAAGGTCCCAACTGAATTCTCGCCGGGAAAAGAGCTGTCGCTTGGTGAAAACCCAGAATTTTTCGGAACTATAGATCAACGCAGCGGCGAGACATTTGCGATCATGCTGAGCACCCCTCCTCTGAAGACCGAACTCAAGACGCAGCGTCATTCCGCCTTTTTTCGAATCAGATATCCTGATTTCACAATTGCGGGCCATGGAGGTCAGTACCGAACAGCCTATTATTTCGGAAAGGAAAGCCCGGCTCGTCTGGGAGCGCTATTGAAAATCGTCAGCACACGCGTGGAGGAAGCAAAGTAGAGCTCCACCACTCAAATCCTCAAGAAGGTTTTACGCCGATATATCCAAGCCAAAATTAGCCAATACGCCAGCAATGAAGTTGCGTACGTTAAACGTTGAGCTCTCCGGATTCATCGCCAATCCGGAAGTAATCACAGATTGGGAACAGCCTGTGGCTCCGACGGCGGCTCGGAAACTTCGTCGGGCGGGAGTTGCCCGAAGGCGTGATTGCGGAGTGTGTTCGAGCGCTATGCCATCGTTTCGCAGTCAGACATCCACGATGCGATGGCAAAACTAGAAGCCGGGCAGCAACGTGAGAAAGCAAAGCGGCGCGCGAGAGCAGAAAGCTGCGAAAAAGCAATTTGGGCAGGGTTTGGGCAGAATTGATGGGTAAGGACACTGACTCTCAGAGTGGTTCCCTTCCAACAACTCCTCAAGTTAACTAGCTGTCTCTGAATGGGTTGGATGGTGCCGGGAGGGGGAATCGAACCCCCACAGGGCTTTTGGCCCCTGCGGATTTTAAGTCCGCTGCGTCTGCCAATTTCGCCATGATAACAAACAACTTAGCTAAGAACTCCTGTAAAACTGTGTAAGTAGATGTGTCAGTATTTGGGTATTTTCCGCTCCTTACCCCGCTCAGAAATCCCCGCGAATGTAGAACACATGGCGCCCCGCCGGTGTGCTTGTCATATCATGTTGCGGCAAAGGAGCAGCATTCATCCCAGTTTATGTTCACGCGAATCATAGCTTGTCTTCTCTTGACCCTGATCTCCGCCCAAGGCTTGTCTGGCGCCGATTTTGCCATGAAGGTGACCGACAAGAATTACCTCGATACTCAAGGTTTCAGCGTTTTTCTTTACGACAGCACGTACCATCCTGTTTTTGTAGACCAAAAGAACACGGCCATGGAGATGATTCTCCACGGGCAGCGCATCGCCACTAATGGCGATGTACGCCTGATGCCAACGCCGGAGCAGTGGGACCTGGTGGCAACCCTCAAAGATCGCAATGCCGACAAGGCGAACAACCGACTCAGCGCCGACCTCGCCTTCCCGACCTTCGACTTCAGTTACACGCTGGAAGTCGTAGCAGAGCCAGGCGGAGTGAAGGTCAGCATTAATCTCGACAAACCTCTACCGCAGAAACTCGCGGGGCGGGCGGGCTTCAATCTCGAATTTCTGCCCTCGATCTACATGGGCAAGTCTTACCTGGTGGACGGAACCAAAGCCGGCATTTTCCCCCGCACGCCGAACGATCCGATGACGAAGGTTTTGCCTCTGGCTGACGAACCGAAAAAGGCTTACTACCTGGAGGATTGGGACAGGGCCAAGGGATATACGCAGCCGTTGCCATTCGCTGAGGGCAAGAGCATCACCCTGGGGATCGACGACGCACTAGCCCGGGTGAACGTCGTATCGGATACGGCCAACCTCATGCTGTTCGATGGACGCGACCGCGCGCCGAATGGCTGGTTCGTGTTGCGTTCTCTGATCCCTTCGGGTATGACCACCGGCGCTGTCGTCTGGCACATCAGACCGGATGTAATTCCGAACTGGACCCGGCCGCCAGTGATCGCGCACAGTCAGGTTGGCTATGCACCAGGCTTCTCAAAGGTGGCGGTACTCGAACTCGACCCGAAGTACAACGCCCCGAAGACGGCTAGAGTCCTGCGCCTGATGGAAGACGGATCTTACAAACAGGTGTTCGAGGGACCGATCACGCCTTCAACTCCCTGGCTGCGCTACGTCTATTCAAAATTCGATTTCACCCCCGTGAAGGACCCCGGTCTCTATGTGATCGAGTACGCAGACCAGCGCACGGCGACCTTCCCCCATCTCCAAGGACGCCTACACTAACACCTGGCAGGACACCCTGGACCATCACCTTGCGGCGCAGATGGATCATGTTGCCGTTCGCGAAGGCTACCGCGTGTGGCACGGCGCTTCGCACCTCGATGATGGCCGTATGGCGCCAGTGGTCGGGGAGCAATTCGACGGCTGGAACCAGTCGACCGCGACCGACGGGAAATACAAAGGCGGCGATCACATCCCTGGGATGAACGTGGGCGGCTGGTACGATGCCGGCGACTTCGACCTTGAGGAGCCTGCACAACTGAGTGTGATTCAGAGTCTCGCTCTGGCGTATCGCGAATTCAATCTCAAGTACGACGAGCTGACGGTGGATGAAGTCGCACGTGAGGTTGAGATGCACCGTCCCGATGGCGTGCCGGATACGGTGCAGCAAGTGAAGCACGGTGCACTGCTCATCCTGGCGCAGTTCCACAACATCGGCCACGCCATCCGTGGCACTCACGAGCCAGATCTGCGCCAGTACACACAGGTGGGCGACGGGACGTCGAAAACTGACGGCCGCATTTACGACCCGAAGCTCGGCCCGAACGAGACGAAGGGCGATTACTCGGGCAAGCCGGACGATCGCTGGATCTTCACGACGAACAACCCGTATTTCCAGTGGAATGCGATAGCGGCTCTGGCTGCAGCGGCGGATACGCTGAAAGGCTGGGACGACGCATTAGCGAAAGACTGTCTAGAGACCGCAATCAAAGCATGGAAGGACACGACGGCAAATCCAACGCTGTATCCGACAAGCGCCGGGCCAGACCGAGAGGCTCCCGCAGGTGGTGTGCTCGCTGCGTCTCAGGGTATGGTCTCTGGCGCAAAAGGTCCTAAGCCAAAGAGCAGTTCGGGTACGCCAACAAACTCTAGCGCGCCAGGCGCTCCGGCAGCTCCCCCCGCTGGCTCCGGCCGGAGCCGATCTTTCGTCGGCATGGACTGGTCCGCGGCTCTGGAACTGACCATCGCCACAAATGGTGCCGAGCCCTACAAGTCCCGCCTGAAGGAATTGTTCCCTCAGATGATCACTCCCGAGCAGATGGACTTCAATGGTTGGAAAGCAGTCCGGGCATTGCCTTATCTGGATCCGAGCGCAAAAGATCAAATGCGCGAAGCCGTGAAGACATACATGGCAGGTTTGGACAAGCGGCTGGACGAGACGCCATTCGGCGTGCCCCCTAGCCTCGGCACCTGGGGCGGATCGGGTGCCGTGGTCGACATGGCCATCCGAATGTATTTCCTGCACAAGGCGTTTCCGGATCTCGTGGGCCCTGAATACACACTTCGCGCCGTCAACTACATTCTCGGCACGCACCCGGTATCCAGCACTTCGTATGTAGCTGGCGTCGGTACGGTCTCGAAGATGATGACGTACAGCAACAATCGCGCCGACAATGCTTTCATCCCGGGTGCCGTGATTCCCGGATACATCATCATCAAGCCGGATTTTCCGGAGTGCATCGACGACTTCGGATTCCTGTGGTTTGAAGATGAAGCCGTCGTGGCCGGGTCGGCAAGCTGGATCGTGGCCGGCAACGCTGCGGACGCAATCACTAAAGAAACGAAGTAGACCCAGCTGCCGCCAGTTTTGATGAAGCGTCTTCGATTTGTGAGCATACTCAGTTTCGTTAACCGCTGCCCGGACATCATCCGGCTCGAACACGGTCTTGGGCGTGTCATAACAGCAGATATTACTCACGCTTCAAGGGAAGATCACGCGAAGTGCGTACGCGTACTTGGCTGGAGCCTGCGCCGGCATCCGGACGTGGAGGCCGTTGGGGCGCTGCTCGAATTGCAGTTTCGCATCGCTGCCTAACAAGGTTACGGACTGTACATGTTCGCTGCCGGCGGTCGAGGCGAGCGCATGAATCACGGCCTCGCCATTGATCGGCCAGTCGAGCCCAATCGCGTAGAGCACATTGCCCTTGGTTGTGAAACGAAAGTCTTCGGCTGTATAGCGCGTCGTATCGGTATCGTGAAAGGATCCCGCCGCTACTTTGGTTGGACCTTCGCCATAGATCCTCCACGGCCGAGTGCCGTAGATCGCCTCCCCATTCACATTCAACCAGGCGCCGACATCGAGAAGAACTTGCTGCACTTCGTCCGGGATGGTGCCGTCAGAGCGTGGACCGATGTTCAAAAGCAGATTGCCATTCTTGCTGACGATATCGATGAGTTGGTGGACCACGAATTCAGGCGATTTGAACGTGTCGTCCTTGATGTAGCCCCATGATTTGTTACTTACAGAAGTGTCGGTCTGCCAGTAGAGCGGACGGATATCGCCAAGCTGGCCGCGTTCCAGATCGAGCACGGCGGAGTGCTCTTGCATGGCATAGTCTTTGAAATTGATCACTCCGACGTGGTCACCGTACTTCAGAGAACTGTTGTAGTAAAAGGCGGCGAACCTGGAGAGATTTGGCCGGATCGAAGCCTGTCCGATCCACCAGTCGAAGTAGACAATGTCGGGATGATATTTCTCCACAAGTTCCGCGCCGCGGGCGAGCCAGTCGTCGGCCCAGGCGGAAGAGACGTATGTGAAGTCATCATTAAGAGGCACGCCCCAGGGGGGCGACAACCAGTTGTGAGCCGGTCCGTAGAATGCTGCGTATTGCGGATCGTTTACGTCAGAGGAAATACTGCGGCCCACGCCGAGAAAGAAATTGTGTTCGACTCGATGCGACGACACTCCAAAGTGCAGTCCAACCGCCCGCACCGCTTTGCCCAGTTCTCCTGTGGTGTCGCGGTGCGGCCCCATTTTGGCGGCGGTCCAGTCGCTCAATCCGCTGTCATACATCGCAAAGCCGTCGTGGTGCTCTGCCACGGGAACGACGTACTTTGCCCCTGACTTCTTGAATAGCTCAGCCCAGGCAGCAGGGTCGAAGTGTTCGGCTTTGAACATAGGGAGGAAATTTTTGTAGCCGAACTTGTCCTGAGGACCGTAGGTCGCCATGTGATGCTTGTATTCGGGTGATTCCGGCACGTACATATTTCTCGGATACCATTCGTTGCCGAAAGCAGGGACCGAGTAGGCTCCCCAATGGATGAAAATGCCGAATTTTGCGTCCTTGTACCATTCGGGCACTTCATACTTCTGAAGTGATTCCCAGTCCGCCCTGAACGGACCCTGTTGATTCACGGTGTCGACCGTCTTCAGCAAGGTGGCGCGCTCTGAATTGTATTTGCTGCTCGCTTTCTGCCAGGTTAGATCGATGCTAGCAGGCTCCTGAGTGGCGGTTGGAGCCGTGGCACTCTGCGCGTGCGCCATAGAAATGGCAGACGACAGCAACAGAATTGTGCCAACTTTAAGAATTGAGAGTAAACGAGGTGAAAACATTATTGCCCTTTCGTCAGGCGCATCGTCGATTTCTGCCGGCTCTTTTCGGCAGCAATTTCTGGTCGAGCAGCAACGCGGCTCCAAAAAAAGAACATCAATCCATGTTGACCATAATCTTTCTGAAACGTGATGGGTTTTCGTTCCAGGAGCGCAGTGCATCCGCTGCTTGCTCAAGGGGAACAACCAGGTTTACGGCTTGATCAACGGGAAACGTCTGCGCTTCCAGAAGCTTGATCACGGCCTCGAAATCGGCCGGTTGTGCGTTTCTGGAGCCGACAATATCCAATTCTTTTTGAACGAACAGCCGGGTTTCGTAACTGACCGGCTCCTTTGCGTACCCGATGTACACTACACGTCCGGTGAATGCGACTTCTTCGACCGCTGCTCGGAACGTAGCCGCGGTGCCAATCGCTTCGATGGCAACATCCGGTCCCCGGCCTTCGGTCATTTCCAGCAATCGGCCGTGTAGCGGCTCTCGCGTGCTATTTATGGTGAGTTCAGCACCGGCCATGCGCGCCAGCTCAAGTTTTTCGTCGTCCACATCAATACAGATCGTTCGCGCACCCCGAGAACTTGCAGCCGCTACGACCCCAAGGCCCACTCCGCCACAACCCCAAATCGCAACCGTGTCGTTGGCGGTTACACGTCCACGTGTGACGGCGTGAAATCCGACTGTCAGTGGCTCTACCAGGCACAACTGTTTCAGGCTCAAGTTAGCGGGATACAGTTTGTCTCGCGGCATCACAATGAATTCGGTCAGTGCGCCATCCCTTTGCACACCGAGAGTCTGGTTGAACTGGCAAGCGTTCCGACGGTCGCGCCGGCAAGAAGAGCACTCACCGCAACTGGTATATGGGGAGACCGCTACGCTCGTGCCAGCAGGGAATACGGCCTCGCACCCGAGGTCTTCAACCACCGTAGCCGAGACTTCATGTCCTAGAATGCGCGGATACGTGACTAGTGGATTAAGTCCACGAAATGAATTCAGATCGCTTCCACAGAATCCCACCATGCGGACCTTGGGCAGGACATTCGTATCTGTGAGCACCGGATCCGCGATGGTCTCCAGATCAGCCTGGCCCGGTTTGCGAAGCACAAGCGCTCTCATTGTCTGTACATGGGGGACAGTAATCGGTAAAGTTATCGATGTCAACAATAGACTCTCAGACGAAGCCAGGCTGTCGTGGCAAGGCTTGACTTCGTTCGACGATTACTCAAATGGAGAGGGGTCTGAGCTACTAAACCGACACGCTGCTTATGAACGTACGAATGAAAGACATCGCCAAAGACCTTGGAGTATCGCTGATCACTATTTCCAAGGTTCTGAGAAACCATCCTGACATCGGAGAGGAGACTCGCGGGCGGGTCCTCGCGCGGGTGAAAGAGCTGGACTACCGTCCGAACTTCGCTGCCCGTAGCCTGGTGACCGGGCGCTCGTATCTTGTGGGCCTGGTTGTTCCTGATCTGCTGCATCCCTTCTTTGCGGAAATTGCCAGGTCTCTCTCCGAAGTCTTGCGACAAGGCGGCTACTATCTGATCGTCTCCTCGTCTGATGAGGATCCGGATCTTGAGGAGGTCGAGATCAATCACTTGCTGGCACGCCGGCTTGACGCCCTAATCATTGCATCGTGCCGCACGACCGTAGACGTTTTCTTTCACATCGAAAAACAGAAGACACCATATGTATTGATTGATCGATGCTTGCCGGCTCTTTCGGCGAACTTCGTCGGTGTAGATGATGAATCGGTGGGGATGCTCGCCACCAGGCACTTAATCGATATCGGCTGCAAAAGAATTGCTCACATTTGTGGACCGGAGATCAGTCCTGGGATTCGTCGGATGGAAGGATATAAACGGGCCCTTGCGCAAGCTGGGATGAAAGTGATCGACGATTACATCATCACGCAGCGCAAGGGAGATGTCGGAACCAAACAGGGCGGCGCAGAAGCCATGCGCCAACTCTTAGGCCTCGACCCCAGACCTGACGGGTTATTCTGCTTCAACGATCCTTTGGCAATGGGCGCCATGAATTATGCGCTGGATCACGGAGTTCGAATCCCAGAGGATTTGGCCGTCGTGGGCTGCGGAAATCTCCACTACGATGATTCCTTGCGTGTTCCACTCTCCAGCATCGATCAGCACAGCCGGCGAATCGGAGAAGAAGCCGCGCGAATCGCACTGGGCATTCTGAATTCGAAAATGCCCCCAAAACCGGAAACCATGGTGCTACAGCCCGAGTTGGTTGTGCGCGAATCGACACAACGACGAATGAGTAAGAACATTTCAAAAAAGGCGCGAACAGGAGTCAAACGCAACCAAAGCTGTTAAAACGGCTCCCTCGCTTGGCAGAACTTTGTTGTCGTCTGGATTTGCTTTGCGCAGTTCGTTACAGTTAGCGATAACGTCATGCGAATGAGATCGACCTTACTTCCATCGAGCAGGCTCCGGACTTCTCTTTTCTTCGGCCTGTGCTGCCTAACCTGGATGGCGAAACAGGCAACTGCCCAATTGTGGGATGTGCCCCCGCTACCTCCCGTCAAGTACGCGCAAGCTCAGGACGGTATTCGAGCGACGATCGGGAACGAGAGCGTTCACATTTCCGTTTGCCGTCCCTCCGTTATCCATTTCGTGTCTAGGCCCGAACCGCCCACTGCTCGACAAATTAAGCCGTGGATGCTCGATTCAAAGGAGTCATGTCCAGGTGCAAAGTTTAAAGTGTCAGAAACAACTGATGCCGCGATCCTCACCACCGATACGCTGAAGATCGAGATCTCGCTCAAGTGGGGCAACGTCCAATTCAGCACGGCAGGAGGCGAGAATCTCTTGCGCGAGCGGGACTCGATTCCCCGCACCTACGAACCTGCTGAACTGAATGGCGAGAAGACATTTCACGTTGAAGACAGGTTTGCCCCCGATTTCTCGGAAGGTTTCTACGGTTTGGGCCAACACCAGAGCGGAATGTTCAACTATCGGGGCGCCACCGTCGAACTTGGGCAAAACAACACCGATGTCGCAATTCCTTTGCTGTTGTCGAGCAAAGGCTATGCCTTGATGTGGAACACAGCCTCGCTGACGCATGTCGATAATCGCTTCCCGCTGGAACTTAATTTGGATTCACTTGCCGGTCATGCCGTCGACTACTACTTCATTTACGGCCCGGAGATGGATCAGCTCATCCACGAGTATCGAAATCTTACCGGGCACACCCCGATGCTGCCGAAATGGTCGTACGGATTCTTTCAGTCGAAGGACCGGTATGTTTCGCAAGAAGAAATTCTGGCAATCGCACATCGCTATCGCGAACAGCACATACCGCTCGACGGAATTGTTCAGGACTGGTTCTGGTGGAAATCAGAAGGTGATCCGATCTTCAATCCCAATTTCCCCGACGTTCCCAGCGAACTCAAGCACCTCCATGATGAACACGTCCATGCCATGCTTTCCGTCTGGGGGCTGTTTGATTCCAAGTCTCAGAACTTCCTGCAAATGACGCAGCAACACCTGGATGTCCCCAATGCCCATGTTTACGATGCTACGAATCCCAAAGCGCGTGATTTCTATTGGAACAACCTTGCTGGCAAGCTCTTCTCTTTGGGTTGGGACGCATTCTGGCTCGACAGCGCAGAACCCGAGGAATTCTGGCCGCACATGGGCGACGCGATTCTTCAGAACAAGAAGATTGCCATTGGCAATGGCGCCGAATATACGAACATCTTTCCGTTCATGCACACGCTGGGAGTCCAGGAACACTGGAGAGCTTCCACTGAACAGAAGCGAGTTTTTCTGCTGACGCGGTCTGCGTTCCTCGGCCAGCAGCGAGTTGGAGCGGTAGTCTGGTCAGGTGATGTTTATGGCTCCCATTGGGGGTTGCGCCACCAGGTGGCGGCAGGGTTGAACTTCGCGCTCTCTGGATACCCCTATTGGACAACCGATATTGGTGGGTATTGGCCGCCGCATGACAACCCTGTCGAGGACCCTAAATTCCAGGAACTCTATGCACGCTGGTTCGAGTACGGAACCTTCTGCCCGATTTTTCGCACGCATGGTCACCGTCCGCAGAATGAGATCTGGGCCTTCGATAAGGTCGAGCCGATTCTTATCAACTACGACAAGCTGCGCTACCGCCTCATGCCTTATGTCTATTCCCTGGCGTGGCGAGTAACAAATGACGACTACACGATCCAGCGGCCGCTAATCATGGATTGGCGCGCCGACGTCAGAGTTCGGGACATTGGTGATCAGTTCATGTTCGGACCTGCGCTCCTCGTCAACCCTGTGCTGCAGCCAGATGCTACTCAAAGGGCCTTGTATCTGCCGGACGCCCCAGCTTGGTATGACTTCTGGACGGGAGCTTCGACAAATGGACGCCGCGAGATCGATGCTGACGCGCCTCTCGATCGCATTCCCCTCTACGTGCGTGCCGGTTCGATTCTTCCCCTCGGTCCCGAAATAGAGTACGCGGACGAGAAACCTGCGGGGCCTATCGAATTGAGGATCTATACAGGTGCCGACGGAGAATTCAACCTTTATCAAGACGCCGGCGACGGTTACGACTATGAGCACGGTGTCCACTCGGTCATCCCAATGCACTGGTCGGAGTCAAACCGAACTTTGACGATTGGTCAGCGAGAAGGGGAATACCCCGGAATGCCCGCCAGCATGGAGATGAAGGTGGTATTGGTATCTGCCGGACACGGAACAGGACTTGAACCGACCGCGAACCCGGACAAGCTCGTTGTCTACAACGGACAACCCATTTCGGTTCAAGCGCGGTAAGAACCTGCGCGAAACAGCTAAGGATGTATCGAGAGTCCAGGAGTACAGATGAACTATTGCAAGATTTTCTCGCTAGCCGCAATCATCGTTGTCATTCTCGCTGCCACCTCGATCGCACAGGATACTTCCAGCCTGCCATACATGAATCCCAAGCTCTCTCCTGAAGAGCGCGCGGCCGATCTTGTCCACCGCATGACGCTCGAAGAAAAGGCCTCGCAGCTTGTGAATCAGGCACGAGCCGTCCCGCGCTTGAAAATTCCTTCTTACGATTGGTGGAGTGAAGCCCTGCACGGCGTCATTTCTGACGGTGTAACTGAATTCCCCGAACCCATCGGTCTTGCCGCGACGTTCGATGCGCCACGCATTCACGAGATGGCGACCGCGATCGGGATTGAGGGCCGAATCAAACACGCTCAGCACGAGCGCGCTGGACATTCCAATATTTTCGAGGGCCTCGATTTCTGGGCGCCGAACGTCAACATCTTTCGAGATCCGCGCTGGGGACGGGGCCAGGAAACCTATGGCGAGGATCCGTTCCTGAGCGCTCGCTTGGCCGTCGCGTTTGTGACCGGCATGCAAGGCGACGATCCCCAATATTACCGCGTCATCTCCACGCCCAAGCACTATGCCGTTCACAGTGGTCCCGAACCCACGCGCCATTTCACTGACGTGGACGTCAGCAAGCACGACGAGGAAGACACGTATTTACCTGCATTTCGCGCGGCCGTCGTAGAGGGCAAGGCGGGTTCCGTTATGTGTGCCTATAACGCGATCAATGGCGAGCCTGCGTGCGCGAGCCAATTTCTCCTGCAACAGACTCTTCGCGGCGCATGGCATTTCCACGGCTATGTAGTCTCTGACTGCGACGCTGTGCGTAATATCTTCAACGGCCACCACTACCGCCCGACGCAGCCACAGGCCTCGGCAATCTCAGTGATCCGCGGCATGGACAACGAGTGCATCGACTTCGCAAAAGTGAGTGACGATCACGATTACAAACCCTACATCGAGGCCGTGCAGCAGGGATATCTTCCGGAAAGCTCGGTCGACACTGCTCTCATTCGTCTCTTTACGGCTCGCATCCGTCTCGGCATGTTCGATCCGCCCGCGACGGTGCCCTACATGAACATCGACGAGAAGCAACTTGATAGTGCAGCTCACCGCGAGCTTGCGCGTCGCATCGCCAACGAATCGATGGTTCTGCTTAAGAATGATGGCACCCTTCCTTTGAAATCTGCCAAACGAGTAGCCCTGGTCGGCCCGCTTGCCGATCAAACCTCTGTTTTGCTCGGCAACTACAACGGCAGCACCTCGCACACAGTCTCGGTGCTGGAAGGAATGAAAGCCGAGTTCCCTGAGGCGAAGATCACCTACGTGCCCGGGACTCAATTTCTTTCCAATCAGGCAGATCTCGTGCCCGCGTCCGTTTTTACCACCCCGGATGGCAAGCCCGGCCTCAAAGCCGAATACAGTTCGCGCCCCACCTTCGATGCCAAGCCGACTCCTCTCACCTCGCGGGTCGAGTCCTCCGTAGATCTGAACGAGAGTAATGTCCCCGAACAGGCGAAAGGAATTGCCGGTCTGTCGGTGCAGTGGACGGGATCTCTCAACCCCACGGCAACCGGCGACTATCTGTTGGGACTCAGCGTAGATGGCTTCGGTCGCCTATCAGTCGATGGCAGGGAGATTACGACACTCTGGGGCAAGAACATTAATCTGAGCCCGGTTCACCTCGAAAAGGGTCACCCCGTAAAGCTTGAGGTCCGTTATGGCCGCACCGGAGAGGGCAAGGCACAAGCCCAGCTTCTTTGGACTCGCGTGAACAACGTGCCCGATCCTGCGGCAGTAGCGGCTGCAAAGAATGCCGACGTCGTTATCGCAGTCGTTGGCATTACCAGTCGCCTTGAGGGCGAAGAGATGCCTGTGAGTCAGCCTGGCTTTTCCGGCGGCGACCGCACAAGCCTCGATTTACCAATGCCAGAAGAAGATTTGATCGAGGCGCTTGCCGCGACTGGCAAGCCTCTCGTCGTTGTGTTGATGAACGGCAGCGCGCTCAGCGTGAACTGGGCGAAGGAGCACGCCAACGCCATCCTCGAGTCCTGGTACTCCGGCGAAGAAGGAGGTGCTGCTATCGCTGAAACACTCAGCGGCAAGAACAACCCCGCTGGACGCCTTCCTGTCACCTTTTACAAAGATGTCCATCAGCTCCCACATTTCGAAGATTACTCAATGAAAGGACGCACCTATCGCTACTTCGAGGGCGAACCACTCTGGCCGTTTGGATTCGGCCTCAGCTACACAACATTCACTTACAGCAATCTGATGCTACCGGACGCCCCAGTCAACGCCGGTGATCCACTGCACGCCTCCGTCACGGTCGCTAACACTGGAAAGGTTGCCGGAGACGAAGTCGTCGAGCTGTACCTGCAGTTTCCCGACGTGTCCGGTGCGCCGCGGCGCGCACTCCGCGGATTTCAACGGGTCCATCTGGAGCCCGGAGCGAGCCAGAAGGTCGAGTTTCAGTTGAACCCGCGCGATCTCAGCATGGTCACCGATCTGGGCGACATCATCGTGGCGCAAGGCAAGTACACACTCTCAATCGGGAGCGGCCAACCCGGAATAGGAATTCCTTCAGTGAACGGCAATTTTGAGGTCAAAGGACAGATCGTTCTGCCGGAATAGTTGTTTGGGTTAAGAGATTGAGGGGACATGCATAACAAATTCTTAAGAAATATGCTTTTGGTGTTTATCTCGACGAGTTCTGCTTGGGCGCAAGAACCGAACTCCTGCGCGAAGCTGACAAACTTCAAAGCCGAGAATGTTGAAATCACCAAAGCGGCGGCCATTGCTGCCGGAACCACCGAGGCCATTCCCTGGAACCAGACTCGCAGTGCACCTCTGCCAGCATATTGCCGAGTCGAAGGTGTAATGAACCGACGCACTGGAATTGATGGAGAAGAGTTTGGAATCACCTTCGCATTGGCCATGCCCGACCAATGGAACGGCGACTTGCTGATGCAAGGTGGCGGAGGTAGCAACGGCATTGTACTTCCGCCCCTTGGATTGAACGCTGCCGGAGACACGCCTGGGCTCATACGCGGATTCGCCGTTGTAAGCACGGACTCGGGCCATAGGAGCCGCCACCCAGGATTTGATTTCGGTTTCATGCGCGATCAGCAGGCGTATCTGGATTTTGCTTACCTCGCGAATGCTGAGGTCGCTGCATTAGCCAAACAACTCATCGCGCAACACTATGGCAAACCGGCAGCCTTTTCATATTTCTCTGGATGCTCCACCGGCGGGCGCGAAGGCATGATTCTTTCACAGCGTTATCCGACGGTTTTCAATGGCATCATCTCCGGCGACCCCGCGATGCGCACTGGGTTTTCCAATCTCGCGATCGGCCGATGGATTCCGATCGCCTTCAATCAAGCTGCTCCGAAAGACGCAAACGGGAAACCAATCATCGAGCAATCGATTACAGACAATGACCGCAAGCTTGTCAGGGATGCTCTCATCAAGGAGTGCGGCGCCAAAGATGGCATCGCCGACGGCTTGATTTCCGATCCGCTCGCGTGCGACTTCGACCCCGAGATGTTGGCGTGCAAGGGCGAAACGAGAAACTCCTGCTTGGCTCCGGAAAAAGCGACCGCCATCAAGAAGGCCCTGGGAGGGCCGAAGACGTCGAGTGGAACCCAAGTCTATGCTGGATTCCTTTACGACACGGGCATCACGAACGGGCCGCCGTTCCGAGGATTGCTTTCACCCGGACCCGGCATTTTCGGGCCTGCGACGACGGACATGACAATGGACGTCAATAAGGAAGATCTATCAGCCAGCCAGCCGCTCGTGGATTCGATGTCCACGAATTTGACGACATTCTCCGCACACGCTACCACGGCGATAGCGATCCGTGGTTCTCGCCTCTCGACACGTTCGAGTACTACAAGAATATGGCGGCTGCAAACGGGAGCCTCGACGCCGTGGCGAAGTGGAGTCAGTTCTATTTCGTCCCAGGAATGAGCCATTGTGGCGGAGGGCAGGCGCTGGATCAGTTTGATCTCTTGGGCGCAATGGTGAACTGGGTAGAAAAGGGCACAACGCCAACTTCAGTGGTGGCGACTGGAAAGGCCTTTCCTGGGCGCAGCCGCCCGCTGTGTCCTTATCCGAAGCATGCTCACTACAAGGGGCAAGGAGATACGGAAGACGCAGCCAACTTCGAGTGCCGTTGAATTATTACTTCTGTTTCAAAGGACATTACTTCTATGCGTTCACTTCTTGTCGTCTTCGCGCTGATCGTTCTGGTTATCACGCCGATAATGACTGCCCAAAAAGTTGAATTATCGATTGACACATCCAAAACCGGCGCGAAGATCGACCGCAACATTTTCGGGCAGTTCGCAGAGCATCTTGGACACGGCATTTACGAAGGCATTTGGGTCGGGTCCGATTCCAAGATCCCGAACACTCGTGGAATTCGTAACGATGTTGTGGGCGCCCTAAAAGCGATCAAGGTTCCGAACGTTCGTTGGCCCGGTGGCTGCTTCGCCGATGAGTATCACTGGCGTAAGGGCATCGGCCCTCAACGATCAGTAACTCTCAACCCTAACTGGGGCGGAGTGACTGAGGCAAACACGTTTGGAACGCATGAGTTCATGGACTTCATCGATCAGATCGGAGCGGAAGCGTATGTCTCCGTCAATGTCGGTTCCGGGACTCCCCAGGAGGCGGCCGAGTGGCTGGAATACATGACGGCGGCAGCACCAACGACGCTGGTCAAGGAACGTGCCGCCAACGGCCATCCAACTCCATACAAAGTCGCCTTGCTCGGCATCGGTAACGAAAGCTGGGACTGTGGCGGAAACATGACGCCCGACTACTACGTGAGCCAGATGAAGATTTACAGCCGCTTCGTGCGCAACTTCAATCCGGAGCAGCAAGACAAGCACCAGATGCTGAAAATCGCCGTCGGCCCTGGCGGCGACGGCCCGCGATGGACCGATTGGACGGAAACCGTCATGAAGGCCTATCAGCAACACACGTGGAGCTGGGACATCAACGGTCTTTCCATGCACAACTACACGGTGGTGCACTGGCCGCCTTCCTATACGTCGGTGGGATTTGGTGAAACTGAGTACAGCCAAATCCTCAAATCCACCTTGGAGATGGATGGTCTCATCAGCAAGCACTCGGCAATCATGGACAAGTATGACCCTGACAAAAAGGTAGCGCTCATTGTTGACGAATGGGGAGGCTGGTACGCACCGTTGCCGGGCAGCAATCCGGGGTTTCTGGTCCAGCAGAATAGCCTGCGTGACGCGATCCTCGCAGCCCTGAACCTTAATATCTTCGCCCGCCATGCCGACCGGGTACGCGGCGCCAACATAGCGCAGATGATCAATGTGCTGCAGGCGATGATCATCACAGACAAAGAAAGAATGGTCCTGACTCCGACCTATTACGTCTTCAAAATGTATGTGCCGTTTCAGGACGCAACATTCGTGCCAGTGACCTTTGACGCCGGTTGGTACACACATGGGGCTGTGGCTTTGCCGCGCCTGGACGCGATCGCAGCCAAAGACGCGAACGGCAAGTTGTGGCTGGAGATCACCAATCTCGACCCCAACGAGCCGGTCGAAGTCGAAGCGGGTCTGGCTGGTATCACAGCCAAGTCAGCGAGCGGAGAAACTCTGACAGCGCCGAAGGTCGACAGTGTCAATACTTTCGACGCAGCTAATACGGTCATACCGAAGCCGATCTCAGCGAAGGTTCAGGGTGGCAAGCTGACTTTGAAATTGGAGCCTAAGTCTATAACCGTCGTCTCAGTTGAGCAGTGACGCCCCCAGGTTGATCCGGCGGATGGCAAGTCTGAAACTGCAAAATTATCGCTGGGCCGGCGCTATGGTTCACATTCGATAGCAACGAAGGAGAAAAACATGCGGCCATTCGCAATACTGGTCTTCTTGTCTTTGAGTTTTTGTTGGGCACAGGAATCAGGCAATGTTCAACCCTCTACGACGAATGTCTGGGCAGCAGAGTATCCGCGGGTTGACGGTGCCGGGAGAGTACAGATTCGCGTGAAAGCTCCAGACGCTACGAAGGTACGATTGAACTTCTGGAGCGGTCCGAAACTGGACATGGAGAAACAGCAGGACGGATTCTGGACGGTTACCACTGCGCCGCTGGTTCCTGGTTTTCACTATTACACGCTAATCATCGACGGCGCCGAGGTCAGCGATCCCAACACTCACGCCTTCTTCGGAGGAGGAAAGCCGGCAAGTGGCGTAGAAGTTCCGGAGCCGGGCTCGACATATTATTCGCCTCAGGATGTGCCCCACGGCCAGGTCCGGGAGGTCTGGTACAACTCGAAGGTGACGGGAACCTGGCGGCATGCCTTGGTTTATCTGCCGCCCGATTACGATACGAAAGCTAACGTGCGCTATCCAGTTCTCTATCTGCAACATGGCGCCGGCGAGGACGAGACCGGCTGGGTGCGTCAGGGCAACGCGAACTTCATCCTCGACAATTTGATCGCGGCCAAGAGTTGCAAGCCGATGATCGTCGTGATGGCCTACGGCTACGCGCACCGCGCGGGCGAGGCGCCTGTCGATCTGTTCGCAAAGGGGTTTGGGTCACCGGAAATGCTGAAAGCCATGCAGGACATGGCTGCGGCATTCGAAGATGATGTAACGCAAGCTCTCATTCCGTTTATTGATTCCACCTTCCGCACACTTTCGGATCGCGAGCATCGTGCGATGGCAGGCCTCTCGATGGGCGGTATGCCGACCTACCAGATTACGCTGGATCATCTCGATCTGTTCTCTTACATCGGCGGCTTCAGCGGAGCGGGCGGGATGCTCGTCCTCGGGAATCGGAAACTGGATCCCAAGACCGATTACAACGGAGTGTTCGCTGATCCAGCCGCATTCGGCAAGAGAGTACACTTGCTCTGGATTGGCGTGGGGACGAATGAACCGGAGAGAATGCGCACGGGACTTCAAAGACTGCATACGTCCCTTCTGGAAACAAACATCCAGCACGTCTTCTACGAGTCACCGGGCACGGACCACGAGTGGCAGACTTGGCGACGCGATCTGAAGGATTTTGCACCGCGACTCTTCTGATCCAGCCCAGGTTCGGGGACCCTGAGAGTGTGGAACAGGTGTGTAAGCGATGCTCACTACAGCATTTTGTAAGTAAATTTACTATTTTCAGTTGGATAGACTAAACGCTCGTTGGTTATATATTGGCGCAAAGTCCGCTGCGTCTGCTGCACAGGTTGATCGCATGCGGAGAGCAAGGCCCAAGCCGCCTATTTTATGGGTTTTTGAAGTGGTGCCGGGAGGGGGAATCGAACCCCCACAGTCCTTTCGGACCTGCGGATTTTAAGTCCGCTGCGTCTGCCAATTTCGCCATCCCGGCGTCGCGCATTCAAGAGCATGAAACTAATTGCTTTAGTTAAAAACTGGCTGCTTTTGAGCCAAGCCCTGATGGACACCACTGTCAGGTCTACCGTCAGTTTCGCCTTTCTGGGTAGCCGCGTCGCACAGCTTCTGAACTGCTGCCAGTTGGTGCTGGGGGGCAAGATGCGAGTACCGCAGCGTCATTGTAATCGTCCGGTGTCCCATTAGCTCCTGAACTGTTCTG
>Ga0070699_100000393_pt1 | contig 42490 bp, 44 predicted proteins | sample KBSK1503metaG_FD_65473 | JGI IMG/M metagenome (GOLD analysis project Ga0070699, IMG submission 65473) | Corn, switchgrass and miscanthus rhizosphere microbial communities from Kellogg Biological Station, Michigan, USA - KBS K1-50-3 metaG | ecosystem: Host-associated > Plants > Roots >... | reverse complement strand
CGGCCTCTGACTGAGCAGGAGGCCGGACGGCTGGCGTCGCTCGTGGCCGCGTCCTGGAGGGTCCTCGATCATGTCGTCGCCGCCGCGCCCGCCGAGCTGCGCAAGGGCCCCCGCGGGGGCGGTCGAGACCGCGACGCCATCGTCGCCCACGTCGTCGGCGCCGAGGGGGCCTATGCAAGCAAGCTGGGGATTCGCATCCCGGCGCCCGCTCCCGGAGACCTGGCCGCCGTGGCAGCCCTGCGGGAAGCGATCCTGGATGTCCTGGGCTCACCGTCGGCAGGGGCGCCGGTCGTTCAGAATGGCTGGCCGCAGCGCTATGGCGCACGCCGCATCGCCTGGCACGTCCTCGATCACGCCTGGGAGATCGAGGATCGCAGCGACGCCCGGTAGGCGAACATATCGGGATGCGCGTCGGCATCGTCGGCATGGGATTGATGGGGGGCTCGTTTGCGCTCGCGTTGCGTGCCGCGCGCCCTGACCTGGAGCTGGTTGGAAGCGATCCCGACCAGGGCACGATGCGGCGTGCAGTCAGCCGGCACCTGGTCCTCGCCGGGGACGCGCGGGAGGCAGACGTGGTCGTCCTGGCCGCCCCGATTCCGGCGCTTCCCGAGATCCTCGCCGGCCTGGCCGGGACTTCGGCCGTGGTCACGGACATGGCCAGCACGAAGGTTCACGTGATGCGCTGGGCGTCGGCAGCCGGCGTCGACCTGGTCGGTGGACACCCGATGTGCGGACGTGAGCAATCGGGCATCGATGCCGCTGATCCAGGCATCTTCAGGGGTGCGCCCTGGCTCCTGACTAGCGACCAGCCGCAGGTCACCGAGCTGGTTCGAGCAGTGGGCGCCGTACCGGTCTTCATGGACGCGGAGCGCCACGACCGGCTGGTCGCGGGCGTCAGTCACGCTGCCTTCATGCTCTCCGTGGCCTACGTGCTGGCCCTCTCCGGCGACTCCGACTGGGCTGACATGCAGGAGATTGCCGGATCCGGTTTTCGCGACCTCAGCCGCCTCGCCGCCGGGGACCCGGACCTCTACGCCGCCATCGTCGCCACCAACGGCGAACGCATAGTCGACGCCATGCGCAGCGTCGAGGCCTCGCTGGGCCGATTGCGGCGACATCTGGAGGCACGGGATGGCCGGCTGGTCGAGCTGTTCGAGGAGGCCCGCCAGGCGCGCGAGCGTTGGGCGCTGGCCTCGTCCGAGAAGAAGGATTGAGAGCAGCCGTCCGGGCGCCGCGCCGATTGCGGGGGGAGGTGAGCCTCCCCGGCGACAAATCGATCTCGCACCGCGCGGTGATCCTCAACGCCGTCGCCGAGGGCGAAGCCCGAGTCAGCGGTCTGTCGACAGGCGCCGACGTGGCGAGCACCGCCGGCTGCCTGCGGGCGCTGGGTGTCGAGATCGAGGACGGCCGCGTCGCAGGGCGGGGATTGGAAGGTCTGCGTGAGCCTTCCGGGCCGCTGGACTGTGGCAACTCCGGGACCACCATGCGCCTCCTCGCCGGGCTGCTCGCGAGCCGTCCGTTCCCCGTCACGCTGGTGGGCGACCAATCGCTGTCCCGGCGACCGATGGAGCGCGTGGCCGCTCCCCTGAGGCTGATGGGCGGCCACGTCACCACCCAGCCACTACGGGTGGGTGGCGACGGGGAGCTCCACGGAATCGAATACGAGAGCCCCGTCGCCAGCGCCCAGGTCAAGTCAGCTTTGCTGCTCGCCGGATTGGCTGCGGTCGGCACCACCTGCGTTCTCGAGCCAGCTCAGACGCGCGACCACACCGAGCGGATGCTGGACGCGATGGGCGCCCCCGTCGCACGAGACCGGCTGGCGGTCACCCTCACCGGCCCCGTCAGCAGTCTGCGCCCGCTCGATGTAGCCGTCCCCGGGGATGTCTCGGCCGCCGTCTTCTGGCTGGTCGCGGCCGGCTTCCACAGAGAAGGACGAGTCCTGCTGCGCGGCGTCGGAGTGAATCCCACCCGGACCGCCTTTCTGGACGTGCTGTCTGACTGCGGGATCGACGTGACGAGGCTGGAGCCCCGCATGCAGGGCGCCGAGCCCGTGGCCGACCTGCTGGTGGCTGCGGGGAGCGACTGGCGAGCCCTGGAGGTTGGCGGCGCTCGGGCGGCAGAGCTGATCGACGAGCTCCCGGTCCTGGCGGTGGCCGCGACGCAGCTGCCGGGCACGTCCCTGATCACCGGCGCGGCCGAGCTCCGGCTCAAGGAATCGGACCGCATAGCGGCGATGGCCGCAGGGCTGTCGGCAATGGGTGCGGACCTCACCGAGCTCCCCGACGGTTGGGAGATCCGCGGCCCCCGCCACCTGGAAGGCGCCGGCGTGAGTTCGCAGGGGGACCACCGGGTGGCGATGGCGCTGGCCGTGGCCGGCCTGCTGGCCGACGGCCAGACCGAGATCGGGGGCGCCGAGTGCGTGGAGATCTCGTACCCAGGGTTCTGGGACGACCTGGAGGCCCTGTGCTCCTAGGAAACGATCTCGACGTCCAGGTCGTCGTGCTGGACGTCTACGAGCTCGAGATCGGCGAGCCCCGGGCCGACTTCGACCAGGAAGTGGCTGCGGCCGAAGCCTGGGCCAGGGACGGACACATGCCGGACATCGCACCCGCGCGGGAGCTGTACCGTCACTTTGGCATCGACCCCACGCGATACCGTCCCTCTAGCGAGGCCCTCCTGCGGCGTGTGCTGCGGGGTGAGCACCTGCCGCGCGTGAACTCGCTGGTAGACGTCGCGAACGTCGTCTCGCTGCGGCTGCAGGTGCCGATCGGGCTCTATGACCTGGCCCTCGTCCAGGGCTCGCTCACCCTGCGCCTGGGCCGCGACGGCGAGAGCTACACGGGCATCCGAAAGGAGCAGGTCAACGTCGCCGGGCGCATCTGCGTGGCCGACGACGCCGGGCCCTGCGGCAACCCTTCGGCGGACTCCGCGCGGACGATGATCACCACTGCGACCGAGCGAGCAGCATGGCTATTCTTCCTGCCGGTGGCGGAGCGAGACCTCAGGTGGACGTACGAGCTCGTCGCTCGCTTCGGTCGCGGGCTGGTGCGGCTGCCGTGATCGCCATCCTTGGCGGTGGTGTGGCCGGGGCGGCGCTGGCCTGGGCGCTGACCGGACGGGGGCGGAGAGACGTGGTGGTGTTCGACCTTCTGCCCATCGGCTCGGGCTCGACTACGAAGGCCTTCGGCGGCTTTCGGACTCAACAGGGCAGCCCGATCAACGTAATGCTTTCGCTGGCGTCACGGCCCTTCTTTGCGGCCAGGGCGGATCAGGTCGGTTTCCGCGACGTGGGCTATCTCTACGTGGCTTGCGGCGAACAGGCCACGCAGGAGCTGCGTCGGCGAGCCGAGTTCCAGGGTTCGCAGGGCCTGCCCATCGAACACCCCGACCCAGCCACCATGGTCCCTTTCTGTGTGGTCGACGGCGTGCAGGCCACGAACTACTGCCGGTTGGACGGTACCTACCTGCCTGCGCGCATCCTGGAATGCCTCGTCCACGAGGCCACGTCGGCCGGGGCCGAGTTCCGCTACGGAGCTGAGGCGCGCCCAGCCGACCTCGACGCGGCCGACGCCGTCGCCGTTTGCGCAGGCATGTGGTCGCGCAAGGTGGGGGAGGAACTCGGCGTCAAGCTCGGTGTAACCCCGCTCGAGCGCGGGATCTTCACGGTTGGTCCGTTCGACTGGCTGCCGCCTGACGTCCCGGTCACCCTGGACGCCGACACCGGGTACCACTTCCGCGAACGTGACAGCTACCTGCTGGTAACCGGGCCAGGCGACCCGTACGACTGGGCACACCATCGCGAGTGGCTGTCGCGCTTCACGCCGCGCGCAGCGACAGACCGGCCGGCCGGTCACTGGACGGGCTTCTACGAGATGACCTTCGATCATCATCCGCTGGTCGGCGAGACGGAACGGCCGGGCGTCTGGGCGTCGTGCGGCTTCAGTGGCCACGGAGTCATGCACTCGCCCGCCGTTGCCGACTGCCTGGCGGCGATGATGCTTGGCCAGTCCCCGCCGATCGACATCTCGGCCCTGAGCCCTCTGCGCACGGAGGCGCTCGTGGATACGACCCAGCTTTGAGGAGGGCGGCCGGTGGCAGCTGAGCATGTGCTGTGCGTCAGGCGGGAAGAGATCTTCCCGGCGGGCGCCTGGGACGGGTTCGTCAGCGAGGGCCTCGACGAGGCTCGGCGGATCTTCCGTGACCGGTCCTTCTTCATGCCCAGGCGGGAGGTCGAGGAGGACCCGAGCTACCAGCAGATCATCCCCTACGTGGTGTTCCGCCACGGGGAGCGATACTTCCTGACCAAGCGGTTGAAGGCATCGTCCGAGAAGCGCCTGCGCCACCTGTATTCGTTGGGCGTCGGCGGCCACATCAATCCCGAGGACGTGGCGAACGGCGACCCCGTGATCTCCGGCATGGGGCGCGAGTGGGACGAGGAGGTCGCTTATTCGGGGTCGTTCGCAGCTCGCCTGGTCGGCCTCATCCACGAGGAGTCCGCACCGGTGGGGCGCGTGCATCTGGGGGTGGTGTTCCTGATAGAGGGCGACTCCGACCAGATCGCGATTCGGGAGACGGACAAGCTCTCCGGTGAATTGCTGACCCTGGCGGAGATGCGGATCTATTACCTCGAGATGGAGTCCTGGTCGCAGATCGTCTACGACCGGCTGGTGGCCGAACGCAGTGGCGCTGCGATCCCGGGGTGACGGTGCCGCAGGACCGCGTGACTCAATGCCGACTGGTAGGCGCGGCTGAGCTGCCCCTCAGTCCGGGTGGCGGCGGGTGAAGCCCATCCGGTCGTACATCGTTTCCAGCGTGGGCCGGGACGCCTCGATGGCCTTCCGTGCTCCTTCGGCCAGCAGTCGTTCCAGCTCTGCCTGGTCTGCGCGCAGCTGCCGGTAACGATCGCTGATCGGGACCAGGCGGGCGATGAGGGCCTCAGCGACGTCCCCCTTGAAGCGACCATAACCCTGGCCCTCGTATTCGCGCTCGATGTCCGCGGGGGCCTTGCCACTCGCCACAGACATCATGTCGATCAGGTTCGTGATGCCTGGCTTGTCAGGCGCCCGGCGTATTTCGCGCCCGGTGTCCGTCACGGCGCTCATGACCTTCCTGCGGATCAGCTCGGGCGGGTCGACGATCAGGATCTTGCCCATCTCTGGGCTGGTCGAGGTGGACATCTTCTTCTCAGGCTCGGTGAGGTCCATGATCCGGGCCCCCGCTTCCGGATACTGTCCCCGAGGAACCGTAAACGTCTCACCGAAGCGCTGGTTGAAGCGCTGGGCGACGTCCCTGGTCAGCTCCAGGTGCTGGCGCTGGTCGTCCCCGATTGGCACCACGTCGGTCTGATACAGCAGGATGTCGGCGGCCATCAGCACGGGGTAGGTGAACAGACCGCTGGACACGAACTCATGCGCCGCCGACTTGTCCTTGAACTGCGTCATCCGGCGCAGCTCACCGAACCCCGTCACGGCGCCGAGCAGCCACGCCGCTTCGGCGTGCGCAGGGTTATGACTCTGGACGAAGACGGTCGAGCGCTCGGGGTCCAGCCCTGTCGCGAACAGCATGGCCGCCAGGTCGAGCGTGGATTCGCGCAGCTCGGCCGGGTCGAACTCGATGGTGATCGAGTGCAGGTCGACGACGCAAAAGAAGGCGTCGCCCTGCTCCTGGGTGGCCACGTACTGACGAAAGCCGCCTGAGTAGTTGCCGAAGGTCTTCTGGCCCGTCGGCTGGATTCCTGAGAACACCGGCACGGTCAACGAATTATCGGCCACCGCGACCAGGGGTCACCGGCGCAGTGGGGGATTGGCCACTCAGGGAGGTATCGGTCGGATGCGGCCGTGTGGATCACGCACCAGGCGCCAGCCTCCCTCATGAACCCGTCTGTGGCAGCGACAGCGGAGCAAAGCCAGGTTGACGAGGACCGTCGGCCCACCGTCGACTGCTCAGGATCTCTGAGTCAAGACCGAGCTCGACCCGGGTCATCGAGCAGTGAAAGGGGCCCCCCGCACAGCGGGGACGCAACGATGCGGCGGGCCAGTTCTCCGGGTACCGGCTGGCGGCTCACCAGCTCGGCCGCCGGCGCCCCCGGCTCAGCCTTCAAGGTGTCCAACTGGCTGATCACCATCAGGTGGGGCCGCTGACATCCTCTTTGCGGCAGATCCGGCGCCGCCTTCGGGGTCCAGCACGCCGTCGACGGCGTACATCCCGTCCATCAGCTCGGAGAGATAGAGGTGGCGCCGCTCGAAGTCGCGGTTTGCCTCTTTGAGGCTGCCGTCGGGGTCCAAACAATGCCGGAGTTGGGCAGTCACATAGCGCAGCTGCCGGGCATCCGGCCGTCTGGCTGCTTCGAGCAGGATGGGCTCGGCGTTGCGAAGGGCCTCCCAGCCGGTCTGCTCGGCGGCGCGGGTGATTAACCCCCACGTGGCCCTGCGAGATCTCACCGGCGCCGAACGCCGCTGCCGTGCCGGGCAGCTCGCTCAGACGCCGCGCCTGGCGCACATGCTCCCAGGCCGTGCTCCGCGCGATCCGGCACTGCTCGCTCAACAAGCCGGCAGTGCTCGCATTACCCTCGGAGACCCAGCCCTGGTTGCTGTCGAAGCGCTCCAGGCGCCGTGAGAACTCAGCCTCGAGGCGGTCGATGGCGCAGCGGATCCGGCGCATGTCGTCGCCCAGACAGGTAGTCGGAACCAGCTGCAGGTCCTCCTGACTGAGCCTGTCGATCCCGCCCTGGATCTAAGCCAGGGGCTCTGCTGGGAGTGCCGTCGGCGCCGTCATGCTCATAGCTCAAATCGTACCACACAAATGTTCGATCATCAAGCGCCTCTTAACAGCACATTGGCTTGATCCTCATGCCGCCGCAAGATTTCCACGGCTGTAAGTGGGTCGCCATCCAGCCGAGGGACTGGCGAGCGCCCGCCGAGAGCGCACTACTCACTTATACTTACTAGGCGGGAGGACCCAGGGCACATGCGCCGGCGCTATTCTGAACTTGGACGTTTCTCAGACCCTTCCTTGCTGATTCTGTCCAGCCTGGCATCGGGGCCCAAGCATGGCTACGCGATGATCCAGGACATCGAAGCGTTCAGCGGCACGCGGCTCGAGCCAGGCACCCTCTACGGTGCCATGGCGCGGCTCGAGCTCCGGGGCTGGATCGCTCCCCTCGAGGCCAAGGACCGGCGCCGACCCTATGAACTGACTGCGGCCGGCGGCCAGGCACTACGCGCCCAGCTCCCGACGCTGCAGCGAGTCGCCGCGACAGGGCTGAAGCGGCTGGGGATGACCTCGTCGTGACGAGCCGCAGAGCCCGTCTTGCGACGAAGCTGCTCGGGCTGTACCCGCGACGCTGGCGAGAGCGGTACGGGTCGGAGATGGCCGCACTCCTCGAGGAACACCGGGTGCGGCTGGTCACGATCGCGGATCTGGTCACTGGAGCCATCGACGCGCGGTTCGACCCCGCGTACCACTCCGAGGAGGCATCCATGTCCAAGTCAGACCGGCAGGAGCGAAAGCGCTATACCCGCTGCTCCTTCTGCGGCAAGGGTCAGGACCAGGTAAAGAAGCTGGTTGCTGGTCCCGGGGTGTACATCTGCAACTCGTGCATCGAGCTCTGCAACGAAGTGCTCGCAGAAGATGCGAGGGTACGCGGAGGCGGTCCCAAGATGGAAGACGGCGGGCCGCAGGGAGGCGCGCCCAAGTCACCGCCGCCCGGCCGGAGGTGGCGCGTTATGCCGAGAGGCTGGTTCCGGACCCTGTTCCGCAGCTCGGCGGCGCAGGCGACCTGAATTTACTGCCTCAGATGCACAGCCGTACGCAGCCGCGCACTACACCGGATTCAGCGAGTTGGCGATCTGGAAGAACTCGGCCTCCGTGATGCCCTCGGCGCTCAAGGTGTAGGGCACGCCGCCGGCCCCTCGGTACGGCGACGACGGATCCACACTGCCGGGCTCGGTCCAGAACAGAAGGCGCCCGCTTAGCGCTGCGGTCGTGTCGGTGACCCTGTAGCCGGCCGGAGCCCCGCGAAACTGGATCGTGCTGATCCGGCCGTTCGGAGCGGGAGGCGGATTTGGCTGCGAGATGCCGAACGTCACACTTCGGGTGTGCAGGTCGTCGGTGTAGGTGACCGTGTAATCACCGCCGGATGCCCTGACCGTCGCCGTCAGTCCGGAAGGGACGAACGACGGCAGCAGCCGCGGGTTCACGCCGGTCACGGCCTGCTTGATCAGCGCCGGCACCTGGTCAGCGGGCACCGCCACGGGCGTGGGCAGAGTCGATCGCGGGGATGGGCTCGCGGACGCGGGCTGGACCAGGGTCCAGGTCGTACCGTTCCAGGCCGAGATCGCACCGTCGTCCTGCGAGTACATCAGCACTCGGCGTGACCGGGTGTCGTACATGAGCACGTAGCTGAACCCGCTGTCGGGCTGCGCCGCCTGATGCAGCCTCGCCCAGGTGGCACCGTCCCAGGTCCAGGTCTCCGGGACAGCTCCCACGAGGAACACCGCCAGAAGCTGTCGGTGAACAGGGTCATAGACGGAGGAGGCACCCGCCTGCGGGGGCGCGACGCTTGGAGAAAGCCTGGACCAGTCTGCGCCGTCCCAGGCCCAGGTCTCGGTGAGAGAGCGGCCCTGCGAGAACGTGGGGCCGAACAGGATGAGCCGCCGGCCGTCGTAAGCAATCGTGCCACCGCCCACGTTCGGCGAGTGCGCGGGATGCAGATCCACCCATTGCCGACCGCCGAAGCTCCAGGTGTGCGTCGTGCTCACACCGCCGGACGTCGATGTGGTGGACAGGATCACCGTCCGGGTTGCCGGGTCATAGGCCATGAGGGCCCCCTGGCCGGGGTCGATCGCCGGTGCGGCGGCGGTCGCAACCTGCGACCAGTTGCTGCCATCCCACGTCCACGTGTCGGACAAGGGCACCTTGGGCGGGGTCAGCGGGGAACCGCCGAACATCACGGCCACCCGTCTCGACTCGTCGTAGGCCATCATGGCGCCGGAGCGCGCCGCGGGCGAAATCTTCGGGTGGTGCTGCGTCCACCGCGTTCCGTCCCAGGTCCAGGTTTCGTTGGCCCCTCCGGCGCGGTCGGCACCGTTGAAAAACAGCAGGACGCCCTTCGCCTGGTCGTACGTCACGGCTCCGCCGTACCGGAGCTGCGGAGCGCCTGCCGCCGGAGATGGCGCCGGCGAGGCGGCGGGAAGGGGTCGCGCCACGTGGCGGCTCACCGTTAACACCGTGACCACAAGTGCCGCCAGGACGACAGCGGCGACCAGGGCAAGCCAGCTGAGATTGCGAGGGTTTCGCGGGGATGCCGGCCGCAGACCATGCAGCACGCGGTCCCGGACGCCGGCCGGCGGCGGTCCTACTGTGTGTTCGAAGTAGGTGGAAACCTCGCGCCGAGCTGGATCTTCCATCATGTGATCTCCACGCAGCGGAGCGCCGGCCGGAGGCTGCGAGTTGCTCGATATAGCCGGGACTTGGCGGCCTCGGCCGACATGCCCATGATCCGGCCCGCTTCGTCGAGCGGCAGGTCGAGATAGAAGTGGAGGAAAAGGATCAGGCGATCCTTCTCGCCCAGGCGGCGCATCGCGCGGTCAAGGTCGACGGTCAGCGTCGCCCGCTCCTCCGGCCCGTTCTGCTCGCCCACCCAGCTGTCCGCGATCACGCAGCCTGACAACAGCGCCCCAGGCTCGCAAAGCTGCCTCCTGCACGGCGTCCTCCGCCTCGTACCAGTCAGAGAGGATCGCACGGGCGAGCTGGCAGGCGGGCTCGATCAGCGGCGACAGCAGGTATTCGAAGGCCGCCAGGTCACCGTGCCTGGCCCGGTCCATGATGCTGCCCTCATCGTCCACTGCCCATAGAACCCGGCCCGCGGCCAGTTCGTGTCAAGGCGCCGGTGCGGACCGGCGTGCGTTAGTGCGACTCGGCAGTGCGGCGCCTAGCCGAGTAGCTCAGTGAGCGGACTGGCACCCCGCGCCTGACCCAGGCGCTGCACCCCGAGCCGGTCCTCGACCGTCGCCAGGAGGGAATAGTGGTCATGCGGCTGCGCGGTCTGGTGCTCTTTGAGCTTGGGTGCAATCACGAGCAGCGCGACCCTGTTGTCGCTGTTGCCATCGTCCTCGTCCCACACGATCAACAGCAGCCCATCCTTCTGCCACGCTGCGGAGGCCAGGATCTTGGGCACCTGTCCGGCCAGGTAAGCGTCCGCCACCCCACTGGAACAATCGTGACCGTCATGGCACAGGTCGGGGGTGATCCAGACGAAGTTCGGGGTGCTACCCGCCAGGTCGGCGTCGAGCGTGGCTGAGGTCAGCGGCACCACGTTGCTCGGGCAACCACCCCCGTAGTAGGCGAATGGGTTGTGCTTGACCGCGTACCCGTCTGTGTCTTCGAGGCAGCCCTGTGTCATGCCCTCCATGTACGCACGCCAGGAGATGCCGCGCTCGGTGAGTTGCCCCCCAATTCCCCCGGCAGGCAGCCGATGGTAGCCGTCGTCTGTGATGCCAAACGTGGAGCCGGACGTAAGCGCAAGGTAGTTCGGCAGGCTCGGGTGGGAGACGGCGCTGTAATTGGTCGCCACTGCATACCTTGCCGCCAGCGCGGACAGATACGGCATCTGCATGGCCTGCGCGTCGGACCGGTTCTCCATCACGATCACGAACACGTGAGGCAAGGCCGAACTTGCCGCGGTGGTGGCCGCCACCGGCGGAGCTGTGAGGGGACGATGAACATTCGGCCGGCCCAAGGGCGGATTCGAAGGTGAGGAAGTGCATGCGCCCATCGCCAGGAAGGCGACCAGGAGCGTGCGACGTATCACCCGGTCATGCTACCGGCCTCCCCGCTGTCCAGCGCCAGCGGCCTGGGACGTGCCTCGAAAACGTGCCGGCGCGTGCCAAGCCAGAGGGCGACCAGCGCGGCGGCCAGAACCGCGGTCCCGCCCAGCCCCAGACCGGCGCGAGGCCCGAAATGCTGGGCCACCCAGCCGACGATGGGCGCGCCGATCGGGGTCGTGCCCAGGAAGACCACCGAGTAGAGGGCCATCACGCGGCCCCTGAGGGCCGGCTCGGAGCGGAGCTGGATCAGGGAGTTGCTCGTCGTTTGAAAGGCGACGGCCGCCAGGCCCATCGGGATCAGCGCCGCGATCTCCAGCGGCAGGGTCGGCGCCGCGGCAGCGCCCAGCATGAACAGCCCGAAGAGGCCGAGCGCCCCGACCAGCAGAGGAACGCTGGGCTCCCGCCGGCTCGCCGTGAAGAGGGCGCCAACCAGGGAGCCGGCGCCGAGCACGGAAAACAGCGTGCCGTACGTGCTGGCGTCGCCATGAAACGTGTCGCGCGCAAGCACTGGCAGGATCACAGTGAAGTTGAGAGCCAGGGTGCCCACGACTGCAAGCAATGCCAGGGGGGTGCTGAGGTCTGGCCGCGACCAGACGAAGCGGAGGCCTTCCATCAGCTGGCCCTGTGCCCTTAACGGGCGCTGAGCACGCTCCAGCTGCTCGGCGTTCATCGCGACCAGGGCGGTGAGCACGGCTCCAAAGGACGCGGCATTGACCACAAAGCACCAACCGGTCCCAACCACTGCGATCAGTACCCCGGCGATCGCGGGGCCGACGACACGCGCGCTCGTGAAGACCGCGCTGTTCAAGCTGACCGCGTTGGTGACCTGGCGACGCCCGACCAGCTCCATCACGAACGACTGCCGGGCGGGATTGTCGATGGCTGTGACCGCGCCCAGCAGCAGCGCCATCAAGAAGACCATCCAGAGCTGCACCAGTCCGGTCAGCGTCAGCACGCCCAGGATCAGCGCCAGAAAGCCCATCAGGGGCTGGGTGACCATAAGGACCTGCCGCTTGTCCATGCGGTCCGCCACCAGCCCAGCCCAGGCACCAAAGAGCAGGATCGGAAGAAACTGCAGAGCCGACGCCACACCGAGGGCGACGCCGCTCCCGGTCAGGTGCAGGACCAGCCAGGACTGCGCAACCCGCTGCATCCAGCTTCCGCTCACCGACACCACCTGGCCGATGAAGTAGAGCCGGTAGTTGCGCACGTGCAGCGACGAGAACGTGTCCGCAGCCATCCGTCGAGCGGCGGCCAGAGGAGGAGTCAGCGCTCCTCCTCCAGCAGGCGCTCCAGGATGGCAGCGGCATCGGTCAGCACCTGGAGCTGAAGGTCGTCCAGGCCGGCGAGGCGCGAGGTGAGGTAGGCGGTCTTACGGTTGCGGCTGCGCTGCAGGCGGAGCCGGCCGCGGGGTGTGACAGCGACCAGCGAGACGCGCCGGTCCGCAGCGTCCACGGATCGGGTCACCAGGCCCTGTGCTTCCAGGGTCGTCACCATCGTGGTCACACTGGGCGGCTTGACCCGTTCGTGGGCGGCGAGCTCGCCTAGGGAGATGGGGCCATGGCGGCCGATCGTGGCCAGCGCTGACTCGCCCGACGCGCTGAGTCCACTCTCGGCCTGCTGCCGGAGCCGGCGGTTCAGCCGCGTCACGGCGAGCCTGAGGCGGCCTGCCAGCCGTGCGTGGTCGATGGGAGCCAGTACGTTCAATCGATTATTTAGTCTACCGAAATGATTGGCTCACGCTGTGCCTGCCAGCTCGTGAACGTCCAGGGGAGTCTGTGCCGGGCTACCCGAGCGGCGCGGACGTGCCCAGGTGGCGGTGCACGAAGTCGATCCGCGCTTCCACCTGCCGGATCTGCTCGTCGACGACAGCCGAGGAGTGGCCGGCGTGAAACTCGTAGTACTCGTGCGTCTTGCCCAGCTCGTGCAAGCGCGCCAGGTAGTTCTCGATCTGCCGGATCGGGCAGCGCGGGTCGTTCCGACCGGCCAGGATCAGCATCGGCGCCTGCAGGCGCTCGAGATACGTGATCGGGGAGCGCTCGCGGTACAGGCTGAGCCGCTCGGCTGGGGTTCCTCCGAACAGGGCCCGGTCGAACGCCTTGAGCGGCTCCATCTCGTCCTCGAACGCGACCACGTAGTCGGCCACCGGAACGGCCGCCAAACCCAGGCTCCAGGCCTCTGGCTGCCGGCCAAGCCCGAGGAGGGTCAGGTAGCCGCCCCATGAAGCGCCGGCCAGCACGACGCGCCCGGCGTCGGCCACACCCGTATCGACCAGGCGGTCCCTGACCGTCTTCAGGTCCTCGATCTCCGGCAGACCCGGGTTGCCTTGCAGCGCATCGCGCCACTCCCGGCCGTAGCCACTGCTGCCGCGATAGTTGACCAACGCGACGGCGAAGCCGTGGTCGACCCAGGCCTGCACCGCGGGCGACCAGGCGTCCTGGTCGTGGGAGGCCGGCCCGCCGTGGACCAGGAAGATGGTCGGGTGCGGCCGACCTCCCCGAGGCTCGACGAGGAAGCCTCGAACCGGTCCGACGCCCAGGTCGCGATACGCGGCGCCGGGGGGCGGAACCGCTCCTGCCGGCACGATCAGCTCTTCTCCGTCTTCCAGCAGTCGCGGCGGCGTCCCACCGCTGGAGTGCCGGTACCAGACGCGTCCGTCGGGTCGGGCCCAGGCTGTGCTGATCGATCCGGCGGGAGCATCCAGGCGAAGACACGTGCGTTCGGCAAGGTCGTAGCGGTACAGCTCGGAGCGGCCCGCGTGGTCGTGGGTCAGCAGCAGCGCCGACGCGTCCGGGAACCAGTCCGCATCGACGTCGCCTGGCAGGTCGACCTGCAGCTCCATCAGCCCCCCTGCTTCAGGCACCCAGATTGCGGCGCGATCTGGGCCGGTGCGCTCATGGATCACGATCAGGCGCTGGTCTCCCCGGATGGGAGACCAGCCGCGGGCCGACAGCCCCAAGCCCGGGCCGTCCCACAGGTCCGCGACCGGCTGGCCGCGCCGGTCCAGCACGCGGAGCGCAGGATGGCGACTGTCGCCATGCTCCGAATGCGAGATGGCCAACAGGCGCTCGTCCCGCGACAGACCGGCGACCGCGGCGTCCTCGCGGTGGGCATACAGGGCGTCGGGGCCTCCCCCGTCAGTGGAGACCCAGATGTGGCTTCCGACCTCGGTCGAGGTGCCCACGATCGCAAAGCCCCGGCCCAGAGCGAGGCCGGCGCTGTAGGCCGGCTCGACCCCCGGAGCGGCCGCAGCCGGAGGCGTGCCGCCCCGAAACGGCTCAGTCATCCAGGTCCCGAACTCGCTGCCCCTGTCGTCGTCGAACCACCAGACCCGTTCGCCGGCCGGGTCCAGGGATGCCGTGCGGGTGCCCTCTGGCCGGTCGGTCACCTGGCGCCGGGTCCCGGCGGCGCGGTCCCACGCGTGCACCTCGAAGCGCCCGCTTTCGTTGGACACATAGAGGAGGCGGTCAGGTGTGTCGCGCGCCCAGGCGGGCAGGCTCATCGAAGTTGCACGGAACCGACGCCGCCAGGCAGCCTCTTCGCTCACAGGCCGTAGTAGTCTAGCTGTGCCGAGACCCCGGCTAAACTGGGCAGCGATGCCCGCGGAAAGGGAGCGGCGAGTGCTGGGGCTGCGGTGCAGGGAATGCGGTGCCGAGTACGAGCAGCAGGCGACGCACGTCTGCGAGAGCTGCTTCGGACCGCTCGACGTGAGCTACGACTATGAGCTCATTCGCCGCGTGGTGAGCCGCGAGCGCATCGCAGAGGGCCCGCCCACCATGTGGCGGTACCGCGACCTCCTGCCACTGGAGGACGATGTCCACATCGTCAGCCTGGGTGAGGGCTTCACGCCGCTGGTCAAGGCTGAGCGGCTTGGTGCCGAGCTCGGGCTGCGCAATCTCTACCTGAAGAACGACAGCATGAACCCGACGAACTCGTTCAAGGACCGGGTGGTGTCGGTGGCGGTGTCCTGGTCGCGCGCGCACGGCTTCGAAACGATCGGCTGCGCTTCCACCGGCAACCTGGCCAACTCCGTCGCGGCCTATGCCGCGCGGGCAGGGCTCGAGTGCTACGTGTTCCTTCCCGACGACACAGAGGAGGAGAAGCTGGTTGCGACCAGCGTCTTCGAGCCCAACGTGGTCGCCGTCCGGGGCAATTACGACGAGGTGAACCGGCTCTGCAGCCAGGTCACCGAGGAGCTGCCCTGGGCGTTCTGCAACATCAACGTTCGGCCCTACTATGCCGAAGGGTCGAAGACGCTGACGTTCGAAACCGCCGAACAGCTCGGTTGGCGGCTTCCGGACGAGATCATCATCCCGATCGCATCAGGGTGCCAGTTCGTCCGGCATCGCCGTGCCGCTGACGAGCTGCTGGAGCTGGGCCTCGTCGATGGGCACGGCGTCCCCCGGCTGACCGGTGCACAGGCCCTGGGCTGCGCTCCCGTGTACAACGCATGGCAGAAGGGGACCGAGAGGGTCGTCCCGGTAAAACCGAATACGATCGCGCGCTCCATCGCCATCGGCAACCCCTCTGACGGCCCGTACGTTGTGCGCATCGCGCGGGAGACCGGCGGCGTCGTCGACGCCGTGACCGAGGAGGAGATCGTGGACGCCATCCGGCTGCTGGCTCGCACAGAGGGCATATTCACCGAGACAGCCGGCGGAGTGACCATCGGTGTACTGGCCAAGCTGGCCCGGGCGGGCCGGTGGGCGGGCGACGAGTTGCTCGTGGCGTACATAACCGGCCACGGCCTGAAGACCGCCGATGCCGTCGCCGACGGCGGTTCGGCGCGGCGAACGGAAATAGAGCCGAGTCTGAAATCGTTCCGCGAAAGAGTGTTCTTGTAAGGTTTCGCAAGGAGCTTAGAAAGTGCCCGTTTTCCGCATTCCCGGACCGCTGCGCAGCTTGAGCGGCGGCGAGGCCACCGTGACCGTCGACGCCAGCGATCTCCGCTCGGCGATCGACCAGCTGGACGCCAGGTTTCCCGGCTTCAGGGGCCGGCTCCTGGATGACGATGGACAGCCGCGGCAGTTCGTCAACCTCTTCCTCAACGATGAGGACGTGCGCCTCGGCCGGGGCCTGGACGCACCCGTAACCTCTACAGACGAGATCGCTATCGTCCCGGCCGTGGCGGGGGGAGTGCTGGCGGGGTAGCGCACCTCGGACCGGTCGGAGTAAGGGAGGAGCAGGAGTTTGGCCGGAGCGAGGCTGGTTCACTGGCAGGCTGTCCGTCTGGTGGTCCTGGCGGTGCTTGCGGCCTTCATCCAGGTCGATTCGGTGCAGCCGGCGACGACAGCCGGCCCAGTGCGACAGTGGTTGCATGCGGCCGAGGACCAGCCTTCACAGGCGTCGGTCTGGTCGCGGCTTGCGAGGCAGCTACCCGTGAACCTCCCCGGTTCGAGGCCCGTCTTCCGCCTGCGTTCGACGTCGCGCGCGGGCGTTCTGCTGTCGTGGCCCTCTCGACCCGCGCCGGACGTCGCACTCGTCGAGCCCGCGAGAGCTCGCGCCCCGGTCGACAGCGTCGTCCGCCTGGCGTTCTCGGAGCCGATGGAAGCGACCTCGGTCGAACAGTCCTTTCGCGTCGATCCTTCTGTCGACGGGCAGTTCGAGTGGCCCGACCCGGAGACGTTCCTCTTCCGTCCGTCGGCTCCCCTCGCTTACCGGACGATTTACAGGGTCAGTGTCGCGGGGTATGGCGTGGCGCAGCGACGGCTGGTCACGGCCGCCAGCTTCTCGTTCAGCACCTTGTGGCCACCGCCCGCAGTGCCCTTTCCGTTCACCCTGACCTTCGACGATTGCGGCACCGCCGAGCAGATCCAGGCCATCCTGACTGCTCTGGACGACAGGGGCCTGCACGCGATCTTCTTCCCCACCGGCAAGTGCCGGGACCAGTTCCCCTGGCTGGTCCCGACCCTGATCGCGGCGGGACACCGCGTATGCAACCACACGTATTCGCACCCCGACTTGAGCAAGCTCTCGGCGGGAGCCATCGCCTCTGAGATTCAGCGGGGGGTGTCGGTCCAGTGCGACCTGTTCCGGCCTCCATACGGCGCGATGGACAAGTTTGGGCGTGTGTACAGCGTCGCCACGTCCCTCGGTTACAAGATCCAGCTCTGGGACGTCGACACGCGCGACTGGGCCGGGACACCGACCGACGTGATGGTTGCGATGATCCGGGCCAGGGGTGGGGTCGTGCTCATGCACATGCACGGCATCCACACCGTCGAGGCGATCAGGGCGCTCTGACGTCATAGACTGGCCTCCCATGAGGATCGCAGTCGCCCTTTCGGGGGGCGTCGACTCCAGCGTGGCCGCCGCGCTGCTGGTCCGGGAGGGCCACGACGTGGTCGGGGTCACGCTCCAGCAGTGGCCGCGCGGAGATGCGGAGGAGACGGCGCGGCACGGCGGCTGCTGCTCCTTGTCGGCTGTCGAGGATGCGCGCCGCGTGGCGACGATGCTCGGCATCCCGTACTACGTGTGGAACCTCGAGCGCGAATTCGGGGCGCGCGTCATCGAGCCATTTCACAGCGGCTACCTGGCCGGCCGAACGCCGAACCCGTGTTTGCGCTGCAACGCCTTCGTGCGGTTCGACTTGATGCTGCGCCGGGTACTGGACCTTGGCTTCGAGGCTCTGGCCACGGGCCACTACGCCCGCGTGCTACGCGATCCCGTCGGTGGCTACGAGCTCCACACGGCAGTCGATCCGGCCAAGGACCAGTCTTACGTGCTCTATCACCTCGACCAGGAGCGCCTTTCACGGATCGTGTTTCCGCTGGGGGGGCTGACCAAGACCGAGGTGCGGTCGATCGCGCGATCAATCGGGCTGCCCGTCGCCGACAAGAAGGAGAGCATGGAGATCTGCTTCGTGCCGCGTGGACGGACGGCCGCCTACCTGGCGAGGCGGCTGCCGGTTGCCGCGGGCGAAGTGGTGGACGCGTCGGGCCAGGTCCTCGGCACCCACCGGGGAACGGCACTCTACACCATCGGCCAGCGGGAAGGGCTTGGCCAGCTGGCTGAGCCCGGGCCGTGGTACGTCATGGCGATCGATGCTCCCTCCGGCCGGCTGGTGGTGGGCCGGCGCGAGGAGCTGGCGTGCCACCGTGTCCTGCTGGAGGACGTGCGATTCGTGGGCGATCCGCCCGAAGGGCCGGTTGGGTGCGAGGCCAGGCTGCGCTACCGGGCGCGGCCGCTGCCCGCTTCATTGGCAGGGGATGTGCTCGACCTTGGCGAGCCCTTCTACGGAGCCGCGCCCGGGCAGGCGGCCGTTCTGTATCGCGGTACGCACGTGCTCGGGGGCGGCACTATCGCCGCCTAGCGAGGCCCGCTCAGCTCGCGGCTGCGGCCGTCTGCCTCTGGTACCAGCGGACCGGGTGCTCCACCCCGTGGATGTCCTCGTACTGCGCCCAGAAGCGGTCATAGAGACCGCGATACTGCCCGCCGATCGTAGAGATGGCGCCATCGCTGAGGCCAACCGAGCGGAGGCGCTTGGAGAGCGACTCGATCGCAAAGTCGCGGTACTCGAGCGGATCCTGCCGCATGTCCTCGGGTGTCTCGCCGGGATCGGGCACTCGCATGAGGTTGTCAGGGCCGACCACGGTCAGCACGGACGGCTCGGCCAGGTCGAGGACCTTGAGTGAGATCGCGCGTGCCATCTCAGGCTCCTCCTGGACGCGGCGGCGCAGCGCCAGCACTCCGAAGCCGATGTGCCGGGACTCGTCGCGTGCGACGGCTGTGAAGCCGGTCGTAAAGCCGGGCATGAGGCCGACGGACCGGAAGAAGCGGAGCAGCGAGCGCTGGCCGGTCAGCGCCAGGAAGCCCTCGATTATGAGGTGATACGTCACCACCCCCTCTACCCACGCCTTTCGGTCCTGGGGGTCCTTGCGGACGGACTCGATCGCGTCGATCAGGTGCGTCTCGAAGATGCGGCGGAAGCCCTGGGTGGCCTCGGGGCCCACGACCGTCAGAGCGTCCCGCAAGCCGCCGTGCACCTCGAGCACCTCGTCGAAGAACCGCTGGAAGAACACCGTGTGGCGCGCTTCGTCGGCGATCTGGGTGGCGAGAAAGATGCGCTCGTCCTCGTACGGCGCGGCGTGGAGGACGGGGGAGAGGGTGTCGGTGACCGCTTGCTCGCCGATGAAGAAGAGGATCATCGTGCGCCGGACGGCGTCCCGCTGGCCCTCATCCAGCGTGCTCCACTGCTGCTTATCGGCCGAGAAGTCGAGGTCGGCGACCGCCCATTGCTGCTTCTCCCAGCGGCGATACAGGGAGGACGAGTCCATCTCAGGGTCGAGGTAGCTGTCCATCTGGACCTGGACCTCGTCGATCGAAACGCGCACCAGGTCGCGGAGCGGCGCCTCCTCGACCCTCCGAACGATCTCTTGCACGGGGTCTTGCACCATGTACCGAAGCGTACTGCTCATCGAAAGCCGGTGGCGTCACCCTCCCCTTGGCCTTACGCTTTCCGCGTGGACCTGCCGGACGGATACGTCGCATTCGTCAAGGCGTCCTGCCCCACATGTCAGATGATGGCGCCCGCTCTGATCCGCCTGCGGGAGGCCGGCTCGCCCCTGACCGTCTACTCCCAGGACGACCCGGCGTTCCCTGACGGCGCCTCACCTCTGGACGACAGCGAGCTGCGCACCTCCTACGAGGTCGGGGTCGAGGTCGTGCCCACCCTCCTGCGTGTGGAAACCGGTGCGGTGACCGATCGCCTGGAAGGCTGGCTGCGGACCGAGTGGGAGGGCCTGACCGGCGTCCCGGAGCTGGGGGCGGGTCTGCCGCCGTACCGGGCCGGCTGCGCCTCCCGCACCCTCGATCCGGGGATGCCGGAGCAGCTGGCGATTCGTTATGGGGGTGACAAGCTCCGATCTCGTCGAGTCGAGGTGGCCGAGCTGGAAGACGAGTTCGAGGCCATGTTCGAGCGAGGCTGGGCGGACGGCCTACCCGTCGTCCCACCGACAGGCGAGCGCGTCCTCCGCATGCTCGAGGCCACCCGTCGTGACCCCCAGGAGGTAGTCGCGGTCGTGCCGCCGGACCTGGTCGAGTGCACGGTCGAGAAGGCCGCGATCAACGCCGTGATGGCGGGCTGCCGACCGGAGTATCTACCGGTGGTGCTGGCCGCGCTGGAGGCCGCCTGCACGAGCGAGTTCAATATCCATGGCCTGCTCGCGACCACCTGGTCGGCCGGGCCCGTGGTCATCGTCAACGGGCCGGTCGCTCAGCGCATCGGGATGAACTCGGGCGGCAATGCGCTCGGTCAGGGCAACCGCGCCAATGCGACGATCGGGCGGGCCCTGCAGCTCATCGTCCGCAACGTCGGTGGCGGACGGCCGGGCGGGGTCGACCGCGCCACTCACGGAAACCCCGGCAAGTACACGTTCTGCTTCGCCGAGGACGAGCAAGGCTCGCCGTGGGAGCCGCTGTCGGTGGAGCGGGGCGCGCCGGTCGGGACGTCGGCGGTGACACTATTCGCGGGCTCTGGGGTGCAGCCGCTGGTCGACCAGCAGTCGCGCACTCCGGAATCGCTGGCCCGTACGTTCGCGACGTGCCTCCAGGTGGTAGCCCACCCAAAGCTCGCCCTGACCTGGGACGCGGTCCTGGTGGTGTCCCCTGAGCATGCGCGTGTCTTCAGGGAAGCCGGCTGGGCGAAGGCTCGCCTTCGCGAGGAGCTGGACGGGCGGTTGACCCGGCCCGGCGCCGAGATGGTCAGGGGTGCCGGTGGCATCGCCGAGGGGATGCCACCGGCCCTTGCCGGTGCGGACGTGCCGAAGTTCCGGCGCGGCGGCCTGCTCATCGTCCATGCAGGCGGGACCGCCGGCATGTTCTCGGCGATAATCGGAGGCTGGGCGAGTGGGGCGGTGGGGAGTGAGCCGGTTACGAGAGAGGTGAGCGAATGACCAGAACGGAGCTGTTGGACCCCACTGGCGAACGGCAGCCCGCCGCTCGGCAGCGAGTGACCAGGCCGACGTCGCTCGAGGGGCTCACTGTCGGTCTTCTCGACATCTCCAAACCGCGGGGAGACGTCTTTCTGGATCGTCTGGAGGAGCTGCTGTCGGGGCGCGGCGTGGAAGTCCTTCGCTTCCGCAAGCCGACGTTCACGAAGCCGGCGCCAGCGGATCTGCGGCATGAGATCCAGGTCAAGTGCGACGCGGTCGTCGAAGCCCTCGCCGATTGAGGGTCATGCACGTCGTGCAGTGTGCACGACATCACCGAGCTGGAAGGGCGAGGGATGCCCGGCGTCTTCGTGGCGTCCACGGAGTTCTTGCAGGCGGCCGGCGCGCAGGCTCGCGCTCTCGGGTTCGACCCCGCTGCCGTCTTCGTCCCGCACCCGATCCAGGACCGCACGGACGACGAGATGACGGCTCTGGCCGACGCCGCAGTGGGGGACATCTGGGGCGAGCTCACGGCCGACGTGTAGCTCCCCTGCCGACCTGCGCGTGGACGCCGTCTTCCAGACCGACCGGCTGACCTTTCGGCTGCCGGAGCGCGGCGAAGCGACCGAGATCGCGGCCTTCTACGCCACCAATTGGGACCACCTGCAGCCGTGGTCGCCGACGTTGCACCCGGTGCTGGCAAGGGAGGCGTTCTGGCGGGACGAGGTGGACAGGCGCCGGTTGGAGTTCGAGGCTGGACGAGACGCTCGAGGTTTTCTCTGGACCAGGGCGAAGGAGCCCGAGCTTGTCGGCAATCTGTCTCTGACCAACATCTCGCGAGGGGCGTTTCACGCCTGCACGCTCGGCTACGCCCTGGCAGCGAGTGCGCAGCGCCGCGGCTACATGCAGGAGGCGGTCCGCGGGTCGGTCACCTACGCGTTCGGCACGCTCCGGCTCCACCGTGTGATGGCCGGTTACGTACCCCGCAACCGACGAAGCGCCACCGTCCTTCGCCGTGCCGGCTTTACTGTCGAGGGCTACGCGCGCGACTATCTGCTGATCAATGGGCACTGGGAGGACCACATCTTGACCGCAATTACGAACCCCGACTGGGACGAATGACCACCCCACAAAATCTGCGATTTTGCGGGGACCCCGGATGAGCACAATCGGGCCCCCGCCGCCGGCGCCCGCGCCGGGTGAACCGCTTCTGCGCCTGCGGCCGCTCGGCCTGGGAGAGGTCCTCGACGACATCTTCCGTATCTACCGCCGCCACTTTGGCCTGCTGTGCGTCATCGGTCTGCTCGTGTCGGTCCCGTCGCTGCTGATCCAGTTCACGACTGGATCGGTTGCCAACCTCGGGTTCCTCTTCAACGTCTTCGGCAACCTGGGCAACCCCCAGTCGTCCTCCAATGGCGGCGGGCCAGTTCCTCTCGCAGAGCTGGGGCCGCCCAACCTGCCACTGTTCGGACTGAGCTACCTCATTCTCCTGGCCCTGCTCCCCTTCTCGATAGGCGCCGTATCTCGAGCGGCGATCGACATCGCCCTGGGCAATCCGGTCAGCGTGCGCTCCGCGTTCGCCGGCGTCGCGCGGCGCTACTGGGCGCTGCTCGGCCAGACCCTCATCGTGGCGGTGGCGATCGTGCCGCTGCTGCTGTGCTTTCCGGTGGCGATCTGGATCGGGGTCCGCTGGGCGGTGGGGATACCAGCCGTGCTGGCCGAGGGCATCGGCCCGCTCAGGGGGCTGGGCAGGAGCTGGACGCTGACCAGGGGCAGCTGGTGGCGACTGTTCGGGACCCTGCTGCTCGTCTACCTGCTGCAGGCAGTGATATCGGGAGCGCTTGGGGTACTCGGCCTGCCGTTAGGTTTCGCCATCCCGTTCGTACCGCCGGTCGTGCGAGCGGCGATCGTTCTCACCGTCTCGACTGCGGCGGGGGCGCTGACTATGCCGGTCGTCTACCTCTGCATAGTCCTCCTCTACTTCGATCTCCGGATCCGGCGCGAGCACTTCGACCTCGACCAGCTGGCTCGCCAGGCCGTGCCGCCGCCTGCACCCGGATGATTCGTCGGGCGGTTGGGGGGACGTCGCTGATCCTTGCCCTGGTGCTGGTCGGCTCGATGGCCGCCGGCCACACTGCTCGCGCTGCCGACAGTGGGGGTTATGCCGACTCCGTCGACCGCGCCCTGCAGATTCTGCAGGCGGCCCCCGCCGAGGATCGTTCCGCAGCCCAGCGGGCAGCGGACGTGCTGGAGGCCGGCACCGGGCAGAGCCAGCCAGAGGTCCTCAGCGACCTGCGGCGAGAGCCGCCCAACGTGGCGGACGCGCGCGATCGGTTGAGCGCCCTGGCCGTGGCGGTGCGCTCGCCGGCCTTCGCCCCCGAGCCTGGCAGGTCCCAGAGGGCTGTCCACGACATCCTCGCCCAACCCCGCTACGCCGCCTTGCGGCAGGGCCCTTCACTCGGCGATCGAATCAAGGCGGCGCTGCTTCGGCTGCTGGTCTGGCTGCTCAGCCAGATGGGGGGCGCCGTCGCCGGCGGCCTGTTGCGTCTGCTCGCCGTCGCGGGGGCGGCGGTTCTGGCCGTAGCCGTCGTGGTCGTCGCGCGCTCGGCGCGGTGGGCTGGACGGCCGGAGGCGCGCCTGTCCTCCGAGGTCGGTCCCGGCCGCCGCGTCGACAGGTTCTCCGAGGCCGACCGGCTGGCGGCCGCGGGCGACACCGGGGGGGCCATCAGGGAGCTCGCCGGCGGGGTGGCCGCGGCCCTCGGCGACGACCTGGCCTGGGAGGCCAGCCCGCTCACCGTGCGAGAGCTGTTTTCGAAGGCGTCCAGCCCTGCCTCGCTGCGTCCGCTGCTCGAGGCCTTCGAGGCGTCGGTCTATGGCGGACGCCCGCCAGATGGCGAGACATATCGGCAGGCGGAAGCCGCGGCGGCGCCATTCCGAGCCACGCCTCAACGCACTGGCAAGGCGGCATGAGGCTCAGCGCCCGCACGGTCTCGATCGGCGTGCTCGGTCTCGGCATCCTGGTCGCATTCATCATCTTCGGGACCTCTGCCGCCGACTCCCCTGAACACAGCACCGGCAGCGACGCCGCCAACGGCGCGTCAGCCCTGCCCCAGCTCGCGCAGGCCCTCGGCCATCCGCCGGCGATATTCGACGCCTCCTTCGAACCAGACCTGGGCATGGGCGTCGTCTTCGTGCTCACGCCAACCGTCGGCTTCTCGAGAGATGAGGCCCGCCGGTTGTCGGACTACGTCGCCGGCGGCGGAGCCGTCGTCTACGCTGCAGAACAGGGTGACCCCCAGCTCGACTTCACGCTGAACGTGAACCGGGCCAGGGGGGCCGTCGGTGGCGCCGCCACCGGCGGGGGGCCGGCTCTGGCCGGTGTGAGCAACGTCTCGGGCGGCGACCTGGTCGGGCCGCTCCTGCCCTCGACGGGTCAGGTCATCCTGCTGCGGGCTGCGGCCGGCGTGCCGGTCGCCTTCGAGCAGTTCCGCGGCCGCGGCCGGGTGATCGTCCTGGCGGATCCGCTGCCCCTCTGCAACGGCTACCTGGAGCGAGCGGACAACTGGCGCCTGGCGGCGGATCTGATCTCACTGGCTCCGGCGGCCTCGCGCATCGGCTTCGACGAATATCATCATGGCGCGGGCGGTCAGGGCTCGCCCTTCACGAGTCTCCTGTCGACGGCATGGGGGTCGGCCATCGCCTGGGCGGTCGTGGTCGTCTTTGCAGGTCTCTTCGTGCGTGGCCGCGCCTTTGGCCCTCGTCTTGCACTGGCGCGGGGAGGGGACCGGTCCAGTGCCGAGTACGTGACGGCGGTCGGCGGCCTTCTCCAGCGCTCCAACGGCGCAACGATGACCGGCCGGCTGCTTGTCGCGGCCACTCGCCGCGCCCTCGCCACCCGCTATGGCCTTGCCCCAACCCCGGCGTTTGACGGTGCGCTGCGCAGTCGCGCGCCAACCGCTGCCCTGGAGCTGGAGGGGGCGGAGAAGGACCTTCAGGGTGCCGGGGGGGACGCAAGCCTGCTCGAGGGCGCTCGGCGGCTTCACGGTCTCGCGTACCCGTGAGGTGCGGCCGAAAGCCCAACCGGATCTTTGGGGCTCATGCAGCCCATCTCCTGCGTCGCCTTCTGCGCTCCTCCCTGCGCGTATGTTAAATACGCTGAGTGCGGTGCTCGGCGGCTTCTTGGACCTGGACTACCTGAGCCCCAAATCTCTCGGCCGGGTTTCCGGCCGCACCTCTGGGCGACCACGACCGTGACGGGATCTCAGTTCCTGGCGTGCTTCCAGTCAGAGGTGGGGAAGGCGCTCGTCGGGCAACCGGAAGCAGTCCGCCTGTGCGCGGTCGCCATCGCCGTGCGCGGGCACGTCCTTCTCGAAGGCGTGCCAGGCACGGGCAAGACACTGCTGGCGAAGTCGATCGCCCGGCTGCTGTCGCTGCAGTACGGGCGCATCCAGTTCACTCCGGACCTGATGCCGGCCGACATCGTCGGGACCTCGGTCTACGACTTGCAGACCCGGAGCTTCAACGTGCGCCAGGGGCCGGTCTTCACCAACGTCCTGCTGGCTGACGAGATCAATCGCGCGCCGGCCAAAGTGCAGGCGGCGCTGCTGGAGGCGATGGAGGAGCGCGGAGTGTCGTTGGAAGGCCGCCAGCTTCCGCTGCCAGAGCCGTTCCTGGTGCTTGCCACGCAGAACCCGGTCGAGTACGAAGGCACCTACCCGCTTCCCGAGGCTCAGCAGGATCGATTTCTCTTCAAGGTGGTGCTCGACTACCCGAGCCACGACCAGGAGATGGAGATGCTCGCGCGGTGGGACGCCGGGATCGAGCTGCGCGACCCCGCGCGCGCCGGTGTCACGCCGGTGCTGGACAGCGCGGCGCTGGAAGCGCTCAAGGAGGAGATGACCGGCGTCCACGTGGAAGAGGCGGTGCGCGGTTACATCGTCGAGCTTGCGGCCGCCTCGCGCCGCGCGCCTGAACTGGCCCTGGGCGCGTCGCCACGAGCCGAGGTGATGCTGCTCCTGGCCGCCAGGGCATCAGCGACCCTTGACGATCGCGACTTCGTGACTCCGGACGACGTGAAATCGCTCCTGGCGCCCACGTTCCGCCACCGCCTGATCCTGAGGCCGGAAGCGGAGGTGGCGGGCCAGACGCCGGACTCGGTCCTGGCCGAGATCGTGGCCCAGGTGACGCCACCACGCTGAGCACTGGTCTCGCTCCGAGCCGCAGGCGAACTGACCACTTCCTCGACGCGCTGACCACGCTCGTCCCCCGCTGGCGGCTCCTGCTCGCATTGCTGGGCGGCGCGGCGCTCGTAGCGCTCACCGTCGCCTCGCCGCTCATCTGGGCACTGGCGCTCACATATCACGCGGCGCTGGCATGGGCGCTCTTCGATGACGCTCGGAAGCTGCCCCGCCCGAGCCGCTTCCTGGCTTCGCGGCAGCTCCCCGAGCCTCTCTCGCTGGGCGCTGAGCAGGCCGTCCTGGTCGGTGTCTCGTGCCACGAGGCCGCCGGGCTGTGCTGCGAGATCGCGGACCACGTGCCGGCCGCACTCAATGCCTGGCCGCGCGCGGTCGAGGGGGGCTTCGACGAGGACGGACACCTCGTCACCGAATACTGCGTGCGGCCTCCGCGCCGCGGCGCCTATGTGCTGCCGGCGCTTGACCTGCGTGTGTGGCGGCCCCACGGATGGTGGCTGCGTCACGTCCGGCTCGGACTTTCGACCGAGGCAGCCGTCTACCCGGACGTCCTTGCCATCAGACGGTGGCAGCTCACCCTGCGCCGCGGCGTGCGGGCGCTGCCGGGCCAGCGTCGGGCCCGGCCACCGGGTGCCGCGACCGCGCCTGCCGGGCTGCGCGACTATCTGCCCGGTGACGACGTGCGCCACGTCAACTGGAAGGCGACTGCTCGTCGTGACCGGCCGGTCACGACCGAACTGGAGGCCGAGCGAGGGCAGCAGCTGGTGGTCGCCCTCGACTGCGGCCGGCTGATGACCGCACCGGCCGGTGAGCTGACCAAGCTCGATCATGCCGTGAACGCGGTGCTGCTGCTGGCATGGGTGGCGCAATCGCAGGGCGACCGCGTCGGCCTGATGACCTTCGATGATGGTGTGCAGGCCTTCGTGTCCCCGCGCCGGGGGATGAAGCAGGTGCAGCGCCTCAACGAGGTCCTCTACCGGGTCGAGGCCCGTTACGCAGAGCCTGAGTTCGGCGACGCGTTCGCTTACCTTGCCAGGCAGGTGAGAGGCCGGTCACTGATCGTGGTGCTCACCGACGTGCTGGATCCCGTCGCCTCGGCCGATCTCGTTGCGCACGGCTTGCGCCTGGGCGCCCGTCACCGCCTGCTGGTCGTGGCTCTGACCGACCCCGAGGTGGCCGAGGCGGTGGCGCGACCGATCACCAGATCGGGCGACGCTTATCGGTGGGCCGCGGCCGAAGAGCTGCTGTCCGCGCGCCGCCGGGCGTTCGAGACGCTTCAGCGCGGCGGTGTGGAGTGCCTCGAGTCGGAGGCAGGCCGGCTCAGCCCAGCCCTCGTGGAGCGATACCTGGAGTTGAAGGAGCGGGGATTGATCTGAGCGGCCACGCCGCGGGGGTCGGGGCCGCGGCGACCGCCGAGGAGCAGCCAGGCGTACAGCAGGATCCCGGTTCCCATGCCGACGGCTGCCTTCACCGCGAACGGCGCTCCTGACGGGCTGAGGTTGCCCTCGATGACGCCCGCCAGCACCAGCAGCGGCGTGAGACCGGCCAGCAGCACCCAGGCATGGCGGCCGGCCAGGGCGAGGGCGTCGCGCCGGCTGTAGGGCCCCGGCTGCAGCAGCGCCCAGCCCAGCATCAGCCCGCTCGCCCCCGCCGCGACGACCACGGAAAGCTCCAGCGGGCCGTGTGCGATCACGAACTCCAGCAGCCCGCCGCCCACGCCGTAGGCCGTGGTCAGGCCAAACAGCGCGCCAATGTTGACTCCGTTGAAGAAGAGAACGGCCACCGTTGGCAGCGCGAACACGATGCCGAAGACGAAGGCCAGGACCGAGACCACCACGTTGTTCGTCATGATCAATCCCGAGGCGTAGGGTCGGGCATCGGGTGGGATCTCGGTCCACAACCGGTGATGCTTGACGATCCCCACGAGCTGTGGCGGCACGATGTGGTCTGCCAGCTGAGGATCCGCGAGCATCGCGACGAAGGCCACGAGCGCCGGACCGAACAGAAGGCTGGCGGCGGCGAGGATGAAGGCCCTGGAGTCTCGGTACGTCCGAGGCACGGTCTGTGCATAGAAGCGTGCCAGCCGCGGCAGGATGGCACCTCCCTCGCGGTAGATACGGGCGTGGCCCCGCGCGACCAGACCGTTGAGGTAGTGGGTGACCGGCTCGTCGGGCCAGTCCCGCTGGGCCCTGGCGAGGTCGGCGGTCACCCTCCGGTAGAGCGCGGCCAGGTCCAGCGCCTCGCCTGGTCGAAGGCTTCCGACCGCGCGAGACTGCCTCAGGAGCTCCTCGAGGCGCCCCCACTCGGTATGACGCCGCGCAACGAACTCCTGCGCGCGCACGGACATATGATCCGCGATGGTGGAGTTCGAGGGAGTGTCGCGCCGTCCCGCCGACGGCGAAGAGCTCGTCGTGGCCACGCCGGAGCGGGTCTCGTTCCGGCTCGAGACGGCGGGCCTTGGGAGCCGGTTCGTAGCTCAGCTGATCGACGGCGCGGCACTGTCCGGAATCGTCATCGCCGTCGGATTGGCGTCGGCGGGACTGGGTCTGCTGACCCGTAATGCCCTCCTCGCCACGCTTGTCTTCGTGTTGCTTGGTCTCCTGGCCGCCTGGGCGTACTTGATCGTCCCCGAGGCGCTCTGGGCCGGCAAGAGCCTGGGCAAGCTGGCGCTCGGGCTGCGGGTGGTCGACGCGCAGGGCGGCCCCATCACGGCCGGTCAGGCGATCGTGCGCAACCTCCTCCGGATCGTGGATGTCTTGCCCCTGTACTACGCCGTCGGGGCCATCGCGATCTTCGTCAGCTCGCGCAACCAGCGGCTGGGCGACATGGTCGCGGGCACAGTGGTGGTCCGCGATCGCACCGCCGTCCGGCTGGCCGACCTGCGGGCGCAACCGGTTGAAACACCAGTCGCGCAGGCGTCAGCGGGGCCGCGGCACCGCCTCGATCCCGCGCTCCGCCGGTTCGTGGTTGCCTACGCTCAACGGCGGCCGTTCTTGCCCGCCTCTCATCGGGAGTCGCTCGCACGCCAGGTCGAACCGGCGTTGAGGACCGTGCTGCCCCAGGTGGTCGCGGCGGGCGGCCCCCTGGCGGCGCTCGACCAGCTTGCCGACGAACAGCTGTGATCAGGCGGCCGGCGATCCTCTTAGCAACTTCTCATCAACCTGACCCGATACTGACGGCGTGAGCGAGCGGCCGCACGTGCTGGTCGTCGACGATGACGTGCCGATCGCTGCCGCGCTCAAGCGCGCGCTGCACTACGAGGGCTACGACGTCCAGGTAGCGGAGGACGGCCCCGCGGCACTCGCGAAGGCTGCCCTCCGCCCGCCGGACCTGGTCATCCTCGACGTGATGCTGCCGGGCATGGACGGCGTGGAGGTCTGCCGCCGGCTGCGGGAAGAGAAGGACGTGCCCATCATGATGCTGACCGCTCGCGACGCGACCGGCGATCGGGTGCGGGGCCTCGACAGCGGCGCGGACGACTACGTTCTCAAGCCGTTCGCCTACGAGGAGCTCCTGGCTCGTGTACGCGCCCTGCTCAGGAGAGCGCCAAAGCAGCACAGGCGCATGGTCTACGCCGATGTCCAGCTCGACCTCGACGCCCGGGAGGTGCGCCGTTGCGGCCGGCTGGTGTCGCTGACCGGCACCGAGTTCGAGCTGCTGTGCCACTTCGTGCGCAACCCGCGCCGAGTGCTGAGCCGGGACCAGATCCTGGACGCAGTCTGGGGCTACGACTTCGGCGCGACGAGCAACGTCGTGGACGTCTACGTGGGCTACGTGCGTGCCAAGCTGGGGGAGCCGCGGCTGATCCAGACCGTGCGTGGCTACGGCTACGTCCTCAAGGACTGACAGCGAGGTGCGGCTGCCGATCCGGGCCAGGATCGCCCTCTTTGGAGCGGTGGTCGTCTGCGCGACGCTGTTGCTGTTCAGCGTGGTGCTGTATCTGATCGCCCGGCAAGGTGGTCTCAACGGGGTGGACCAGGACCTCAGGGATGGCACTGCGACCAAGACCTTTCTGGCGGTGGCAGCGCCTGACGGCCACCTGCAGGTGCGCCGTGCAGGCGGCTTCGGCGCCGTGCCCGACCACGTCCCGGTCCCGCTGCACAGGGGTCTGGCGACCATCACGGCCGGGCCCAACGACCGGGTGCGAGTCCTGGTGCAGCCCCAGCCTGACGGGACCTTCCTGGTGACTGGCGAACACCTGGGTGAGGTGCAGAAGGGCACCTCGGTCCTGCTCACCTACCTCCTTGTCACCGCCTTCGTGACCATGCTGGCCGGGGTGGCCGCGACATGGCTCGCCGCCGGGCGGGCGTTGCGCCCGCTCAAGGCGATGGCGGCGGTCGCTGAGCAGGTGGGGCAGACACGGGACCTCCGCAGCCGTCTGCCGGCCGTGAAGCCACACGGCGACGAAGTCGGCCGGCTTACAGACGCATTCAACGGAATGCTGAGCAGGCTCAAGATCGCCCAGGACAGCCAGCGCCGGTTCGTGGCCGATGCCTCGCACGAGCTGCGCACGCCGCTGACGAGCATCCGCGGCAACGCCGGCCTCCTGCTTCGCGACCCCGCCCCGGCCGCCGGGGATGCCAGAGAAGCTGTCGTCGACATCGCGGCCGAAAGCGAGCGCATGAGCCGCCTGGTGGACGGTTTGCTCACCCTCGCACGGGCGGATGCGGGGCAGGAGCTCCAGAGGTCCCGGCTCGACCTTGCATCTGTTGTGGAGCCGGTGGCTCGGCGTTCGGGGCTCACCTCGTCCTTAGAGCCGGCGCCGGTGTGCGGCGACTACGACTCGCTCACCCAGCTGGCCTGGATCCTGGCTGACAATGCTCGCCGGCATGGGGGCGGCGATGCGGCGATGTGGGTCCGGCGCGGACCTGACGGCGGGGCGCGACTGATCGTCGGCGACCACGGACCCGGCATCCCACCCGGCGAGGAGGAGCGCATCTTCGAGCGCTTCTATCAGGCTGACGCCGCCCGGTCGAATGGCGGCACGGGCCTTGGCCTGGCGATCGCCCGCTGGATCGTCCAGCAGCACGGGGGCAGGATATGGGCCGGGAACGCGCCGGGCTGGGGCGCGGTGTTCGTGGTGGAGATACCCTGGCTTCCGTCTGGCCGGTAGGGCGCCGCCTGCTGCACAATTGGCGGCCGTGGACCGCTTGATGCGTGCACTCGAAGACGTACGGCCCGAACCGGTGGCCGCCGCAGCCGCCGTGGTGACCGCCCTGCTGCTGGCCGGCGCGTTCGCGACTTCGTTGGGCTCGACCGGCGTTCGGGGCGCTTCGTTGGCGGCGGCGGTGGCGCTGCTCGTGCTCGTGGGGACCGGCGTGTACCTGTATGCTTGGCGCCTTGGAGTTCCCGGCCGCTCCAGCTGATCGTGTTTGCAGACCGGAGAAGAGCTGAAACGGAGCCCGTTTGGACCTCGTTCTGACAATCGTCTTCTACATCTTCGCAATCCTGGCAGTGGTGGGGGCGCTCGTCGCGGCGCTTGCGCCGACCGCATCCTTGCGCCTCATAGGCCTGATCGGTGTGGCGGTCGGGACGGCAGGCGTAATGATCAGCCTCTCGGCGTGGTTGGTCGCTCTCATTGCGCTGGTCTGTCTCGGTGCCTCGGCGTTCCTCGTCGGGGGAGGTCGCGAGGTTCGAGCTGCCTCTGCAACGCCTTCTGCCTGGTTCCGCGAAGCAGGCTTCGGTACCCAGGTGGGCGTCGTCGCCGCTGCGTTGCTACTGGTGCTGCTGGCGCTGGTCGCGACCGGCGGCTCGTTCTCCAGGGGTGGCTCCGGTACCGCCGGAATCGGCGTCGCGTCGCTGGGCCGGATCTTGTTCGCACGCGATGCCCTGGCGGTGGAAGCGGCGGGCGCTGCCGCGATGATCGCCATGGCGATGGCCACGGCCGTCCGAGGCGGGCGGCCTTGAGCTTCGCGCAAGCGCTGGTCGTCGGCGGCGTGCTGGTGTCGAGCGGCACGCTGGCCGCAGTATGGCGCCGCAATCAAGCCACCGCGATGGCCGCGGTTCCGGTGCTGGCTGCCGGCGCCGCCGTCTGCACGGCCGGGGTGACTCGGTTCGCGGCCGGTGCCCGCAGCCTGGAGACCGGTCAGGAGCTGGCAGCACTCATCTGCGTCATGGCTCTCGCGACCTCGATCCTCGGTGCCGCGTGGATGCGGGGGAGGGCTGCGCGCTGAGCCTCCTCACGGCGGTCACAGCCATGCACGGCCCGGCGATCGCCCTCGCCGCTTCGGCGGCGTCGGCAGCGTCATCGGCGGCGTCGGCAGCGTCATCGGCGGCTGCGGGGCGCCGAGGGGGATTCGACCCCGGGAGCACGCTGCCCTGGGCGGTGCCGCTGATCCTTGCCGCGCCGCTGGTGGGCTACGTCCTGATTCTGGGCAGCGTGCGCAGCCGCCGGGGCGCTGCCAACGTTGCGATGGCCACGATGGTCGTGATGCTGCTGGCCACCCTCCTGGTCGGTTGGGCCCGCGTCCACCAGTCTGCGCCGTACAAGTCCTCTTACCAGTGGATCAACATCCTCGTGGCCTCGACCGGCGATCAGCGCTTCCAGGGCTTCGGCATCGACCTCGGTTTTCGGATCGACCACCTCTCGCTGGCCGCGCTGGTGACGGTCATGGCGATTGTGATCGCGTCGCTGGCCTGGCACCGAGTGGCCGGGCGCGGCGAGCAGGGGCCGGTTCGTTATCACGTGAACACGCTCCTGTTCGCGCTGGGCGCCGGCGGTGTTCTCGTCAGCAGCGACCTTGGCGAGCTGGTTGCGTTCTGGCTGCTGACCGGTCTGGGCACCTATCTGCTGCTGGGTCACCGCTGGGGCACGGAGGGCGCCGGCCGGCGTGGCCAGGTGGCTCTCGCCTTCCCTTTTGTCGGAGACGTGGCACTCCTCTGCGGCGTGGCCCTCCTTTACTCACGGTTCGGGACGCTGACGCTCGACAGCCTGTTTCCCGTGCTGACCACGACGCTCGGCGTCGGGCTCAAGTCGATCACGGCTGCAGCCGTGCTCATCTTCGTCGCCGTTGCGGTTCGGGCCTGCATCTGGCCGTTCACCGCCTGGCAGACAGCGACGGTAGACGCGCCCTCGGCGTCGGTTGCCCTGGCGGCCGGTGTGTGGCCGGTGCTTGCCGGCTCGCTCCTTCTGCGGATGCTCCCGTTGATCGGGGCCGCCGGCGTGCAGGCCCCTCGGATCGCCGGCTACGCCGTTGGGGTGGCGGCGGTGGCGGGACCGCTGCTGGGGCTGACGGGAGTGGAGCTGCGACGCTCGATCCTGCTCGCCTCGTCTGGCGCTGTCGCGCTGACGCTTCTCGGAGTCCTGTACCCGTCGTCGGTCACAGTGGCCTTCAGCGGCCTGCTCGCAGTGGCTGCCGCCCGGGCCGGGATGGTGCTGGCAGGGACGTCCGCTGCAGGCGCGATGCGGACGGTCGACATGCGAGCCACCGGGGGAGGGTGGCAGCGCATGCCGGCGTCCTCCGCGGCGCTGCTGGTGTCCGCAGCGGTCATCGCCCTGGGCGGCCTCGGCGCTGCCATGCTGCGCCCGAGTGGCCCGGCCTGGATCGCCTTTGGCGCCGGACTTGCTCTGGTGGCGCTCTCGGTGTTCCGGCCCTACTTCGCGGTGGCGCATGGTGTACTCCGGCGGCGCCGGGCGTTCGAACCGGAGCGTGTCCGGGATGTGCCGTCCAGCGTCGCCCTCGCGGCGTTCATCTGCCAGGCGGTCGGCGCCGTTGCGCTGGTGGCCGGCTTCTTAACAGGCTGGGTTGGATTCCTGGGCGCCGGCGGTCATTCTGTGTCCATGGGAACGAACGTTCTGTGGCTGATCGCCCCGCTGGCAGGCATGGCTGTGGCGGCTGCTGCGTTCGGGGTCCGCAAGGATCGGAGCCTCGAGATGGGTGCCACGCTCGGTGACCTGACCGGCGCCCTCTGGGAGCAGGCCGCGCGACTTTACCAGCGCCTGATCGCCCGCCCGGGTCAGCAGGTGGTGCGCGGGGTGGAGGACGTCGCGGTGCCCACCGCAGAAGCTGGCGTAGGCCGAGCGTTCTCAGCTGCAGGCGGCATCGCCGGGTCGGCTGAGCGCGGCTTGCCCTGGGTCCCGACTGTGCTGGCGCTGGCGGTCGTGCTTGCCGCGGCCTTCGCGCTTGTGGGTGAGGGGCTGGCTCGATGAGCCTGCTCGCCGTACTTCACGTTTTCGGCGTCGGCGGGCCGCTGATGGAGGCCGTGCCGACCCCGTCTGCGAGCCCGGCGCCCGTCAACTTCGGCGCGAACGTCATCGGCTTCAGCTTCTTGCTCAGCCTGGTTGTCTGGGGCCCGGCTCTGATGGCCCTCGTCACCGCGGTCGTGCCCGAGCCCCGCCCCGGCCAGCGCCGCACTTTCCTTGGCATCGCCTTCTGGACCAACGCGGCCGTTCTCTCGCTGGTGATCATCGGTTACTCGCAGTTCCAGGCATTCACCAGCGGCTTGCAGTTCGAAGAGAAGCTGCCCTGGCTGCCTTCCCTGGGCATCAACTACCACCTCGGTGTCGACGGGATGGGGATGGTCCTCCTCTTGCTCAGCGGGCTGATCGGGCTCGGCGCCACGCTGGCCTCCTGGGACATCCGGGAGCGCAGCCGCACCTTCTTCGTGATGCTGCTGCTCACGCAGACGGCCGTAAACGGTGTCGTCGCCTCTCGTGACCTCTTCATGGTGGTCCTCTTCTGGGCGGCTGCCACCGTCCCCGTCGCCGTCCTCGTCGCGGGCTGGGCCGGACCCCGCCGCTCAGCCGCAAGCGGCCGGCTGCTCGCTTATTGGGGCCTGGGGACGGCAGCGCTCATGGCGGGAGTGCTGGTCCTCTACGCGGCCGCCGGCTCTTCCGACTTCGACCTGGACAGGCTCGGTAAGGCAGCGCCGTCGGGGCGGGTGCAGCTTCTGATTGCAATACTGTTCGCAGTCGCGGCGCTGACCCGGTTGCCGCTGGTGCCCTTCCATGGCTGGGCTCGCGACGTCCTGGCGGAGGCCCCTGCCGGCGTCGTGGTCCTCGTAGTCGGGTCAGCGAGCCGGCTCGGCGGTTACGTACTGGTCCGTCTGATGGCGGGCATCGAGCACGACGCGGCTCACACACTGGCCCCGTTCCTTGGGGCGTTGGCGGCGCTGACGGTGCTCTATGCGGGGCTGGCTGCGCTGAGCGCCACGGACGTCCGGCGCCTCGCCGCGTACCTGGCGCTGATTCCCGGCGGCGTCACGGTGCTCGGGGTGGCGGGGCTTACTCCACTGTCGCTAGTGGGAACCGTGATGCTCCTGTTTGCCGGCGGCCTGGCCGCCGCCCTGATTGCCGGCTCAGCCGCAACGCTGGCCGACCGCGCCCAGGCGCGCAGCGTCGGCCTGGCGGCCGGCCTGGCTGGCCGTATCCCCAAGTTGTCCTGGTTGCTGCTGCTTGGGTGTCTGGCGGTCCTGGGTATGCCGTTCCTGGCCACGTTTGCCTCGGGCTTGATGGTCTTCATGGGCTCTTTCCGGACGCAGCCGGGCGCGTCTGTCGCGGTTGCCGTCGGGATCGTGCTGGCCGCGGCCGCGATCGCGCGGCTGATGCAGCGAGTCGCCTTTGGGGCGCCGAATCCAGACGCGCCGACGCCCGCGGACGCCTCACTCGCCGATTCCTGGTACCTCGGGATCCTCGCCGGGGCCCTACTCTGGGTCGGTCTGGTACCGAGCGGGCCCAAGCTGTTCGGGGTGCCGCTCCTGGACCCCGGTGTGGTCAACATCGTGAACACCAGCACCGCTGACCTGGCCTCGTCGTACGCACCCACGCCGGTACCTACACCGGCGCTGAGCCCATTGCCAACCACGAGCCCGTCTCCATCGCCATGAGGGCTACGGCACTCGTTCCGGAGGTGGTGGTTCTCGGCGCGGCGCTGGCGTTGCTCCTGGCTGGCCGCAAGCTCCCGGCCAGGGATCGGAATTGGCTCGCTGGGGCCGCCCTCGTAGCCGCGGCGGCAGCGCTCGCCCTCGAGCTCTGGCTGGGCGCCGCGGTCGGCACCCTGTTCGACGGCGGCTGGCAGCAGGACCGTTTCGCCCTGTTCGCAAAGGCGGCGCTCCTTCTTGCCTTGATCGTGCTCATCGCCACAACCATGTCATCCACGACCGAGCCGGAAGCCAGAGATCCCCTGCCCGCTGTTTTCGTGGTCGTCTTCGGCGGCATGGTTGCCGCTTCAGCAACCTCTCTGCTGGGTCTCTGGGCGGGTCTGGAGGTGGCTGCCCTGGCGGCTGTCGCAGTCAGCGGTCTGAGCTCTCGCGAGGCGGGCGTCCGGCTCCTGGTGCTCTCGGCGGTGGGGGGAGCGTTGTTTGCCGTCGGCCTCGCGGTCCTGTTCGCGACTACCGGCGATGCATCCCTGGCGGCGCTGCGGACCGCCCTCGGCCCGACCTCGGTGAACCTGGCGCTGGCGCTCGCGGTGCTGCTGACGCTCACCGGCATCGCGATCCGGCTCGGGCTCGCTCCATTCCAGTGGCTGTCGGTGGAAGGCGGACTTTCTGTATCGGCCATCGGTGCTGGCACGCTCGGAGGGCTGCTCGTCGGGGTAGCGGCGATCGTGGCGGCCAAGCTGCTGGGCGGGCTCGGGACGGTGATCGTGGCCTGGGCGCCCTGGCTGGCCGTGCTCAGCGCGACGGCCATGCTGCTCGGCGGTCTTCGGGCGGCAACTGCAGCCTCTCCACGGGCTGTGGCGGCATGGCTGGTCGTGGCGCAAGTAGGCTGGGTAGCCGCTGGTCTGGCCGCGCACGACCGGCGCGGCTCCGCCGCTGCGCTGCTGGTGCTGGGCGCTCTCCTGCTGGCTGCCAGCGCAGCCCCGGCTCTTGCCCGCGTCGACGTGGGCACGCCGCTAGCGACTTTGCGGCGTGCTCAGCCGCTCCGCGCGCTGGGGCTGGCGCTGCTGATGCTGTCGCTGGCGGGCGCGCCGCCGCTGGCGGGCTTCATAGGTCAGTTTGCGGTTGCAGCCGAGCTCGTCCGGTCGAATCTGACCTGGCTGCTGACGGTCGGACTGCTCGGCTCCTTGCTGTCAGTCGTGGCAGCTGTCCGTGTGATTCGACTTCTGTATCTCGAGAGCGTGCCTGACCAGCCTCGGCCGGCGCGCGGCGTCAGATCGCCCGCGCAGACATGGTCGGCCGAGGCACTCACGCCGGCTGTCCTGGTGTTGCTGTACAGCCTACTGGCCAATCCGATCAGCGGTCTGGCACTTCAGGGAGCGGCCGCGCTCAAGCTGCCGTGATCCGGCCGTCGGCGAAGAGCCTGACCGGGACCGCGATATTCGTCGTCGCCGACGTCACCTGGCTCGAGCTGGCGCGGCCTCCACGCATCGGGCTCCTGCTGACATGGTTTGGCCTGTTGTGGGTGGCCGGTGCCCTGGTACCCGGGGCGGCCAATCAGGTGACGCTGGTTCGCGCGCACCTCGCGGCGCCGGCGCTCGTGTACTCGATCAGTCCTTCGAAGCTGCTCCACCTGGCCGCGGTGGTCACCCTGGCGGGCGTGACCGATCTGGTCGATGGGGCCGTCGCCCGCCGGTTCGAGCGGCCGAGCCGGCTGGGTGGCGCGCTCGACCCGGTCGTGGACGGGGTGTTCTTTGGGGCCGTGGCGATCGGGCTGGTGATCGGGGTCAGCTATCCGCCGTGGTTGGCGGGCCTGGTCGTGCTTCGGTACGCTCTGCCGGCCATAGCCGGGGGGCTGCTGCTGCTGGCGGGTCGGCGGCCAGTGCTGCGGCACACCCCGCTCGGGCAAGCATCGACCATGTTGATCGGCATCTTCCTGGGCGGCGCGGCGCTGCTTCATGGGCTGGGCGCGAGCAGTGGAGGACTCCTGCTCACGGTGGCTGAGGTCGGCATCCCGCTGGCTGTGCTGGGTACGTTCGCGAACCTCTTCTGGGCGAATCGTCGCGCCGTCCTGGGCCACCGGTGATTCTTCGCCACCGGCCTGGGCGGGTAGACTCTGGGAGGTCGCGCTAGATGGGGAGCTGGCGGTTCCCTGCACCGGCAATCCGCCATAGCCGGGTCGAATTCCCTTCCGAGGTCCGGGCCATCAGCCAGGGCCTGGGTGGAAAGCGTTGAAGGCCGGGACCTGCGCAGCCCGGGTCTCCGAACCCCGTCAGGTCCGGAAGGAAGCAGCGGTAAGGAGGCATCCTGGGGGTGCCGCAGCCACCCTGGCTGGAGCCGGAAACCCGGGTACCGCTGGGGGTACCGCGATCGAAGAAGGGTGCGCGACCATCTTCCTGCAGCCTTGAGTTACCAAACCCTCTACCGCAAGTACCGCTCACAGAGCTTCGGCGACCTGGTTGGCCAGGAGGCCACCTCGCGTGCCTTGAGGGGTGCTATCGCGACCGACCGAGTGGCACATGCCTACCTCTTTTCCGGCACTCGGGGAACGGGCAAGACCACGACAGCCCGTTTGCTGGCGAAGGCGATCAACTGCATGCGCCGCAGCCCCGGCACCTCCGAGCCCTGCAACGAGTGCGAGTCGTGCCTGCAGGTGCAAAACGGGTCGGCGCTCGATCTCATCGAGATCGATGCCGCCTCCAACCGAGGTATCGACGAGATTCGCGACCTTCGGGAGAAGGTGAACCTCGCCCCGGCACTCGGTCGGAAGAAGGTCTACATCATCGACGAGGCCCACATGCTGACGACGGAGGCGTTCAACGCCCTCCTGAAGACCCTCGAGGAGCCGCCGGAGCACGTGGTGTTCGTGCTCTGCACGACCGAGGCCAACAAGGTACCGCTGACTGTGCTGGGGCGGTGTCAGCAGTTCGTGTTCCGCCGCTTCAGCAAGGAGCAGATCGTCGGCCGGCTGGGGCAGGTCGCGAACAGCGAACATATCGTGGTCGAACCCGAGGCGTTGGCGCTGATCGCCAACGTCGCCCAGGGTTCGATGCGTGACGCGATCGGCCAGCTGGATCAGCTGGTGCCGCTGGCCGACGGGCCGATCTCCCTGGCGGTGGCCCGGGAGCTGCTCGGAATCACCGATCCCGCCCAGCTGGATGATCTGCTGGACCTGGTTCTGGCCGGCCGGGCTTCCGAGGCGCTTGGCGCACTGGGGCGCATCTACGAGGGCGGCGGCGAGCTGCGGCAAGTCGTGCGGGGGCTGATGGAGCGCTGTCGGGACCGGTTGGTAGCAGCCATCGAAAGGCAAGAAGGAGCAGCGCGCGAGACGCTCTCGACGGTGCTGGATTCGCTGCTCCATCTGGACGGTGAGGTGCGCCGGCACGCTGAGCCCCGTTTCCTGGTCGAAGCGATCCTGGTGCGGCTGGCGGTCGAGGCGCAGGTGCACCCTGTTGGGTCGGACGAGCTTGCTCGTACCGAGCAGCGCAAACCGGTCCCGACCAACTCCGACCCAGTTCCGCCGCCGCAAGCTGCACCGCAACCAGTTGCAGCCCCGCCGGGTTTGGGGCAACCCGTGGCGAGTCAGGTGGGCCCGGATCGCGACGTGGGCGACGAGTGGCGCCGCATACTCGATGCACTGAGACCGCAGACTCGCGCATACTTCCTCGCTGCTCGTCCGCAACTCGACGGGACACGCCTGCTGCTGACGTTCCCGTACAGCTTCCACCACAAGCGGGCGGTCGAGACCATCGAGCAGATCGAGCCGCTGGTGAAGTCGTGGCTGGGCCCGTCCGCCCGGCTGGACCTGCAGCTGCAGGAGTCCACAGTCGCAGCGCCCAGAGCCACCGTCTCGCCCGGACCGGTGCCGGAGGAAGATCCCGTGATCAAAGCCGCTGAGAGGAAACTCGAGGCGAAGGTCGTGCGTGTCCGACCGTTGAAGGAGACTCCGTGATGCAGAACATGAAGATGCTCAAACAGATGCAGCAGGTGCAGAACCGCATGGCGAAGGTGCAGGCCGAGCTGGAGCAGGAGCTGACAGAGGCGTCTGCTGGGGGCGGAGCAGTCAAAGCGGTCGTCAACGGCCAGCAGCGGGTGATCTCGCTCACCGTCGATCCAGACGTGGCCGGCGACATCGAGATGCTGCAGGATCTGGTCGTGGCGGCAATGAACGAAGCGCTGGACCGCTCGCGCGAAGTCGCAGCAGCGCGGATGCAGTCAGTCGCGGCGGGCCTCGGCCTGCCTCCGGGTCTCATCTAAAGATTGGCCCAGCTCCCGTCCGCCCTCGAGGAGCTGATCCAGGAGCTGTCGCGCCTGCCCAGCGTCGGGCCCAAGACCGCGCAGCGGCTGGCCTTCCACATCCTGCGCTCAGACCGAGCCCGTTCAGAGGCCCTCGCCAGCGCGATCGTCGAGGTCAAGACGCGGATCGGTTACTGCGAGCGTTGCTGGAACATCGCAGAGGGCCCGCTGTGCGCGATCTGCATGTCCGGTCGGCGCGACGCCTCGCTCCTCTGCGTGGTCGAGTCCCCACTCGACGTGCTTGCGATCGAGCGAACGTCTGAGTACCAGGGCCTGTACCACGTGTTGAACGGCGTGATTTCGCCGATCGACGGCGTCGGCCCGGCTGACATCCACGTGCCTGAGCTGATCGAGCGCGTCCGGGCGGGTCAGATTCGGGAGGTCATCATCGCCACCGACGCCGACATCGAAGGCGAAGCGACGGCCGTCTACTTGAGCAGGGCACTGGCTGCCCTTGGGGTCGCAGTGACGCGACCGGCGCACGGACTCCCTGTCGGCGGGGATCTGGAGTACGCCGACGAGCTGACTTTGGCCCGCGCGCTGTCCGGCCGGCAAGCTTTCTGAGCCAGTGCACTGTAACGATCGGTGCTCCAGATTGGCCGGTACGGGTCCACCAGACGACTAGACGGGCACTGGTCGGCCAAAGGCTGTATGATTCACCGTCGTTCGTCGGCGTCTGGGCTTGTTCGGGCGGGCTGGCGGAAGGCGTCCCCAGCCGGCAGGTTTGATCTCAGTTCGGCCGGGGTATCAACTAAATAGTGCCGGGCTTGGCCGCACGGGCCTGGCAAGAGCAACGTTCCAGCTTGCACGAGTGGCAAGTTGGGGTTAAAATTGCGGTTGCGTCTCCACGCAGAGAGTCCACGCGCCCCATTGAGGGGACGGCGGGGGAAGCGATCCGGCCCCGCCGGACGTCGTCGCTGTTCCCCTGCCCGAGGTGTGGCGCTGGAGGCGGCCAGCACCTTGACAACTGAAGAGTGGGAAAGACTCTGTGAGTCACTTGAGACTCAGGGCTAGGTCCTTGGGTCCCATGTCTTTGGACGGAGAGTTTGATCCTGGCTCAGGGTTAACGCTGGCGGCGTGCCTTATACATGCAAGTCGAGCGAGGGCTCGTCTCCCGCAAGGGAGGTGAGTTCCTAGCGGCGAACGGGTGAGTAACACGTGGGCAACCTGTCCTGTCGTGGGGGATAACACCGAGAAATCGGTGCTAATACCGCATGTCGTCGCCGAAGGCATCTTCGGCGAACAAAGCAGCAATGCGCGAGAGGGTGGGCCCGCGACCTATCAGCTTGTCGGTGGGGTAACGGCCTACCGAGGCTTTGACGGGTAGCTGGTCTGAGAGGACGACCAGCCACACGGGGACTGAGACACGGCCCCGACTCCTACGGGAGGCAGCAGTAAGGAATCTTCCGCAATGGGCGAAAGCCTGACGGAGCGACGCCGCGTGTGGGATGAAGTCTTTCGGGATGTAAACCACTGTCGGAGGGGAAGAGAATGGACGGTACCCTCCAAGAAAGCCCCGGCTAACTACGTGCCAGCAGCCGCGGTAATACGTAGGGGGCAAGCGTTACTCGGATTCACTGGGCGTAAAGCGCGTGTAGGCGGCTGGTCAAGCGTGATGTGAAATCTCCGGGCTCAACCCGGAAACTGCATCGCGAACTGGCCTGGCTGGAGTGCAGGAGAGGGATGTGGAATTCCCGGTGTAGCGGTGAAATGCGTAGATATCGGGAGGAACACCAGTGGCGAAGGCGACATCCTGGCCTGTAACTGACGCTGAGACGCGAAAGCGTGGGGAGCAAACCGGATTAGATACCCGGGTAGTCCACGCCCTAAACGTTGCGAACTAGGTGTTGGTGGGATTGACCCCATCAGTGCCGCAGCTAACGCATTAAGTTCGCCGCCTGGGAAGTACGGTCGCAAGATTAAAACTCAAAGGAATAGGCGGGGGCCCGCACAAGCAGCGGAGCGTGTGGTTTAATTCGAGGCTACGCGAAGAACCTTACCTGGGCTTGACATGCTTCGGAAAGCCTGGTGAAAGCCAGGTCCTCCCGCAAGGGACCGTTGCACAGGTGGTGCATGGCTGTCGTCAGCTCGTGCCGTGAGGTGTTGGGTTAAGTCCCGCAACGAGCGCAACCCCTGTCCTTAGTTGAATACTCTAGGGAGACTGCCGGGCGAAACCCGGAGGAAGGTGGGGATGATGTCAAGTCAGCATGCCCTTTATGCCCAGGGCTACACACACGCTACAATGGCCGGTACAACGGGCTCCGACACGGCGACGTGAAGGTAATCCCTTAAAACCGGTCTCAGTTCGGATTGCAGGCTGCAACTCGCCTGCATGAAGTCGGAGTTGCTAGTAACCGCCGGTCAGCACACGGCGGTGAATACGTTCCCGGGCCTTGCACTCACCGCCCGTCACACCACCCGAGTCTGGTGCTCCCGAAGTCGCTGGCCGAACCCGTAAGGGACGGAGGTGCCGAAGGAGTGCCCGGTGAGG
>Ga0070699_100000392_pt1 | contig 42566 bp, 77 predicted proteins | sample KBSK1503metaG_FD_65473 | JGI IMG/M metagenome (GOLD analysis project Ga0070699, IMG submission 65473) | Corn, switchgrass and miscanthus rhizosphere microbial communities from Kellogg Biological Station, Michigan, USA - KBS K1-50-3 metaG | ecosystem: Host-associated > Plants > Roots >... | reverse complement strand
AATCAGCGGGGGATAGTAAGAGTGTATCGTTACGCTGAAGTCTTCACGCGACAAGCCCTCGACAGTGTGAATATACGGTGCTCCAATCATGAGTGTAGAACCACTGCCGGCTATTCGTTGTTCACTGCGGACCTCGATACGCCGAGGATTGTTAACCCTTCTATCCGTAGCGTATATCACCTCTTTGATCGCTCCAGTGTAGACGTAGATGCCTGCCATTGATTTGCCGTGGTCGTGGATCTCAGTAGCTTCACACTTGTCCTGAGTCTCACGGCGCCAGACGAGCAACCATACGTCGGGCAGGTCAGTTGGCAATCCATCGTGTATCAAGATTGTTGGGCGTGTGGGGAAGCTTTCCCGACTATGGCAAGGATCAATCAGCGTGTCGACTAGTGCTGGATACTCAGTGCCGATATACTTCGACAACGCGGCCAGATCCAAGCAAGTCCTTTTCCTCAGCCGCATGAAGTTAGGGACGATATGTAGGCGAAGATGGCGCCGGATATGTGCTTGCTGTGCTTCGATCTCAGTGGGAGTCATAGTCTTCCCTTCAGTTCTCGGCGTAGTTGATGCAAGTACTGACGTGATCGGATAGGCTTCTCGCCGGTTAGGTGTCGATAGATGGCTTTACCCTGCCGTGTGTTCAGGACCTCAGTGAGCAGGACACTGGCTTCTTGGTTCTCCGGTGACTTTGGGATGTAGGCTGGATCTGCGTCACTCTGACCGTCCGGGTAGGTCGGTATGCTCACTTCACGAAGCTCTTTACGCAGTCTATCACGAGTGTTGCGCTGTGCTCTCTGTTTAGCCCAGAACTTTAGATTGTGGTGGTACAGTCTTCCGTCTCTCTCGCGCTCCAGCATGAGAACGGCGAGGTTTTGAGCCTCATCAGAGCCATATGACTGCTTTACCTGCTCGGTGACTTTCTCGATCTCGTCTCTAGCGTCCATAGAATCTACCCTCCGCCTTCAACCGATAGACTAGCTTTATTCTGCGCTGGAACCAAGTGTTGACAGGCCATGCACCATTAAGAGTTGGGGTGTCGTAGGTACTTGGGACTACAACTGCGGCTCCATTCCGCTGTTTTATTGATGGCTCGGTTGCTGCGCCCGCCCCAGGCTCGGATGCTGCGATATCACTCTTACTGCCTGCCAACGAGTATATGTCTTGTATGTTAAGATCCACGATTCACCTCTTCGATCTCGGCGTGTATCGCAGCACTGCTCATGTCCTCGCCGGCTTCCCTGTTGCGCTCATAGGATCTCTTCAGCCGGACGAACCTCTCTAGCTCGAAGAGACCCTCTTCTGGTAAATAGGGCGCGTACTTGTCGAGGAAAGCTTGACACTGTGTCGCGTCATCATACTCACTCAGACCATTCCAAGTGATGTGACCGTTCTCAGGATTACGCAACATGACGCCGCCGAGTCTTGAGTAAGTCGAAGCTTTCGGTTTGTTCCACTTCTCGCCGGCCACTTTAGGGTTTAGAGTCTGGCTTACGAATCGGAACCCTTTGCCCTTCTTGAACTCCAGCCAGTAGCGGATTTTCGTACGCAGTGTGAATCCATAAGGATAATCATCAACCACGTACGCAGTCTCAACACTGACATGGCCCTTTAACGCTTCCATGATCTCACCTCCATTGACGCTTGTTATATAGCCACTCTGTTATTTTCAGATCTCCTACATCACCTCTATGTCTTACTTGCGAATCTCGTGCCATTTGAGATTTGGGAATCCATACACCTTTGCCGGCCACTTTGACGAAGATTGCGTCAGCAGTTTCGACAGTACAGACGACGTGACTGACAGTTTTGTACTGACCCCAAGTGGATTTGAAATCACCATAATACTCCCGTTGATATTCCTGTTTGCGCATGTGACCGTCAGCGTCAAAGTGTTTATTGTCACTAACTAGCTTATCAGCCAACGACTCCAGACGCTCGACTGCCGACTGCGCTTCTCCCCGACTGAAGCCACGTGATTCTAGGGCTTCGATTACTACCTGTTCAAGCTTCTGTATTGGCTTTGACTTCATCAGTGTATGTCAATAGGGTCGTGGGGTTTTAACTCAGCCCGGTTTTGCTGCGCGAGAAACAAACCGATGAAGTAGCCCTGTTGCAATAACTGTGCCGCAATCCTCAGCGTGGCTTCATTCTTCAAGCCAGCCTCGCCTATGGTTATCGTCAATGCATCGGCAATCAGTTGGCTAAGTATCTCGTTGTCGCCTTCACGCGGGGATATAAGTGTTTGCTTTGTATCCAGCCCTTGAACAGTCTGATAGAACATCTCTCGCGTTTTAGTGACTATCTCGTCTATCTTTAGCTCGCGTTCAATGATATCGTCGTTGTCATTCTCCATATTGATCTCTCCAGTCTTGGATTGCTTCAGCCTCAGTCTTACCCCAACCGTACTCACGCTTCTCTTCGTCACCGTCGATATAGGCAATCCAGTCATAACAGCGGTCTGGTATTGGCGGGAAGACGTAATCAGTCACAAGCTTTTTCATCTCACTATAACCTTTGTAACATACAGGACATCGAACTGCGATACTTTCAACTTCTCAATCGCGTTCCAAATGTTGTAGGCTTCGATTGATACCTGCCGTCGCTTGAAGTCATCGCAACTTTCACACTCTTTGCAGGGCGTGAAATTCTTGTTGCTCTCGTCATGTTTGTCAAGACTGTGACCACAAACACACTCTTTTTTCACGTCGAATGTAAAGATGTAGTCGTGGTTACGTTCGCGGGTGGTCATCGTCTTTCACCTCGTTACATGGCCGATGATTGTCTGGCTTGATACAGATAGCGCAGTACAATCCGAAGCAATCGTTACATCTAAACTGTTGCGAGTGATTACCACACTCATCACAAGCTTGAAACATGGTTGTCCTTTTTGACTCTGCGCGTAATGCCCGACCTATCGCGTAATAGTCTTTCAATTCACTGTTAAGAGACCGTCGCTTTCGAGGCTTCTTGTAATTCACTTACTTATGGCTCCCTGGAAATATCGCATGATTGTTTACTGTACCTCCACGTGCATGATCCCATATCAACCATTGCGCTAGGAACGTACTGATACCAAACTTCCGTGCATAGACCCGGATCTTAGATTCGACCTGCTCATACGTTCCTTTTGACAACGACTTAAAACCCTTGTGTCCGAGGAAAACTTTCTGTATCCAAGTATCGACACAAGCTAAATCCGCGTCAAGAGGATACAGCAAACAGGCAGCAAAAGAGGCTTTGGCGCGTCCTAGACCCTTCACTTGTATTAGTCTTTCACGGTATTCGTTCCATGTTTCGCCTGCCCACCGCAGATACCACCCCTGACCACTCGTATAGATCTTGTGGTAAATGTAGTTGATATAGCTGGCCTTTGCCGGCACCATTTTGAATGGCGTCAAATCTGCCGGCTTAACACTACCTCTAGAATCCAGCACAACATTCAACGCTTTGACACTATCTTCAAAAGGACTGTTGGCCGACAGTATCGCAAAAGCCAGTCTAGTAAACACTGCCTCTCGATTGCTTGTGTCTGGGGTGATAAACTTAGCGTTGACACGATAGACTTCTACGTTGTCAGTCATATATTGCAGCAGTTTTCTCTCGTGTGTCCTGAATGAAGTGTCAAGTACCGTCTGAAAGCTTAGTTGTGTCTGTTTAGTCTTCATAGTCCGAGATACCTCAAGACAATCGCAATGACCAAAACAATCAACGAGATTTTATTTAATAGGTCCATTATGTTGGATATCCTGCTATAACGCCATCGGGTTCAACCCACGCGATACCGTGCCATTGTCGGGCAATCCGAACGGCTAAAGGTTCGCTGAAGACCCTTATACTCGGACGATCTGGAAACACAATGCGAAAACAATAGCCTATTTTTCGTGTCATACAAACTCTCCGTGTATATCGAACCATTGTACTAGAACTGCCTCTTGCTTGTTCAGGGTCTTGATTGCCTTGGCGAGTTTGCGAACCTTGGCGCTAAGATTCAGGCCCTGTACTTCAATGGTTAATGACGCTTCATCTACGCCATTCCATAGACCCTTGCCGAAGTAGATACTGGCACCATACGGGAAGTACAGATATACCAGCGATTGAATGCCGTTATAGTTCTTGTGTTCCGTCAATATGCGGTAAAGCTTCGTTTTCATGTGATCTTAGTCCCTTTATCTGTTGGCGGAGAGTAGTAAGTATATCGTAAATCAACAGGTCTCTTCATGTCGTCGTATGGATCATTGATACCGATATCCTGCAAGAATCGTTCCTTGTCTTCATGCGTGAATGAGTTGGCAACGGCTCTAGCCGTGATAGCCCAACCGTCGTGCATAACTCGCTTGCCTGCCTTTAGACAGTCAACACGCGCTTGCTTAAGGTTGCGTACTAGTATGTCATAGTTCATCGTGGTAACCTCGCACGGACAAAAATCGCGCTATCTACATCACGACTTCTCACCTCGTACTCAGTCACATAATCGAACACGTTGTCTTGGTCAGTGATAGCGTACGCGTACCCTTCGCGGATATGGTCTCTTAACTCGTCGTCTGATCTAACGAGGAAAGACCCGACATCGTATATTGTCTTCCAATCAGGTGCCCTGTTGACGTGGTAATGGCTAGTGTCGAGAACTGGCAAATCAGTTTGCTTGATGATTGCCTTATCCTCTGGCCATATCAACAGCGGTATGCCCATTGCTTTAGCTCGCCGTGATACCAGTACAAGATTGCGCCTTCTATTGTGCAAATCTGTCACGTTATTCAATTCCATGATTCTCTCTCCTATAACTGCGGTTAAAACCCGGATGACTGATTGAGACCGTTAAGAGCGTCTTGTGATACAGTCGATTAAGAAAGCCTCGTCTGATTCACTCCGGGTTGTTGTCCTGCTATTCCCAAATCACACGGCCAAGACTATCACGTCCTTTTACTTGCCCCATATCACGCATTGCTGATTCTCTCTTGCGTCTGGCAATGGCGATACGGTGAAGTCTGCGAATAGTTGCAGCATATCTCTTACTATCACCAAAGGACTCACCAAGCCTAACGTAACTCTGGCAATAGTGACAATCATCAAACTTACCCTTATGCTTTATCATTTGACACCTCGATTGATTGGTTAGCTGTTGCCTGCCTCGGACCCTTCCACGCACAACGAGTTACTTCAGTGCATCGGTTGACGGACATACTATCTTTAATCAGCGCAACGATATCACCTTGAATGCCGTCAAATGCGTGTTCTCTTTCGTTAGGACACTTGAACCAGTTAAATAAGCGCATATCAATCCCCTTTGCCGCAGTCTTTCAGCCAGTCTCTAATGAACAGTATGATCGTAATGGTGATTATGACCTCAGCCATGTCACACTCCTACCAGTTCGCTGCCAACTCACGACTAATCCGGTTCAACCCGTTGTGCGGTATAAACTCATAAAACTTCTGATGATCTAGAGACTCAAGCAAGTATAGATCAGGCAAGTAATCCTTGACTGCCTTGAATGCTACAACTCGCAGTGTCATAAACCCAACCCGAACCGTATCCCCTTCGTTCCATGATTGTTTACTGGTAGTTATCATCTGTTCACCTCGCTAAGTTAGTGTAGCAATCTGGATGCCAGCTATCCAGTGTGAAAAGTGTAATGATATCAACACAGCGCATTGACAAACTGCGGCACGATACCGGGAATTGTCGCGACAGATACCAAATTGTGTCACAACTCAGGCAGACACACCCGCGATATTGCAAATTGCAATACGTGGACCGTCCCTGATCGTGCAAAATGCAATGTGCCGATATTTCGGCACTCGTGTTACGAGCTGTATCATTAGTAACACGACTCGCGGCACCGCAAGCAATATCCATGCCAAGCCGCCCGATGCTTCCAGGAGACCAGTTTGCGCTGGTCGGTATGGGCCAGTGGACCGGGCCGGTGTGTGAGCGCGTTGCCCACCGTGCCAATAGGGTGGTCACTGATCAGCCGTATTGAGAGTCTCAAGGTCTTTGTGAAGCGTCGCGGCGGCTCGCGGACTCGCCGCTGACTATCCTTATATATAGCTCAGGGCTTGACATTGAGGCTAGTGCGCCCGTTAATAGAGAAGATGATAGAAATGACACAGCCAGACTTTCCACGGATTCCGACTCTGGAGTCACTTAATGAGCAAGATGGTACGGAGGTGTATGTGTTAGGACCCCCCGACGAGATCCTCAACCACAACACAGAGCACAACGAAGACTGTCCTTGCTTCCCAGAGATCGAGCTTTACTACGATGAGGGTGGTAAAGTTGATCTTATTGTGGTAAGTCATAGATATCTTCAGTAGGAGGGCGTATGAACAAGTTCAGTTTGCTGCTCGTTTCACTACTCATGGTTGTTATTTCAGGGTGCGGCATGGTAACTCAAGCCGACAGAGACTTTGCGCACGAAGTCCTTGCACAGTCCGGTAACAACTGCGTCCATATACAGGGCAGTGGTGGAGCAGGCACAGTGCCGATGGTTGGCGCAGTGGTCGGTGGATACGGTCAGGGATCACTCACCGCAGCACACAGCGAGAGTAGTCAGCCATTAAGTTGTAACGCTAATGGAGCGGAGGTCAAGCCTCAGCCGTGATCGGAGAAGCAATCTACAGAATCGTCGCAGTCTTGTATCTCGCGCTGATAGGTCTAGCGTTCATTCCGTTGGCAGTCATTGGCGGGATCTATGCGATCAGTGAGTATCTATATGGCAAAATCCGTAAACGTCCGTGACGCAACAGAACTCAGTGAGGTAGCCTGGGCAATGGTCGATGAGGCATTACGCTCAGGAACCATTACACTCGAAGCCAATCCAAAGCCGATAGTCTTAGACGGCCAAGAGCTAATTGGCTTGATCAAATGGGTAGCAACCGTCAAGAAGAACAAGCCGAAGTTCCTTGCCACGCCTGAAGACTTCACGCCGGCTATGACTGGAGATCAAGATGAAGAAGAGACGCCTTAAACCTGGTGAGCCGATACAGCTATTCACTCTCGACCACACATCAGATGATTCGACTGAAGGCTGGATGAAAGGCGAGACTGCGATGAGTGGCTCACAACCTTCTGCCATTACAATGCGAGGCTTCTATGTTGGAGAGACGAAAGGCTACATCACAATAGCCTTCGCGATGGCCGGCAAAGACAGCTTTGGCACTCTATTTCATGTTCTCAAGAACCCAAGCTTGAAGGTAACCCGACAGTGAAAGAAATGTCAGACTACATAGTAAAGGACCCGAAGATGATTGTAGTGATCCGCAAGTGTGCTAAGTGTGATAAGCTCACCAACCACGAGATCAACAAGGAAGCTTGGGGTGGCAAGGTGTACGGTGAGGCAATGCGAGTGATGCAAGAAGAGTGGTTGTGTCCTGATCATACACCTCAGTACAGCTATAACGACTACTACGATGAGTAAAGATGAAAGTAGAAACCTTATTCCCGGCCTGCAACAAGACTAACAACCCAGACTGTGATCGCAAGGATCATCCTCACTGGCACATTCTACCGTTGCAGCAGGAGTTACTAGACAGCACTGAAAGGTTTATTGCGCTTGTAGGAGGTTACGGAAGTGGAAAAACTTTACCCTTATGCATTATGGGACATCTTCTCTCAACAACTATACCGGGAAATATGGGCATCATTCTCAGACGATCCCTTCCCAAGCTTCACGATTCAACTGAACGTATCTACCTCGAAGTCCTTGAGCGGTCTGGAGTCGATGTCAGATACCGAGAACTGCGAGACGGCTGGCCCCACAGAATAATATATCCCAATGGATCGGAGGTAGCATTCCGTGAGACAAAAGATCTTGGGCGTTTCCTTGGACCTGAGTATGGATGGTTCTACATTGATGAGGCTCAAGAGGAACCTGAAAAGACATTCAAAGATTTGGTTGGTCGGCTACGACTACCCCGCGCTTCTCGATACCTACGAGGTTTCATTGCTACAAATCCACCCTCTAACCAGCATTGGATCGCAAAGAACTGGCCTAAAGAAGGTCCGCAAACCAAAACCATCGAGATCCGCAACGGCAAGAAGGTAAGCACGACTTGGAGATTAATACGGAGCAGCACATATGATAACCCCTTTCTCCGACCAGATTACGTCGCTGCCGTCCTCTCGCAAAATACTCCCGCTGAGGCACGTCGAATCATTGAGGGACAGTACGGGTTTGTTCAAGATGGTGAGCCAGTATATCCATCCTTCGACTTCATGAAGCACGTAGGAGATCCGCCGTTAAGACTGATGACTCTCTACCGCACGTGGGACTTCGGTTTTCACAATCCCGCAGTCAGCATGAGTCAGATTTTTAGATGCACAAAGGGAAACATACACATAGTTTTCTTGCACGAGATCACGCCGCAGAATGTAGAGGCTGAGGCTCTAGCAAACCGGGTGCTCGCTGAGACTACTCTAATGTTCCCTACTCACCCAAAGTCTTTGATAATCGACGGGGGCGATGCCGCTGGCGCACAAGTCAACGATAAGGGGCCTGGCCCAATAATTAGGCTCGCAAAGCCCCCATGGAGCCTCAGATTCCGCTACAGAAAGTTCCCTGACATTGATCCTGGCTTGGACCTCACTAGAAAGCTCTTGCGCATTAGGTGCCAATGCGGGTATTATCTATTCATGACACACCGGCGTAACCGGGTCATGATAGAGTCCCTGGCGGGCGGCTATCACTACCCCAAGGAGCGCGTCGGCAAAGAGAAAGGTCGCAAGCCGGTCAAAGATGGATTCTATGATAACATTGCTGATACTGTCCGATACACACACGAGCTTTTCTACAGGCCGATCATGAACGGCATGGCGGACGTGAATGACCAAGTGTCAGATGTTCTTGGTATTCAGATGGGCAACGACGACGAGGAACAGAAACCTTGGCAGTGGATGGAGAAAGTAAACTAATATGGCATTGACTCACGAGATCACCCTCCGCAACGTCAAAGACGACGCCGGCAAAAAGGCCGTTGGAGATCAGTTAAACTCTCTTGTTACGCGAATCAGAAACCGTAGACTGTTCCAAGTAGAGGTGTGGCTCAAGAACTACGCAGCTTGGAGAGGCACCTACACCCGCAGTTTCTACCGCAGCGACGTTTTCAATCACTACGTACCTGCGTTCCGCAAGACCGTAGAGAAGTTTGTTCTCAATACCGCGCAGATGGTTGTCCCTACTAATGAGTTCTTTGAGGTCTATCCGCTGGACACGCTCGATGATGACGCTGGTAAGGGTGCTGAGTCAGTCAATCAGTACTTGCTTTACTTGATGCGGAAGCGGATCAAGATCTACTCTCTGGTTAAGGAGCTAGTGCGAACCTACTCACTATACGGTCGAGCAATCACAAAGCAGCATGTCAAGGTTGAGAACAATAAGGTATGGCCTCACAGTCGTTCAGTTGATCCGTTCATGTTTACTGTGTGGCCGGAGACTGTAGCTAACCTCGAACAAGCCATGCTAGTGGTAGAAGACGTGATAGTGCCCTATGAACAATATAACGCGATGGCAAAGACTGCAAAGGCTGAGATTGTTGGACGAGATGCGTTGGCCTCGGTATCCTGGCCGCACTACATCGTGCGACGTTTGCAACAGTCCGGTATTGCTTCCCCTCCAAGTGAAGCAGTCGGATCGTCTGCGGTATCAGGGACGGTCAGTACTCAATCATTGGATACGGCATCTCCAGGCCAAGGTTACGATTGGGTCTATATGTCCGAGGTGTGGGTCAATGAGGGTGACTACTGGCAATACTGTTGGGTCATCTGGAACTTCAATGCCGGCCCGAAAGTCGTCAAGATTAGTGACAAGAAGTTTGCTCGACCTAACTACAGGTGGACAGTTGCGCGTAAAGCTCCAGGCGAACAGTACACTACGTCGCAGGCAGATGACCTCGAACCGCTTCAGATCCTCTTCAACGATCAAGTGAATATGTTCATGGAGGCTCAGGCGATTGGGTTTGCTCCACCCACTGCCGTAGACCCAAACTTGGTGACTCGTACAGGTTCATTGGTATTCAGACCGCGAGCAAAGTGGCTCGTACCACCGGAAGGCGTTAAGGTTCTCGCAAACACCGCCGATCAAAGTCAACGTACCGCTTTATCCGGAATGCAGTTTACGATGGGCCTGATGGATCAGTATAGCGGCTCATCTGGATTGGCTCAGGGACAAACCCAGAGAAACCTACCAAGAGCAGGGTTCGCGGTGTCCTCGTTGCTAAGCCTGTCACTTGCTGACGTGCGTGATGTTGCGCGAGAGATTGAGGACGAGATCTTAACCCCGATGTTACAGGACCTCTATGATCTTACTGTTGAGTTTGTTCCAAGCGCACAGGTCTTCAAGATTCCTGGCACACGTGACTTCCCGGTTGGTGCTCGTCTAACCACCAAAGACCTCGAAGGTGACTTTGAGTTCAGTTGGACAGGCTCATTACAGTCTCAGGAATACCAACAGCGAGCACAGAGACTCACGCAGTTCTTACAGGCGTTTGGCGGCATAGCTCAGTTTGTTGTGCCTCAGATGTCACAGTTAGGCTATCAAATAAATTGGGTCGGTCTCTTGAAACGTATCTGGAGAGATGGTCTCGGTGAGCGCGGCGCCGACACACTGATCCGAAAGATGACGCCTGATGAGATACAACAGATGCAACAGACGCAAGCCGCAGCACAGGCTCAGGGCGGTCAGGGTGGTCAGCAGGGCGCTACTGGTGGACCAGGCTTCAATCCACAAGACCTACAAGCTCTAATCACTCAAATGTCTCAAGGCAATAACGAACAAGAAGGCGGAGGTATGTAATGGCTAAGTACAACTATCACGTTCAGATCCCCACTCACATTTTCCAGGCTCACTTAGATCGTCTGGAGAAGCAAGCAATCGAGAAGATACGAACTGACTTCGACATGAACAGTCACCTGGCAAACGTCGGACGCCTTAAGATGATTGAGGAGTTGCGCAACCTGCCGGAGACTCTCATGACGATACAGGAGCACGACGATGCCACTGCCTAAAACTAAAAACGTTGGCAAGATAATGGAAGAGCTTAACACCTCTAAGACCAAACGCCCGCGCAAACAGAAGGTCGCTATTGCTCTCTCACAGGCTCGTAAGGCTGGCGCCAAGATTCCATTCAAGAAAGGCAAGACTAAGTTCTAAATGATACCCATAGACCAAGCAGCGTTCGACAAACTGATCAGTAATTTAAGGGCTGGAACTTTCACTGTTGTTGCGACGAGCGACTCAGTTGAGATCAGGGGCATATATGTCACCTATTCGTTGGCCCGTTAATCGTGCGGAGATTGTGGCCGCAAACACTGAGGACCTAAAACACCTTTGGGCTGACTTACCACAAGCACACACTCCACATCAGCGAACCGTTATAACCTGGCTTGAGATGGAGTTAGAGGAACGGGGGATCATCAAACACTAATGGCACTAACGATAATCACAGACGGAAATAACGACGGAAAGTTTCCCTGTAGCACTACAAAAATCTTACGTGTGATTGTCTGCGGGGGTCGGCCTCCCTTCGTGTGGAGCACAACCAAGGGCATAATCACTCAAACACCTCCAGGACAAACAGCTACTCTCACGGCTCCACCAAACCCAGGCAGCGGTGTAGCAGGAGACGCTTATCAGTCTGTGGCGATTAAGGTTGGTATCGGAACTGCCACAGCTAACTGTCCTGCGTTATGTTCTTGTACTCCACCCGCCGATCCGGTTTGTGTTGCCAATCCAGACTGTAAAGATATTGAGGGGGGCAATACTAAGTTTGGTTGTAATGATGTTGTTACGACTACGGGAGATACGGTCTGTGGTGGATCTCCGCTGACAGGCTTTGGATCACGCACGTTTGTTGACGCACCAAACACCCACTGTACGTCTGGAGGCTGTGGCGCTCTCACAGCAATCGCTACCGACACTGCAAGCTATCTAGCCACACACCCGTTTGAGGGCACTATCTCAGACCTAAGAACTGCTCCTATGATCGCTGCCGGCTGTAATCCTTGTGCTGTGTCAATGCTCGGCGCTGTCGTAACGGTTACTGATTCAACGGGCACCTCCGTATCACGGTCTTTGGGACAGAAATGAAATACATAATCATTCAACACGTAGACGGTTCCACTCGCAAGATTGTCGAAGGTGAGGAATACCGACTGCTAAGGGATGAGATGGTCTCTGGCAGTGAGGTTAAAGGTCATAAGTGTTCCAAGTGTGGTGGACTGACTGAGGATATCCCTGCCGGCTGACTTGGCCGGATCACTCGCGTCTGTAGGTCTTGCGGACAAACCAAAACTGTTCTAATAATGAGGAAAGGATAAACCAATGGATACGCCCCCCTTTACGCTACACAAGTATTTTGAGACCTACAGGGAAACCAGCTACAGAGAACACGTTGTAGGCTCTGTTCCGTCTGGTCTCGATAAGGAGATCCACGAGATTCAGCACCTAGAGGCTATCACGGTAATAAATGAGTCGGATACACCGGTTCGTTGGCGCAGCGACGGCCAAGATCCAACTCTAGGACACGGTGCCCTATTGAAGGAAGAGACTTTTTCTAGGCGGGAAGTCTTGCAGCTTCGTCTAGTCTCAGAGGGTTCTCCTGTGACTCTCAGGCTCTTGATTCATGAGTATAGAAAGTAGATAATGGCTTGTATGGATGTTTCAGGCGGCGGGTCAACCGCAGGATCGGGTGCTGGCTCAGTAAGCTCTAGTGGCATGCTTGGGTCGGACATGGGAATGCACGTTGCGGCTCCTAAAAAGAAGCGCAAGAATCACAAGCTTCCTACGACCAAAAAAGACGCCAAGCTGTCAATGAAGCACCACCGCGAGTCTGTGGCCTTCAACCTATCACACGCCAAAGACCATCTTGACGAGGCCAAGCAACACGTGATAGGATTGAAGAAAGTGACCAAGCTTGAGAAGCAACTCTCGTCTCTAAGGAAAGGTAAAGTGAAGTTCTAATGATGTACTCTCCCGGCACAAAGAAGTCTGAGTCGAACATCTCGATTCCAGACACCGATCATAACCAACAGATCCAGCCTGATCCTTGGGCTGGCGAGGTTGTTGGTGAAGACGAGTATGTAAAGGTCTCGAACTACATCTCGGCTGAGGGTCAGGTAGGTATTCCGATGAAGCAAGAGATTGGAAGCCTTGAGAGTTGTTCCCCTGGACAGTCAATGACGTTTCAGGGCAAGGTTGAGGGCGTTAGTCCAGAACAATCTTACTACGGCGTCTACAAATCGGACAGCGATCAGCCTCGTGATGATGAAGGCGATTGTCTGCCGGAACAGAAAGTAAAAGGGGTAAGTTAATATGGCTATGTCAACACCGACGATTACTAATATGGATACTGCGGCTTTTCGCGGCATTCATCCGTCTGGCGATCAGGACCCTAGACACGGTTTCAATGAGGGTAAAGGCCCCAATGAGACCTTGGCGCGACCTCATCATGTCTCGCATATCGGCTACCTCAATGATCAATCCAGTGGTCGAGCGATCATGACTTACTGCGCGGAGCACAACGCGCTCAACATCGACTTAATTAGCTAAGAAAGGGGTAAACTAAAATGGCAGCACCCACAGTTACAACGATGCCCGTAGCGTCCTTTTTGCAGCTTCATCCTCCGTCAGGCAACTCGGATCAGGTTGCAGGGCCTAGCGGCGCATTCCAGAACGCTCATGATGTCAGTCATCTTGGATCGTTCTTTTACAAGAGTGGCTCGGTGACAAACAAGGCCGATGTTCATTACTGCGAGCAAGACAATGTAGTGAACTTCGATCAGGCAGTGGTCTAGATTGAGTACCCCTGCCGAGGTTCGCCCCACAACCCTTGACATTTCTTGGGCTGCTGGTATTTATGAGGGAGAAGGTAGTTGTGGCCGAGCCTCTCGAACAGAGCAAACCAGGATCACTCAAAAAGATCCCTGGCTCCTTCTTAGGTTAAGAAGTTTGTTTGGAGGCTCTAAAGTTTTGAGGGACAATAGAGGTTATTATTATTGGAATCTCTATGGCCCCAGAGCACGTGGGTTCTTAATGACGATTTACGGGTTTTTGTCACCACGAAGACAGAAACAGATCAAAACCTGTTTTGGAAGGGGTCAATAAACGTGAAAAGTTCTTCTGTAGGACAAGATTCTGAAAGTGGAGATATCAACTGGCAGACCGACCCGAAAGCCGGCAACAGTGAAGGTTCTCATTCGGCTGGAGTCCCCGGCGTGAGTGAAGACGTTCGCCGGATCAAAAGCGGAGACATTCAGGATTGGCAATGCTACCCTTCGACCGCAACTCAGGCCGAGGCCGATGCAAGTCCAACCGGAATGTCTTTTACACCAGATGTTGATGGTCATCAGGACGACAAGGGTTATGAACAACACGAGGTTACGGCTGAACCAAATACTCAGTCGATTCCTTATGGCCCCAAGCCTTCACCGGCAGCGAGGTAAGAATGGATCTATCAGAACTCAGAGACGGCCTGAACGAGCTACTTGACGTGCTTCAAGCAAAGCACAGTCAAAGGGACTCACTTCAGGTTTCTCTTGACGCAATGGCTCAGGTTCTCAGTCAACGTCAGCAACAGCTTGACGAGTTGAATACTCAGTACGAGAGTGAGCACAAGCGTCTAAGTTTGGATCTTGAGCAGCTTAGACTTGACACTAGTGCTAAAACAGACGAATATAACAGACAGGCCGCTGCATCATTGAAGGCGGCTCAAGACGCTCTCGCATCGCTGAACGAACAAAAAGCGATCAACGCGAATGCCTTGCAACAGTTATCAGAGGAATACTCAGCTAAAGAGAACGAAGTTATTGCCCTTGAACTTCGTATCAAAGCGGCTGAGGCAAAACTAGCGGAACTAAAGGGCATCTAAAGGAGCGGTTAAAATGTTTGGTTGGGGCCCTTCTATAGACATTAATACGCACGAGACTCTTGTTGCGTTTGTAAAGGGCGTCAAAGTGATGACTCTTCGTGATCCTGCTGACGGCCCTAGTGAGATTCCAGGGCAATATCAGTCACCGGGTATCCCGATCTACGTCAATGCCTCTACCGGTGACGACCTGAATAGTGGTCTTGGCATTATAACCGCCAAAAAGTCGATCAACGGGGCGCTTGCGGCTGCTGTAAGTGGTCGTGGCGATGTTATCCTCGTGCAACCTGGAACATACGCCGAGAATGTGCTGGTCACGAAAGACGCAGTTACCATTATCGGCTCTGTCAACGGTGGATATGAGCGACCGGACGTTCAGCCGGCGAGTGGAGTAGCCCTCGAAGTAAAGGCCCAAGGCTTTGTCGCTATTCACATGAGATTTGCTGCAACTGCGGCTGATGGGGTCATACAGCGCGGCAACGGGTTCAACTACATTGACTGCGTGTTCGACGGCGATGGCACGGCTAATAAGGCCGGCGTTCGGCTGCAAGGCTTGAACACTAACCACAAGCTGACGGCATCTGAAGGGCGCATCCAAGACTGTCTGTTCCGTGGCTGTGCTAAGGGTTTGATCTTTGACTCGGCTGCTGGTCCTGACAACGGCGTGGGTTCGACCGATAACTACATCGTGAAAAACCGCTTCTACTCGAATACCATCGACATTACCGCTGAGAAGTCTGGCGCCGGTGGAGACTATTCAGTACAGCTTGTTAATATCCTTGAGAACAGCTTCGAGGACAAGAACAAGGCTGTCTACATCGACATCATCACCAACGAAGACGGTCCTGCGGGTAACCAGAGCGGCACGATCATGGGCAATCGAGTGGCAAAGACCACGGCAGTTGACAACACGAACATCAAGATCAACGGCACGAAGATTACCTATGTTGGCAACTACGACGCAGTTGGGATTACTAACGGCGGCGCGTTCTAAGTGACGCATGGTCGATAAGCCTCTCCCCAAGTACGCACGTCCAAAAGGTGAAAGACCTCCGAGGGCGCTTGGCTCAGTAAGGGTATTCCCCCCAATGACCAAGCTGCCCAAGGCTCCCAAGATCAAGGTATCCAAACCAGCTAAGTTACCGCGAGCCACTGGAGGTCTGCCGAAGCTCGGCGGAAAGCAACGGGTAAGATCAGCACAGCGTTTTAGGGCGGGGAAGACGGCGTTTTAATGGCAACCATAGACTACGTGGTTGAGTTTCATGGAGACAAAACCAGAGCCTCGGTCATTTTGTGGGCCAATATGAAGTCGGGTGATGTTGGTCGGTCTTTGGACATCTCCAATCAATCAGATCGTACTATTCAAGTTACTGGAACTTTCTCTGGTGCCTCTGCTACACTTAAAGGCAGTAATAACCCCGGCCCAAGTCCTCTCTACGACACTTTGCGAGACCCTTTCAACTCTCTTTTAGTGTTCACGGGCGAAGACCTCAAACAGATCCTCGAAGTACCCCACAGAGTACGTCCTGAGATCTCTGGCGGTGATCTGAACACAAACTTAACGGTTAGAATCTGTGCTGTCTTGGTAGAGGAGTAGTTTGTGGATATTACTCACATTCAAACGGCCCATACTGCCGCTGGTGGTGGGTCATCAGTGAACGTCACCATTGCCAATACAGTAGGAGGTAATTTTCTCGTGGCCTTCGCAGCGTGGGGGATTGGAGGAGGAGATGTTGAGCTTACTTCTGTAACTGATAGTGGTGGTGCGGGAAGTGACACCTTTGTTGCAGTTCGAGCCTCACAGTTATATGTTGCTAATCTTGGACGCTTGAGAGCTTATTATGCCAAAAACATAGGATCAAGCCGGACTACAGTTACATTTAACTGGAGTGGCAATACAACCAACTTCGCGAACTGTTTTGTAAGTGAGTATTCCGGCGGGGATTTAGTTAACCTCTTAGACGGCTCGAATAGTGCTGCTGGAATCTCCACGACTATTGATGGGGGAGCAGTCACTACTACCAAAGCTAACGAGTTGATTTGGGGAGGTTCAGACAATCAGAGCGGTGGGACTACAAGTGCTGGAACTGGTTTTACCATCAGAGATAACATTACCAATGCCACAGTTGTTGAAGACAAGGTAGTGAATGCTACTGGAACCTACAACGCTACAGCTACAAGTTCGGTGTCAGGATTTTGGGGAGCGATGACCGCTACGTTTATATCGGCTAGCCAACCTGCGGCGGCGGGCATTAAGATTAGAAGGACGCTTTCCAGTGTAGGAACCCGAATCGGCTCTAGGCAGATTCATAATTGGACAAAAGGCTATCATCGTGATAAGAGTGGTCTATGGCTACGTTAAAACAATCAACTGCCTACACTAGAATGTTTTTGATGGTCGATTCGACCGATCATGTGACCGGGAAGACTGGTCTAACCGTTACGTTGACTCTTTCCAAAGCTGGTGGTGCGTTTGCTGCGGCTGGTGGGGCAGTTACGGAAGTCTCAAGTGGGTGGTATAAAGTGGCTCTCAATACCACAGATACCAATACACTTGGAGATCTGGCTTATCACGCCACAGCAACCAATGCAGATCCTACAGATTTTGTGGATCAAGTCACTGCAAATATCTTGGGGGATACTCTCCCTGCCAATCTGACTCAGGTGGATGGTGTGGCAAACGCCTCGCATGCTAGTGGTATGGTGCCTGCTGATGCTCGTGATATTTTAGGCACAGCTATCTCTGCTCCTGCCACGGCTGGAATTCTGGACGTGAATGTCAAGAACATTGTCAATACTGCGGCTGCTGTGGACGCAAATAACTTGCTGAAGGTTGACGTTGAAGACTGGAAAGCACAAGTAGTGCCAGCACCAAGCGTGACAGGAGTTCCAAAGGTTGATTTGACCGATATAGATGGTTTGGCGACGAATGGAAACAATGCTACCTTGAACCTCAAACAGCTTAATGTAGTTAACAGCGCGGGTTCGGCTATCGTAGCAAGCTCTACTGGAGGTGCGGGAAGTGGGATCAATGCCTCTGGAAACGCGGCTGGAGATGGCATAAAGGCTACGGGCGGAGCAAGCGGGAATGGTCTAAATGCTCTCGGCGGTGGAGTGGGATCAGGAATTAGGGGTCTAGGGGGTTTGTTTGGGAATGGGGCCACTCTTCAGACACAAGGATCAGATGGAACAGCAGGACTTTTGTGTAATCAATTTTCGGGAGGCAACAACACGGATGGTATCAAAGCAGTCAAGAATGGAACCGGCTGCGATATCAGAGGAGATATTTGTGGTACGGTTACTGCTGCGACCACGGTAACAAACCTTTCGAGCGGAGAAAGAACCGCAATAGCTGATGCTCTGCTGGATCGAAATATGGCCTCTGGGGTTGACACCGGGACTGATACCACCATCAGAACCGTTCGGCAGGCTTTGAGATTCCTAAGAAACAAGTGGTGCATAACTGGTAGTACGCTGTCAGTGTTTAAGGAAGATGACGCAACCCTGGATCACACTTCGTCCTTAGCAACTACGGCAGGTGCGTCGCCCGTAACCTGTAATACTCCGGTGTAATATGCCAACAATCGGACCTTTATCGCCAATGTGGATGCTTGGTTTGTCGGCGGGAACAGCCTCAACCCCTCCATCAGGATTTGGTTCATCAATGTTTGTTTTGGGTATTGGCATTCCAAGCACAGTTGTCACAGCGATTTTCCCTTATGTGAACATCTTGCGTAGACGCAGACGGTAATGTATTATCAACCCAAACCTTAAAGGAGGTTAGTTATATGCCTGAGAACGACAAACCAAATGTGGATGCTAAAACCGGCGAGGACAAAGGACCGGCTCCCGCGATAGATCCTGCACAGTTGCAGACTGCGATTGATGAGGGTCTGGCGCGAGCAATGGAGTCGCAGAGACAGCGAGAGGCTGAAGTCTCTGCTCGACCAACGGCGGTTGAGAACCCACTGGCTCCAATCATCGACCCGATTATCAACCCTCGACTGAAGAACATCGACACGAAGGCGAACGCGGCCTATGACGCCTCAATCTTCTACGCCACTCACCCTGAAGCCGTGGAGCATCAGGCCGAGGTAGAAGGCGCCTTTAACACGATGATTCAGAACGGAACACCTCTGACGCACCAAACCATCTGGGAATGGTACAAAGGAAAGAACGAAGACAAGTTCTTCCAGAAGCGTGTCGAGGCTGATAAGAAGAAACTAGAAGCGGCCAAGGAGTTCACCACCGTTGACGGCGGTGTCCGTCCACAGGGCGGCGAGCGCAAGCAGGCTTTTGACGCTTCCGATGAGGAGCTTAAAGGCGGCTTGAAAGACGTGGCCTTTTGATTGAAATCAACCGTGAAGAGTTGGCTTGCTCAGCAGGCTTCTTCAACGGCGAAGGAAGCACTTGGATTAACAAGCAGAAGAAAGGCGCTCCTTCAGTAAGAGTGGGGATCTCTCAAGTTGAGCGAGAGCAACTAGATAGATTCGACAAAGCTACTGGCGAGTTAGGCAAGGTTTATGGTCCCATTAAAAGTAAGCAACCAAGACGTAAACCTCACTATGTCTACAAGACCAGTGGACATAAGGCTCAAGCTGTGATAGCCTTGTTGTGGAATTGGTTAAGTACGCAAAAGCGCGAGCAAGCCAAGATAGCTATACTCGCCTGGAAAAGAGATAAACGAATCATTGGACGGCCTCGATCTTGTCAGTCGAACAAACCGTCTAACAGTGTTGTTGAATGAGTGATATCGGTTATGAAGGTCTCAGCCGATGATGGGAAACTTGTTCAACCGCTTGGTCATAGCGCGATTGTGTTATACCAGGCGACGACCTTACCCTGACTAGAAAGATGGTGTATTTTTACGGCTGATGTAGCAACAACCTTTAGTACCTTGTCCAACGACGCACCGAACGTATATATCGCTCGTGAGATGTTTCGTCTTTCCGAGCGTAATCTGCGAATTGGTAAGTACGCAAAGTTGCATACGCTCCCGCAGCGGATGAGTAAGACCCTCCGTGTGGTTCGATATAAGAGGCTTAACTTGCCGTTCTCGACCCTCACTGAAGGAACGCCTCCCGATGCAGTGGCTTTAGCGACTGAAAACGTAGACGTGACTGTTGAGCAGTGGGGTATCGTGGTCCTGTTGACAGACGTGGCTCTGATCACGACTGTCCATCCAGCATTGCAAATCGCTATTGATCGTACCAGCTTGGCTATCGCTGAGGTTCTGGAACGTGAAATGGCTAACGTGCTTTTGTCTGGTACTCAGGTCTACTTTCCCGGCAGCGCAACCTCGCGGCCCACGATTGGCGCATCTGATAAGATGGATACGGCTACCGTGTTGAAGTCTACCGTTGCTCTGAGAAACCTTGGAGCCGGTGAGCAAGAAGGTGGTTTGTTTGGCGGTGTCATGACTCCTCAACAGGAGGGTGATGTACTGTCTGCGGATCAAACCTTCAAAGACGCGAGTAACTTTGCCAATGTCCGTGCTTTGCAATTTGGTGAGATCGGGATCTGGATGGGAGTTCGATGGGCGAGAGGAAACTTTCTGCCTATCTTCAAGGGTGTTCCCGCGCCTGATACTACGGCTGCTACCTTAGAGAAAGCTCAGACCAGTGAAGTTGGTGCTGGTGGTGCTCTCGATGGTAGTCTGCTTGTGGTAGTGGCTCGTGATATCACCACGAACTTTGAGAGGAAAATCAGTCAGACCCATACGGTGTCTGATGCTGATGGTCTTTTCAACGTGACTGCTCCTACGAGTACGAACTATGTGTACGACATTTATCTGTCGGATACCTCTGGTTTGAACTTTAAGAAGCTCTATTCACGTGTAGCGGCTAGCTCTGTTAACGCTATTAGCGCGGCGATTTACGCAGCGGCAACACTTGCAACTCCTCCTTCGGCTCCTGCTAACCAGCGGGAAGTCTTCGTTGCTTGGGTGTTTGGTTTGGATTCGTTCGGTCGCGTAGAACTTAACGGCATGTCCCTTGAGTCCTATATTACTCCTCCGGGCGCGTCTTTCTCCAATCCTCTCGCACAAGGTCGGAAGGTCGGCACTAAGATCATGTGGAAGAGTTTTATCATTGATAACAACTTCTTCGCACGTATCGAAAGCGCCAGCGCCTTCTCTGCTCAATTGCCGAGCTAAGGTGTGCATACACAGTCGTCGGACCCATCTCGACGATTGCAGTATCCACACTTGACGCAACCCAAGGCACACCCTTTAGTATTGTAGGACTCCAATGGCCCAAAAAAAGTACAAAGTTGATCCGAAGACTCAGAAGCGTGTTATAGCGCGTCCTGGTCGCAAGACGCTCACTCCAGAACAGCGAAAAGCCGCAAAAGCCAAGCTCTTACAGAATCGAGCTACCACCGTTTTCCTGCACATGCCACATTATAGAATGGGACAGACCTATGGACCCGGTAAGGTCGTTGTTTCGGCTACACTAGCTCGTGAGTTCCAGTTTGAGGAAGAGAAACAGCGCGAGGCTGACACCGCCTTCTATGGCACCAAAGGGGTCATCGTTGGCCCTCCTCGCACGATAGGCAATCAGAGTGCACACAGCATACATCAGGTTCCGGTCGAAACATTCGATACTTCTCTCGGTGAAGACTCGAATATAGCAATGACGTTCAAAGGATAAGGGGGTTTTATGATTGTAACGGGTCCCTATAGCGCACTGAAGACAGTTTATCAGTCTGGTAATGCTAACCAAGGTGGTTTCCGTGGGTTCCTACTGTTCACTGCCCTGAACGGCAGTGTTGTCACCGTTGGTTCTGGGTTTAGAGGATCGTTCCAAGGCGGTGATACTATTTGGGTACTGGATGACCCGCCGACAGTTGCGCAGTTTCAATCTGACTTCGATCAGACGGCAGAAGTCACTTCTCTCTCCTACAGTGTTCACATAAACGATCAACCAATCAACACACACTCGGTCTAAGGAGGTTTCATGGCTAACAAAATCGTGATTCACAAGGTCTCGGCTGATGGCGAGCAGATCAGTCAAGAGGTTGTACTAGAAAAGCGAGACTACGATCTGCTTGACAAGGGAAAGTCTCTGCGCGAGGTCCTCGACAAGTTCTTCGCACTGGCCGACGAGCGCACATACGAGATCAACAAGCGGGTACTGGCGGCTGGATATTACCAGCGCAAACTCGCTGCGGTATCACCGGAAGCTGCTATGTTAGTGGCAGAGGTTTGGGATATCCTCCACGGTCGTAAGCCGGGTCCCGCCATTGACTCAGTTCTGGAGCAGGACAAGCTTGAGCGCGAGGCTGAGATTGCTCGTTTGAAAGCTGAGGCCGAGGCTCGTGATCTTCCTCCTGATGTAACTCTATGAGCGCAGAGAAAGTCTCTGTTGTAGTCGTAGATCCTTATCATAAGGTCTACGGCATGTTGGTGCCGGCGCTGATTCAGCGGCTTCTTGAGGCAGTTGAGGCTTTTGGTGATGGCTCTAATACCGTTGTAGAGTTCATGACTCGTCTACATGCCGGTGATAAGGGTGCGATCCTTCTCGCTGCTGTCACGCCGGCTGGTAAGGTCAAAGGTTATGCCGCTGCTGGCACGAATGGATCTGAGGTCATCATGATTCAGCCACGGCTCGATGAACCTACCTCTAACGACGCCATTGCTGAAATGATCGAGCGTATCGAAGAGTGGGCCAAGTCTCTCGGCGCTAAGCGGATCACGCTTATCTCTAAGCGTCTCGACCCCAAGTGGCAGAAGAAGTATGATTTTGAGGTGGCGAGATACGTACTGACCAAGGAGTTAGCAGAATGAACAGCACAGAACTCGACAACATCTTCACCTATCACGCACCTCACGGTACTCAGATACAACGCTACCAAATGATTCGTGACGCAGCGAGAGACTTTGCAAGCCTCATCAACTCACAGTGTCCTGAGTCTCGTGAGAAGATCATCGCAATCACCAGAATACAAGAAGCCGTGATGATGGCTAATGCCTCCATCGCGATCCACGAATACGAGTAACACTTAGCCCATGCCCCACCTCTCCGTTTTTCCTCCGGTGAGACTGACTGAAACCTGCACTGTCTGGGCGGTGGACGCTGTGACAACAGGTATTAACGGTGACGGTCTCACCGAAGAGAAAACGGGGCGGGGTGGGTAAGGGGGTTCGGGGGAGTATCCCCCGTGTGGAGTAAGTATGTCCAGACACTTAATCAGCATAGAGATCCAGCGTGAGACGGCAGAGTTGATCCTTGAGCACTATCGTACCTTTCACGCTGAGAACGGCCCAATAACACGAGAGCTTGTAGCCGCTATCGAACTTGCACTTGGAAAGGATGATGGATGAAGAACTTCATGGGCAAAGCCGAGTTTCCTTGGCTACAGGAACTTGAGGACTACACAGACGTTATCCGCGAAGAGTGTCAGTCAGTGGTTAGTGAGTTCCAGCCGTGGCCTGAGACTGAATATCACAATGGTCTCTGGCACGTGTACGGTATCTTTGACTATCCCTTTGGTCGAGACGAGTACAAACACGCTGCTCCGCTGACAGCCAAGATCATCAAGAAGTGTGTACCTAATCATGGCGCCGCAGGCTTCACGCTACTAAAACCGGGTGCAGAGATCTTTACTCACCGTGGTCTGGTTGGGGCGATACTACGCATTCACCTTCCACTGATCGTACCTGCTGGCGACGTGGCCTTCAAGGTTCGTGACGAGATCCGCGAGTGGGAAGAAGGAAAGACCTGGGTGTTCAACGACAGACTCCATCATCAAGCTTGGAACCACACACAGCATGATAGATACCTTCTAGTCTGTGACTTCAAGCGTCAGGCGAGACCATGAAGTATGATGTTCACATTTTCAGCATGTATCGAGAAGAGACCGCCCGCTTTCTACCTCAACTGAGACACCGAATCAGTCAGTTCCTCAAGATAGTAAATCGCTCACCTCAGTACAAAGTCATGACATCTGGGTTGATGGCCCGGTTCGCGGTTGAAGACCCTACAATCATGATGGCCTTTGCCACAGACAACGAAGACAACATTGTCGCTCACTGTATAGCGGAGATACTGGAGATCGACGGCGTGAGAGTGTGTTTCGTCGGCCAGTGGAAGTCAGAAGTCCCAGGTGTTCTTGACAAATCCCTTTCAGTGCTGGATAATTGGGCTAGGTCCAATAAGTGTGCCCTCGTGCGCACAGAGTCATTTTCCTGGCAGTTTAGTGAGAAGTCTGCCACTCGACTCTTACGCAAATACGGGTACAAGATTGTAGCCTACAGTTTTGAAAGGAACATAGACGATGGGCGGCAAATCCAGCAAAACAAAGGTGACGCAGCGGTTAGACCCCTCTCAAGTAGCCCTTAATAATCTGGCGCTTCAACTGGCTCAGGAGCAGGCGCCTTATCGACAAGCTGCTCTACAGGGTCCGATTGCCGGCGCGATCACTCCGAACACTTCAATATCACCACAGGCTCTACAAGGGCTGAACCTCGCATCAACCGAGCAGCCCTATACGTCTCTGAAGTACGCTTCTCCATACTCAGCAGCAGCCGCAGGATCACTCCTCGGTCTGACTGACATGAGTAAGCTGACTGGTGCTGCAACTGACTACTACAACAAGATTGTGGCCCCAGGTGCGTTGGCCTCACTGACAGCGAGTGGTCTGGGCAGATCCGGTGCTGTTGGTGAGACCGCAGCGAAGTATGGAGCACAGATAGCTCTTCCCCTCGAACAGCAACGAGAGTCTAATGTCGCGAACCTTGCTAATTGGGTAACGGGTCAGCAAGCTCAGCAGCTTCAGATATCACAAGGCTTACAGACAGGTTCACCGACATTTGGTGGAGGTGGATCAACTACGACACAGCAATCTCAGCCGTTTAATTGGGGCGGTGCAATTGGTAGTGGATTGAGTTTGTTGGGTAACTCGTCGGCAATGAGTGGCTTGAGTTCTCTAGGTGGAGGTCTCGCAAGCATCGGAAGCGGTATCTGGGGTGGTATAAGCTCTCTCGGTGCGGGGATAGCTGGGCTCTTCTCCAGCCGAGAGTTCAAGGAAGGCATCCAGCCCTTAACCCGCGATGACATTCTCGACATGGTGGACAAGACCCCGATCTACCGCTGGCGATATAAAGGTAGTACCAGACTTCATACCGGGCCGATAACCGAGGAATCACCCAAGCTGATCGTCTCTGATGACGGTAAGATGTTAGACCTGATCGACTACAACGGCTTTCTGTTCGCTGGTCTGAAGGCCCTCAACCGAAAAGTGGACTCACTGTCTCGGTTGTCGCCCCAAGCTCTATAAGGATTACTATGGCTGGCTTTGATGAAGACTTTCCTGGGACCTCTGAGGCCCCCGAACTACTAACTGGTGCTCGTGAGTCCTCGCCCAATGTGATCGCTGACAAACCGGGTCAGCAGATTGCGCCGACTACTCTTGGCGGTGGAGGTGGGAATGCGTTTCAGAGTCTTGCGAACCTCGCGGCTTCGTTTATTGGTGGTGGAATAAGTCGTCAGGCTCCTCAAGCCTCAGCTAACATACAACAGACCGTAGCTAGAAACCTTGAGCAGGCTAGAAAGCAGCGAGCAGGCGATCAACTGAATGCGGCTTCTACACTTCTCGGTCAAGCCTACGAGTCTGGCGATCACAAGGTTATCTCAGCGGCGCACAAGTCTCTAGGGGAAATGTTGAAGGGTGCCGAGCCTGAAGTACAGCAGCATTTCGCTGATATGGCTATTAAAGCCGGCCAGCAGCTTGGTCAACAAGCTAAGATGGGTCAGCTTGCAGAGCAGTACAAAGATGATCCTGTAATGTCAAAGGCTATACAAATGAACGCTCAGGGTGTTCCTCCTGCTATTGTTGACGCGTGGATCAGGAACCAACGAGCGCAGAAAGAGGTTGCGTTTAAGAGCCAGCTTACAGACGCCGTGCTCCAGAACAAACTACTGCCGGCTGACAAACAAGATCCTCGTCTCAATGATCCAGAGCTTCACAAGATGCTTGGATTGGAAAGTAAAGCCGAGCCTCCTGCTGGCCCTAGTACGGCTTTCGCGGCTCAAGCGGCTCTCGATGCAGTTCAGCAAGCTAAGTCAGCCGGCCAGCCTGTTCCTAAGCGCATACAAGATGCTTTCCCTGGTATGAGCCACGACCAGATTGCAAAGTCCCTACAGACTAGCATCAAAGCCGATCAACAGCGTCAACAACAGAACATTGCCTTCAGGATAGACACTGCTGAGACCGCACGAGAGAAAATCAAACCTGAACAGGCCGCTATGTGGGTTGATAAGTATGGTAATAGTCTCTCGCCCAAGGATATCGTCGGTAAGAGCGCGTCTGAGTTACCTGAAGGCGCCGTTAAACTAGGTGGACAAACTGAGATCAACGCTTTGCGATCAGCACGTGCTCTGCCCGAACTTGGTGATCGCCTGATAAAGAATGCTCAACCTGTTCTCTCGAAGTACAAAGGTCAGCGCATGGGTGATATCTTCGACGTACAGGGAAATAGATTGGTTATCAAGTCTCGTGCCGCTGCTGGTGATCCTCAGTTAGCAAAATTCGCAGCCGACATGACCGACTTCATGATCGCGGCTCCTCAAGCACAGGGTATCCCCGGAGGCCGTGAGACAGTCGGCTTGTTTAATCGCTTGGGCACAGGATTACCAAGCTTTCAAGATACAGTCGAGAGCGCGGCGGCTAAGGTCAACGAGCAGGTCCTTAATGTCGGATCTCGCTGGTCGAGCCGTGGTATAAACATTACTGGCGGACGCAAAGTTACTGTTGGAGGAAAGACCTATACAAGGGAATAACCTATGGCCTGGAAAGATGAAAGTGGTCAGGAAGTAACTGATCCCAAATTGATCGCACAGCTTGAAGCTCAACAAAATCCTATGTCTGATACGCTAAATGCTGTTCACGAGCAGATTCAGAAGCAGAGATCTTCTTATACGACTCCTGCTCAAGAGCTTACTGCGGAGAATCGGCCCCTGCAAAAGGGTATGGAAGCCGCTGGTGAAAGCGCGAGTCAAGGGGTTCTGGGCACGATTGCGGCTCCGTCTGCTGGTATGGCAGAAGCGGGTGGTACGGCGGTCCATAATGTTCTCTCGTCTATTCCTGGTCTTGGTGGGCCTAGTGGTGCAGTTCCAGCAGCGGGTGGTGCTCTGGGCTATGCTGCTGGCTCCCTTGCGGGCGGAGAACTCACCGGGGGCTTAGTCAAGAAGCTGTTTACTACGGCTCCTGAACTTCTCCAGGGAGTGAAGAGCCTGATCCAGGGCACAAACAAAGAGCAGGTCATTGGCGATATCGTCAACAAGTACGCGGGTCGAGCAGCCGGCTACGCCGAGAGGATCAAAGACGTGGGCCAAGGTGCTGGCCTCTACGAGCAGGCAGAGAAGGTGCAGGGAGCGATTCCTCTGCGCGGAGTGACTGATAAGATCCGGGATCTTGTGTCCAAGGAGGCTCAAGCTTCTACTCCAAGCAAGCTACTCCTGGGCAAGCTGAACAAAGAGACTGGTCAGTGGTCTGGTGGATTGCTCACGAACGCGGTTGATACATATGGCAGCAGACAAGGATCATTGCGCTATCTCATGTCTGAGGAACAGCGACTTGGTCAGCAAGCACGAGACCTATTGAAGTCTGCTAACCCAGACTCGAACGCGGCAACTAAACTTAACACTGCGCGTCAGATTATCTTAGACGAGATGGACAAGATTTCTCCACTGGTCAAGCAAGCAAACCAGAACTATCTCACTAAGGTCTATGGGGATGAACTCGTAGACAATCTATGGACTGGTGGTAAAGCGGTCGCAGGCAAGATCCGTTCTCAACTTGAGACTGATCCTGTCATGAAGAAGGCGTTTGGCATTCAGAGTGAGCAGCAGATCAAGGAGTTCACCGATCTCGTACAGAAAGCCGCTAATGCTGGTGACATGCAGACAAAAACACAGCGGCTCGTCAACATCGCGAAGTATGCGGGCGCCGGATACATGACGCACTACTTCATCACTCGTTATCTCTGGCGTTCAACAATGGGAGAAGGGCACTAAGATGGATCTCGATACAGCAATAAAGTTAATCAGTCAGCTTGGGTTTCCTATCGCTGTCTGTGTTTGGTTCATGTGGAGAGACGCAAAGTTTATGTCAATCTTATCCGTGCGGCTGGATAAGATCATTCTGTTACTGGAGATTGCTCTCAAACAGCCGATCATCAGGGACTAAACAATGGCAGTAGGCGCAAGATGATATTAGGTGTGAAAGAAAAGGTTGTCTACACCGCATCCTTTTTGGAGGGTGAAGGCGGCTTTGGAACAAAGAAAAAGGGCAGAGGACAGGCTTCTATCTCAGCAAGTCAAAAGCAGCGTTGGCCTCTTGAAAGGCTTCAAGAATGGTGGGGCGGAGAAATTTATCCCGATAGAGATAGTTGGAGATGGGAAGCTAATGGATGGCTTGCTCATTTGATAATAACTTGTATCAAACCTTATATGAGTCCAAGAAGACTAGATCAAATCAATCGGCTACCGATGTATGTGTCTCGAAGAACGGCACACAGTCCTTTAAGACAAGAGGGCTATAATCGGCGGTACTTTAGACAGGATCGAGGTTCACTCTAATCGCTGTCGGGGCCAGATACCGCGAAGAACCAATAGTCGGCCAGTGGGACTTGCCGATCAAGGGCGTACTTCGTGGTTATCAAGATATCAAGATCCCGCCTGATGGTCTCTTCGATTCTTCCAACGCGGATATCGAGGATGGCACACTTCAGGGACGCCGAGGTCTAACACAGCTTAGTGCTCAGGTCCTTGGCGCTCGTCCGATGGGGTCCTTGAACTTCTGGGACAACGTGACAGCAGATTATCTATTCGTGGTGACGACAGCTAAAGCGTGGGTTTATACTGTGTCATCTGGGGTATGGGCAGATCTTGATGGCGGCTTAACTGGAACTGCTGATAACCCGGTGAGTGTTGAACAGTTTGCTTTTGGTACGCCACTGAAGAATCGAGTCTACTTTGTCAACGGCGTCGATCCTCTCAAGACTTGGAAAGTTGGGGATGCAACAGTCAGTACAGTCGTTGCCGGCACTGGAAATCAACCTCCCATCATGCGTGATCTGACGGTCATTGCGGATCGTCTAGTGGGCATTGTCGGCTCTCATGCTATTCAGTGGAGCGAGCCTTTAGATGACGGCACAGTCTCAGGCTGGCCCTCGTTGAACGCGAGGGTCTTTGGTGAGACTGCGGCACCGTTAATCGCTATCAAGACTATGGGAACGGTCGGCGGAGTGGCCTATAAGAAAGATTCTATCTGGCTTGGTGAGGTCACAGGCTTACCGGGCGGCTCCAGCTTTAGATGGTCTCTGTTCGATTACGTGGAGGGTCCTGCTGGCTCGAACGCGGTGGTAAACGCAGGTGGTCGTCATTACTACATGACTCGAAACGGACGTATCGGATACTTCAACGGCTTCATGCACAAGTGGGTCGTAGACGGTGCGTGGAAGACGGTTAAGGACGAGATAGATCTGAATGCGCCTTTTCGTGTTCATGGGATCTGGATACCACAGCTTGAAGAGGTGAGGTTCTACTATCAGCGAGCCGGCCAGTCGATCACTGATGGCATGGTGATCTTAAGGCTTGAGAACAAACAGATGGGTCGGCCTTACGCTGCTTTTCCCGGTCGCATGGGCAAATCGGTCACGGCTGGCTGTGAGATCTACGATAATAACTTTACTACGTCCGTGGCTTTCACGTCTGACACTCAGAAGCTCTACACGATCTCCGGGCTTACTGATGACGGTACGGCGGTCAGCGGCTTCATTCAGACTGGTATGATCCTGCCTAACCAGCAGCAGGGTATCGACCGTGTTCTGCCCATTGAACCGTTCCTTGAACGCGGTGGTGGGTTTGGCACAGTAACAATGAAGGCTGTCACCTCGAACATCTTGGACAACATCAATGGCGTGCTCAGTACTGGAGCCTCAATCGACCTAACACTTACTCCACCTAAGACAATCGTGGGCCTTGATGCCCGTGGTAGGTTTATAGGTATGAGACTTGAGTGGACAAGCGCATCGACCATCAAGTATCGCGGCGCCGTGCTGAGAGCACAAGAAACCGAGTCCTAATCATGAGCATGACCGCACTGAACCCCGGTCTGATCTTCCCAGAAGACCTATCAGGTCCGGCTGGCACAGGTTCGGGTGATAATGAGTTAGTCTTGTGGCGAGCTATCAAGGCGTTACAGGCTCAACTTGCCGGCGCCAATTCCCCTCTCGTCGCATTCTTTGGTGATGGATCTCCCAATGGTACAGAGTTCATCGGCAATAAAGTATCAGGTTGCGCGGGGAACGTGCTGATCCTGGGTCCTCAGTTTCAGATCACCACAGGCGATCAGGTCTTGAATGTGGACGCAGGAGCGCGTCAAGTCGGAGTCAACACCTGTACGCCGACCTTTGCTCTCGATATCAACGAGCAGAACTGTGACTCTAAGGTAGTAGCTGTTCGCGGCCCAACCTCAGATGTAGACGAAGACTTCTTCCCTAACTTTTGCCCGACCCCGGTAGCTCGTATCAGGGTCCACAATACCGGAGACTGCTCTGGCCCTATGCAGTTCTTCATCGCTGATGCCACACATACGTTGAACGAGGTGATGGAGCTGAAGGTCAATAAGCAGGTCGAGTTCTTTGGTCAGATACAGATCGACGGTGGGTCTCCAGGTTCGGGGAAGGTGCTGACCTCGGACAGCAACGGACTGGCAACATGGCAAGCTGCTTCATCGGGCGGATTTACTCAAGCTGTTCGGGTTACAAAGTCAGCCAGTCAGAGTATAAGCAACAACACTGACACTGCTCTCACGTGGAACACTGAGACCTTTGATACTAATGGCTTGCATGACAACGCGGTAAACAACTCTAGGCTAACTGCTCAAGTGGCGGGAAAGTATCAGGTGAGTGGTGGAGCAAGGTTTGACACTAACGGCACCGGAAGACGACAGCTTTACATAAAGAAGAATGGCACATCCATCTACTCGTTGCTTGAGCCTGCTGCACCAAATGCTAGCGTTCCAACTGTTTATGTGATTACAGGACTTGTTGATTTGGCAGTTGGTGACTATGTTGAGCTTTGGGTCTTCCAGAACTCAGGTGGAGCTTTGGATCTTACCGCAAGCTTTTCAGAGACTCACTTTGAGATGGCGCAGGTTAGCGGCTAGGGCTTAGATGACATCCTATCAAGCGCGAGCAGAGAAGCTCTCAGCTTTTCGATCTCGGCCTTTAGCTTCTCATTCTCTTCGTTGAAGGTCTCGACTTGAGCTTGGAGCACTGCAAGCTGGATCTGCATATTGCCCAACTGTACTGCGAGTATCTGATCTGCGTTTCTAGCCATGTTTCTCCTCATAGAACTCTGACAGCTTCTCGGCGGGGTTTTGGAAGTGACGTTGACTCAAACCGTTCTCACATTCACGATTGTTGCACTGACGACCACCGACCTTCTCGCTGTGCTGTGAGCCGTGGCCTGGTGCAAGTCTGGGGAAGTAGTTATATCCCTGAACTTCAGCGTTTCTTCTACGTGTCATTTATCACCTCAGCAAGCTCCCTCGGAAGGGACGAAGACCACCCCGCCCGCCGTTTATCCTACGGTGAGGTGTCTCAGTTATAAGACAGGTCGGCCCATCCAGTTATACGGATCAACCGGCTTCTCTTGCGCGTAATCAGAGTCCATGCCAAGTTGATCGTCTTCAGCCTCATTGCCAATGCCGGCAGTCTGCATTTCTTTGATCAGCTTGTCAGCGAAGGCCATGGCAGAACCAACCTCAGCCGTTCGGTGCCACTCGCGGCCCTTGATCCACACGTAGTCAACCAAGACCGAGTCATCAGGGAAGATAGGTACATCCGTGGCTCCCAGAACAGGGGGCAGAGAGTAGTAATAGAGCGTGCCGGTGTAGGCTTGGTTGGCTCGCGGCCAGACCTGGATCACGGTTGCAACAATGGTATAGAGGTGAGGTCGGTCTCGGCTTGAGTCAGGCAGTTCGAGGATCTTGAACAGAGAGCGTTTACGTAGCCTGAACTCGTTCGTAGTAGGTGTAGAGGCTCCAGGCAGAGAGTCAATGACCAATCCATCACGATAGTCAAGTATGAAGTCCAAGGGCTGTGCGATTGTGTTTGCATTCGCGGCCAAGCTCCAGGACGTAGACTTCACCATCTGAGACCAAGGAAACTTCTTGGCGAAGTAGTCTACACCCTCTTGTAGCCAGGTTATTGAGAGAGCAGTAGGTACAATACTGCCGGCTGGCCGGTCTTTAGCATCCAGCACAGCAGAGTCAAGTCGGTCAAGAGCGCGACTCAGGATCTGATCGCGCTGTAATCTGTTCATTGCCATAGGGAGATTTTACGCCTTTGGTTTGCGGTCGTCAAGTTCGGGGTGCGTGGTCTCATATTCGATTAACGCCAGGGCGCACCAAGCAACTGAGGCCAGATGATGCTGGCCGTCAATCGGGTCGTAGGTCTCACCTCGCCAGTAGGCCCAAGCATGGCGCAGCATAGCAGCAAAGATCCGACCCCAAGACAAGCCCTTCTCCCAATTCCTGTCACCGTATTTATTAGCACCTATGCCATAGACTCTTACAAGCTCCTCAAGAGGCTTTATCGGAACTAGGTCATAGCGAAGTTTGCCCTCATCGTTCTTCTTGCCCTCACTCATTGATAAAACCTTTCTTCTTGGCACGACTGAAGAGAGCAGCGGCGATGTCATCCACCATCTCGTCTCTCAGCTTCTCACCCTTCTTAGTGAGCTTGTTGCCGATGGGGATATACATGTGAAGCTGCTGCATCTTGAGGTATCGCTTGCCCTTCCACTTGATGATTGTTTCGTATCCACCCATGTTAATGAAACCTCAGAAGGCTTGCGTTGATGATTGCGGCGCCAAGCCAGTACAGCGCACGTCCATAGTTTTTGTAGGCAATGTCAACTACCATAGCAGCAATTGACTCAACAGCGAGCAGAAAGGGAAATAGCTCATTCATAGTCCGTGTTCTCTCAGGTAAGTTTTGACGGCTTCCCGGTTTGGAAGACCCAGACGCTTCCCGGTGGATCTAAGTAGATGATACTCGGCGGAACGTTCATCACTTCCCCACTTCGCACGAAAGATGACCTTAGCTCGACGACACTGTGCGTTGTAATCCTCTTGGCTTTTGTATCCCTTGGCCTCAAATGATAGGGCACCTGAGTCACGCTTACGCCAGTATCGAATGTAGTCACGACCGCGCTTTCTCACGATGATATATGGTAGTCGAGTCTTGAGTGATCTTCGTGTTGGACAATCTTCAAAGCACAGATCACAACACCCATCGAAGCAGGGGGCAGGAGAAGTCGCTCAACATATGTTCCATTCTTGTTGCCGATATCATAAGACTTCTGGAACGAACCGCTGCCGGTAAAGTATTGCTTCTTATAAGATCCATCTGGCTCGATAGCCTCAAGGACATAAACCAGTTTTTCATCATCATGCCCCATGACGTACCAATTAGCTTGTCCATACACGTCTCTCATTCTGACACGCTTAGTAACGCGAGCACCAGGAGTACGAGCACTGCCATAGCCGTGAGAAGCGAAGATACGAAACGGTAAAGCGTTGATAGAAAGATCGAGCGCCACGACCGCGCCAAATTCCTGGGTGCCCAATGACCGAGCGAGATATTCATCGGTGGTGATCCTTTCAGGCAGCGCAGGAAGCAGTCCAGAAAAGTTGTGCCAGTGATGACCGGAGAGAAGGCCCTCGATGCTGGATGCTACTGGCCTTAGGATCTCAACCATTTGTTGAATCCGATCCAGATACAACTCATCAATGCCTTTCTGGAGGTCATCATACATTCCAAAGCCACGTTTAGAGGCACGTAATGCAGCCTGATCAGAAGGTGACGGCGCTTCAATGTAATCCCCCATTCCAAACATCAAGACTCGGTGGCCTTCCTTCTTACGCTTCTCAATCCAATTAACTAAGCCAATCAGCCGAGGATACTCTGACTCACTCTGTACGTCGCCCCAAGGGATCATGAAGAGCAGTTGATCCTTAACAAGGACGATGTTTCTTTTGTGGATGATCATTGTTTGATGTACCTCAGATAGTCTTGGATGGCCTCGCGGATCTTCTTAGGGTCATTGGTGGTTTGATAGTTGCGGCCCCAATAGTCGGCAAGAGCATCAGGGCTGATAATAGTCGGCAGGGGTTCTTTGACAACAAAGTATCTGAGACGCGCCATAGCTGTTGCAAACTGAAGATTCCAGATGGTCTCTTCGTGGGCACCTTTAGTAGTAGTGAGGCCGCGAACCTTTAGCCGTATATTCGGCCAGTTGATATTGGGTTCTGCGGGCCGGGAAAGAACTGAGTTGTATAGCCAGTTAAAGGTTGGTGCCTCGATCATGTACACCGAAAGCGCCGGCCCTCCGCCGAGTTGCTTTAGGTATCCCCCCATGTCTGATTCGTGGGCTACGGTAAACATTAAGAGTTCTTCCGCAATTCGATTGTAAGGGATCTCTGGGTCAAGCTGGAATAAAACTGGCCGAACTACCAGCAGACGAAATTGTTGCGAGTCGATTGCCATATCTACTAAAGTTCTGGGTCTACTTTTTGTCAAGTAGTGCTTGCGCGTTATCACAGACGGCACGAAGTTTTTTAAGATCGTTAGCGCCGAATCTTTTGATGGTTCGATTGGGTTGAAGGATGAAGACCCCAAAAACTTGCTGCTCACTGAAGATGGACACAGCAAACAAAAGAGCGTCACTGCCAACGAGCAGATAAATCTCTTTGCGGTAGGTGTGATCTTCATTCTCGTAAACAATGGCCGCTACGTGAGCACCTTTAGGACAAACTTTCTCTCCGGTGCCGACAGGCTCAGCCGTGATTGATTTATCAGGAAACTTTTTAACTATCTCCTGGGACAATGCTGAGGTCGTCAGACTCAGGCTCAAGGCCAATGTCAAGAGCAGCCGCAGCGCGTTTCTTTTTATCGTGTCGGTCTTCATGGGAGTATCTTAGCATCCTCGCTTCCTTGATTGCAAGAGGTAGATAGTCTCGGTGGGCGGGGTCCATGCGCCAAGCATTAGGACCCAAGACAATATCGGCCTTCAACAAAACCTCTCCGGTCATAGTGTCATCATTGTCGGTGATACGCCAGACAGTGTGACCCTGATCGGCCAACTTCTGTAGTTCTTCCCACAGGGCAACGTCACCGATAGCTACGATTGTGAGAGGCTTACTGGTTTTGCCCACGTCGCTGATTCCTTTCTATCTCTTCTTTGCACAGCGCACAACATTCAAGCTCGCGGTCCCAGAGGGTTGTGTCGAGGAACTCCACTTCAAGTAGTGTACCACAACGCCAGCAGACAACGACCTCTTCATCTTCGTTAAAACTTTCCATGTGTACCGTCCGGGTAATAGATAGCCCACGACGCTGTGCTGATGATCTTCTCGCCCTCGATCTCCCAAACACGCTCGACTGATTGCTTGAAACGATCTTTTATTGGCAATACCACACCTAAGCCCATTTGTTGAAGCCCTGTTGATTGAGCAATCAACTCACCATGCGGCACCGCAACCTTAACGCCGTCATGTGCTTGAGCAATCAGTCGGTTTGGTGGTTGGCACAGATCTATGATCGCAAGGTTGGTCATGTCAACCACGAGGCCCTGAACCATATGGTTCCATCCTTCCTTTGCTCGACTCCAATAGTCACCAAAAAGCCTTCGTCTTCTACCAAGGATAGTTCGAGCTTCGTTGGTACGAGCACATTGGTCCCAATACTTACGGCGTATAGAGATAAGATTTGGCTTAGAGTCGAGGAATGCTTTGCTAGCTTTGAGAATCTCATTGTGCGTGAGACCCGACTGAGCCAGGATTCGATAATACTTTGAGCCAAGGATAGCTCGGTGGTCCCGGCCATAGAGAAGACCGTATCTAGCCTTAGCTGCGATTCTGCGCTTGTCGTACTCGCCTTTCCAACCATAACGCTTTCTCCATTCTACTGCTTCTGGCTTGTCTGAGATGTGGATCTCTTTGGTCAAGATGGAAGGCAACTCCATCTTCGACATGCGACAGCCAGTGATTAAGTGGATATCGTAGTTTTTGTTGAATGCGTCCAGGTCATCTCTATCATGCGTATACGCGGCGACAATCTTACCTTCGATAGCGTCAAGGTCCCAGACAATCCAAGGCCATCCCGGATCAGGCCAGATAACGTCTCGTATGTCGTCTGGAAAGTTTGTGAGCGGGGGATTGGTCGTACTCCAGCGACCACTGGTTTGAGTGGGGAGCATATGAGGGTAGATACGCTCTGGGGAATCGTCCTTTTCGGGATCGTAGACATGGCTAAGATGTTGCTGCAAGACCGTCGCTTCTTCATTGTGTTTCAACCTTATTTGTAAGAGGCTAGACTCAAAGCCGCGAAGTTCGAGACGCTTGTGTAGCTCGATGAGATTGTCAGCGTTGGTGGTCTCGTCTAGGCGGGTTGCCATTTAGCACATTCCTCGCAGTACCAGCGCATTCGTGGAGAGCCTTTCGGTGGGACAATCCGGTACGCCTTCAACACGTGACCCTTATCGTCAAGCCTTTTAACAGGCGAGGGACCCTTTGCTTTCTTGTCACCAGTTTTAGCCATGAGGTTTCACATTCTCCACTAGCTTTAAGAGACCCTCGACTTTGAAAAGGTGATGACCCACTTGAGGATTGGAAGCCAGATTGATAGGCCAACCAACAATAGCCTCAGCCCTCGCCCGCAGCTTTTCGACTTTGTGCAGTCTGTCGAGATATGCCTCTTTAGATCGTGCAGGGTTGACTCGTATCCCGCGTTCCTCAGAAGCCATGATAATAGGAATAAGTTTCTTTTGAATCTCGTAAACATATTGACTACCGGGATCGCGCTGTAGCTCCTTCTTTAGTTGCTCAAAAGCCTCCCACGTAGCGAAAGCGTCTGCTGCTGAATACATCTTCGGGTTGAGCCGGTCGAGGTGTTTCCACTTGTTGAGGGATGAGTATAGAGACCCAAGGAAACCAAGGTCATGATCGAAATCACTCCAAAGAACACTGTGCGAAAACATCGTGTCCTCAACCAATATCCTGAAAGCGTTCGGTGGTAGCATTCGATGAAGAAATGGAATGTCAACCACAGCGTTATGCATAATAACAGTGTAAGCAATGTCGGTATTAGTAATTCCACCTTCTAGCTCCTCCGAGACTCGCAGGGTCCTACCGTCATAAAGGCTGTAGCAAATGAAGTGTCTAGTGGATGGTACGAACTCGGTGTCGAAGGCTGAGGTCGTGGGCCACACGGACGGCGGGCCACTTTTGATAGCCGGCAGTTTGGCGGGCCATCTACCGTTCAACACTTTCCTGATCTTGTGCCAGTCGCTCTTGGTCACCAGTCTAACAATAGGGTCACGGAAAGTGTAAGCAATGTGATAAGAAGCAAGTACGACAATATCAGCGGGTGTCGGAGTAAAAATCTCGGTGTCAATAACACGGGGCACACCCAAAGGGCGATAAGGTAGAGCATATCCTCTCCAGTCTGAAATCTTGCGGTATTTGTCCATCCCCTCTTGAGTCATCGCGTAGAGGGCGTACTCGCCTTGAACAGAGATGATCTTAGTCTTCGCCGGTAGCTTGAAGTGTGCTTTGTGGCAGTGTTCGAGAGCCTCTCGAACAATCACGGACTTCAAGGGCGGCAGCGCGTCACGGTGTTTGTATCGGCAACGTAACGCATTGCCAAGGCTGACTTGCGCTCTCTCAAGTCCCGCCTGAGGTAGATACGTTCGCTCCATCTCCAGGCCAGTCTTGCCAATAAGCGGCTGAGGTGGAAAAGGTTCGTAGCTAGTACCAGTCCAGCGTTCTCCACTCTCCTCTGAAGCTCCTGGGTTTTGAGCATAGATGAAGACCTCCGCTTGATCGTTGATGATGTCCGGCACGAACCCCTTCCCATCGCCGTAGAAGGGGCAGCCGTGACATGCGCTAGGTTTAGGAATCATCAGGGTCGTAGGCTACTTCTCTAAATAACTCGTTAATGAGGTAGTTATTCCAGATGTAGAGAAACCAGCACCAATGACATCTAGCGTGTGGTTTCCTCTTCGCCATGTACTTTGGGTGCTTTGGACAACGCATTAGCACCCTCGGTTAGGAGTTGCTTGAGCCTCTCGTGGATACAGTTGGTCGATCTTAGCGACGATGGTTTTGGTAAGAGGGCCTTTAATACTGAGGCTCTCATACTGGAATCTGATCCACAGCAACTCGTCTTTAGTGAAGTTAACGTCGCTCGGCTTACGCACTACGTTTGCCATGTGTTTGTTCTCCTTTCAGTCGTTTGAATCTGTGATTGGAAGTCTCGCCGTGTTTGACTATCATCACAGCGAACTGCTCTGTATCTTGAGTAATGCCGGTGTTGACGACACGCCAGGTGTGTCCCTTCCAAATGAATAACTCTCCCTCAGAGACACCGGGGTTTTCCGAGGGAGAGTATGCGATTTGATCAGCCATTGGACTAGCTGGCTCGCACGGCGGAGATAGTAACAGGCATATTCTCGCCGTCACTGGTTTGGATTATTCGCAGGCGGATAGGGAAGTCTCTGAGGTAGGTAATCAACTCGCCCACGTTGGAAGGATCTTGACCGTATGCTGCGCGGAACGCTTTTGCTGCCATGATGTAGTTCTTGTAGCTTCGGTCGGGCTTGTCGGTCTCGGCGCCGGTCTCGAAGTCCACTGCATTACGACGAACCCATGACAGACGAAAACCGATCTTGCCGGTCACGTCGCCAAGCTGAACTGTTCCCCATAGACGGACCTGCGGACGGCCAGTCTTGTCTTTCCCAACTGTCGGAGAGAACGGCGGAACGGTTGTATAGGTGCCCACTGGCAACAACAACTCACGCTCTGCCGCCTTGGTCTCTTCCTCGTCGATTGTGGACTGAAACAGATCGTCAAGGGTCAGTTCAGGTTCTTCAAGCTCGCTGTTAATTGCGTCTTGTGCGGCTTGAGCCTCCTCAGCACTTTGCACACTGCTTCCATTCAATTCTTCACTCATCTTAGTATCACCCCTTTCTATAGTTTGTTGCCACTCAATAATCGAAGCTGGCACATAGTAGTCAACTGATCTCATTATTACTGAACTCGGTCGGTGCCAGGAACAACGAAGCCGGTAAGCTTGGTTCCGGCTTCAAAGTTGGTGATCGACACACCGATCTCGTCCACAACTTTGCCGAACTGGTTCACTGCAAACTCACGGTGCTCTGGCTTTCGTGGATCAAAGGTATGAGGTGATATCGTCTCGTTGCTGAACTCAGTAATGAAGTGAAGCAACACATGAGACACAAGACTGAGTAGGTGCTGATTGCGCTCTACATCGCTTCTAGACTGATTCTCATCCATTGTCGTTTCTCCTTTCTTTAGGGTCGAACAATTTTGACTGTTGGACCGGGTTGAACAGGTAAGGGTCGTGCTGGTGCAGACTTTGGAATGCTCATGTCTTCACCGATGATCTTAGCGTACAGTGCCGGCCAGTTCTGCGGGACTTCAGCCGGGATACGTGCCGCGACCTCAGGCGGGACTTTTATGCCGGCGCCCCAGATCTTACCACCAGGACGAGTCTGCCACGTTCCAGTGGACCGACCATCAGGACCAGGCAGTGTGATCTTGGACGCGAGGACAATGGGAAACTCTCCCATGATTCGGCGGGCCATCTTACCGGGAAGATCAGGGAACACGTGAGAGGTCCCACCACGCTTGTTGTCTGGGTTGTCTTTCTCTTCACCGTCCCAGATTGTGAATACGGCGTGTGGCACAGAGGAGAAGCCGATAATGTCGAGGTAGTGCTTGAAGGAAGCGTGGGCGCGACCGTATGCTTTACCCGACAACTTCTCTTCAAGCTCCTCGTCTGTAGCTCCAGCAAACTCAGGGCTTCCGCCAAAGACTTGTTTCAATGCGGCAAGCTCTTGGAGGAAGTAGAACTCGTACAGTTTGTGAAGACCGTCACCGGCGAATGTAGTGATGGGACCGTGTTTGAGAGTTAAGATCTCCAGGGTCAACTTTTCTATCTCGGTGACGACAGCAGAAGGGGAAAACTTGTTCAGGTCATCGGATTCCCAAACGTAGGCGTGGATGCCCTCTTCGCTCGCGGGGATGGAAGAGTGACCTTTCTCACCGGGGTAGCTGACCCAATGAATTGGTCTTTGCCACGTAGCGATGGAGGTCGTCTTGAATGAGTTTGGCGGACCTACGATTAGAGAGCGAGAGACACCCTTTTTCCAGGCGTCTTTATCGAGGACTTTGAAGGGCATTCTGTACCTCTAGATATTGTTTAGTGGAGATGAAGTTAACATCATGTTCAAGCTCTTTGTACAGCCGATGTCGAATCTCATATGCCATTCCATACTCAGGACGATCAGATACTGTGAGACACAGAGCATCGGCCAGTTGAAAAGCAAGTCTCAGTTTTTCTTTTTCCATCATCGTACTAAAGGGACTCATCGCGGGGTTTGTAAAGCATCGACATTTTCTCTGGATCTCGGTTAGCTTCGTGACATGCGGCCCAAAACTTGCAACGGCCATAGCGAGTCGTACAAGAGGGCAGTCTCATAGGTAATTCTTCGAGTGGTTTGTCTCTCAAGCTGTGAATGTAGTCCCATTCTGTTTGTGCACCACGATACCAGGATTGTAGTACGTCTTGGTTTAGTCTCGTCTCGTGTAGAATACTTTTAGCAGTCGGAGAGAAGATAATCAAGTGGCGCCGAGTGTGAGTTACGAGACGACCATACTTTTGCTGCGCTCTGATAGCGTAGTCCCACAACTGCCAATCGACCTCGGACTCAGCCAGATTGCGCTGGATATACCGGGCTTCAAGTTTGAGGCTGTTCTTGTGATCGGTGATGATGAAGTCTTCACCGCGCTCTGTTATCAAGTCTGCGGTTGCATCGTCCCACTCGCCAGGATGAGCATCTTCTCGACCAAGCTTGACCTCAGTACCGATCACTTTCTCGTGATCGAGGATATAGCGCAGTCCGCCGTCTTTCTTTAGCATCGCAGCTATGCCCTTGCGTAGGAGGGCTTCGAGAGTGTCAAGAGGCCACTCGTCTTGCTCCTCGTATTCCATGCTCAGTCGGGTGACTGCTGCGAGTATGGCTTGATCTGACTCCGTGCCCTTCAGAGTAGTCTCTATGGCCTCGTGTATGGCGTGTCCCATAGCAAAGTAAGGGGTCCAGTGACGAAAGGGGGTCCACCTACGATTCAGGTGACCGTAGGTAGGGCACAGGAGCCACTCCGAGGTGATTGTGGGGGAGATAGGGCTAGAAGGGGTTGTCATCGGGTCCCTCGTCTGGCTTCGAAACAGGAGGCTTGAACAGGACGTTGGCACGAGATGGGCCTGTCCTAGCCTGTATCCAGTACAGTAGCTCACGCTTAGGGTCTGATCCGAGACTAGCCTGTAGGAGATGACGAGAGGCAGTGTCCAAGGGATTGCCTAGCTTGAGTATGACATGACTACGCCTATGCTCTGGGGTGGAGGACTTGCTATGCCAGTGGTCATGGATGACCACTTCGAGGTACTGCTGTAGGACACCCAGGTTCTCGTAGAACATGTCGTGGGCCTGGTTACTGTCTAGGTCTAGGAGTAGGGTATAGTCATCGTCATAGACTATGGTGAAGCCCTGGGAGCGGGCGTCTGCGATCTTGACGTCCTGGGCTTCTTTGCTGGTGGGTAGTTCAGACATTGTACTTTCTCCAGCAGGTGTCACAGATCTCGGATATGTTCCGGGTTGTGTGCTCCCCTTTTCCCCACGCGCAGAGTTTTAGCCGGCCAGGGACTTCGTTAGTCGTCAAATCACCAGACGGCAGGGCCTTCATGCTTGACTGTATCGCACGATGTGCCTCTTGGCCGGCCTTTCTCTGTTCTGGAGTAAATTGCATGGCTCTACGGGGCAAAGAATCGTTCTGCCCGATTTAGCTGTTGGCCTTGGGTGCTTTTACACTCTTCGCCTTGGTCTCGACGATCTGGGCTACCTCACTGATAGCTTCGAGCTTACGAGCCGCTGACTCAGGACTGTCCGCGCTTACGTCAAACTGCACAGTTACGGTGTATCTCAACATAAAATGATCTCCTTTTACTTTGGGTTAATTTGGTTTCAATGTACTAAAGGCGCCGGGGGTGCGCGGTGTCAAGTGAGGCGTCCGCAGATACAAAGATTCATCCCCCCTCTAAGGGGGATTGATAATATATCATATATACCGGACAAGACGGCGTCCAAATCCTTTAGTGGAGTATGACATTCAAATTTAGTGGCTTTACCGTTTACCCTGGGCTTAACAAAGAGACTGAATACCCTCTCTGGCTTCGACTCGTTGGAACGAAGAATAGCCCTAATAGGAGAGACTGGCACAATGTTTTGATTGAGGTTATAAGACTCGCGGTGTTCGTCTTTCATCATAAAGAATTCTTTACGCCTGAACAGTGGAGCACACTTCGCAAGGTGGTTAAGGGAGAGTATAATGACACTGATAGAAGCAATCATTCTGATCTTAGTGTGGAGGATCACTAGCCCAACATTCTGGAAAAACAAAATCCCTCTGCGTCGTCTCTTCAAGAGAAGGCGCAAAGAGCTTTTGAGTATGGATCTCTGATATTGACATTTGATCTCTGATAGCCTTTAGTATTCTGACCGCACTAAGAAAGCAGCAACGTCTGACTTTCGAGGGCAGCGATATGCCTTAATGAA
>Ga0070699_100000391_pt1 | contig 42600 bp, 38 predicted proteins | sample KBSK1503metaG_FD_65473 | JGI IMG/M metagenome (GOLD analysis project Ga0070699, IMG submission 65473) | Corn, switchgrass and miscanthus rhizosphere microbial communities from Kellogg Biological Station, Michigan, USA - KBS K1-50-3 metaG | ecosystem: Host-associated > Plants > Roots >... | reverse complement strand
TTGGTGCAGTCGATCACGATCTTGCCCGCAAGGCTGCCCAGGCTTTTCACGGCCGCTTGGGTCGCGGACCAGGGCGTCGCGATCACCACGATCTCGGCCTCTTTGACGGCTTCGGCCGGCACTTTGACGCAACGGGCTTACTCTGAAGATGTCCCGAGCTGGGACGTTGGCATCGTGAAATGTCTGCGGAAGGGACTGGGCAAGCGCGATGCGGCGATGATGTTGCTCGCAGCGTGCCTCGACAAAACACTTCCTGTAAAATCATCTTTAACTTGAACCGACCAAGCCTTGCGGCAGTGTTCTGTAACAAGGAGGTTCGGACCCATGTTGCTCCTTGATGTCGGGGATACAATGAAGCCGCACTTCACGAGTTCTACGGCAATGAAATACCCGACTATTTAGAAGCGCTTTCTCATCGCCGGCGCGTGCTCTTGCCCTTCGATGCGCGCTTGAGGCCGGATCTCTTGGCACCAGCGGACTCGGCCGTTCTGGTGGGCGGCTTTGATGCGTCGGCCCCGGTTGTGTCGCGCGGCGGGCATTGGAGGAGTTGGAGGCTGCTGGGCTGGTCACCATTGAGCCGTGCCGCGGCAAGAACCCGATAGTCGCCGACAGTCTCGGAATATCCTCCGGGCGCGGGGCAAGCGTACCTTTACGATAGACGACGACGAGCCCACCTGCGGGATTTCGATGCAGCCAGCGCGCGATCGAGATCTTGCCGCCGTCGTAGAGTGCTCCCAGCGCCGGCCGGTTTGCGCCTCCCTTTCTCAGCTTGCCGCTGGAAATGAAAAGGTCGCGCTACGCACGAAAACGGTCCAAACTGCTGCGTAGATCTACGGCTCTGAGGGAGAGGCGTTTCACCGGTGAAACACAGGTACCCTAGGTACCTGTGTTTCACTGGTGAAACACAGGGTCCTCTTCTTATTTCTTATAGTAATAATAGATACGAGATACCCTCATCGCCTGTCTTCCTTTCTGTTCGGTCTCGATCAGACCAAGTTCTACCAGTTCGTTTACTGCTCTCATTCTGGTAGCCCGTGACATCCTCGTCACCGTCGTGGACAGCACGATCTCGCCACCGAGATACTCGCGCTTGAGCGCCTCGAACAGGATCATATGGGCCAATTGATACGTGCCTTTGCTTTTGGCGTGCCGCAACACCTCGATCCACTGAGAGGGAGGCTTCACCCATTTCGCCTTGAATGGCTCACGTCTCTTCTTCGGGACTATGCCGGTATCGAGAACCACGGTCTCTATGCGCTGCCCATTCCGGATTTCGTAGGGGTTCACGGTAACTTTCCTTTCGGTATGGCGCCGATCTCTTGCAGCGCGAGCATCATCGTTTCCCACATCTGCTTCGCCACGGGGCGTTTGTCTCGGTATCGCGCGCCGTTCCTGAGCTGCTGATCGATGTCGACCCCGATCTCGAGCCCGTCACATACGTCACGCCCGGCGGCCCTCATGATTTCGATGGCCTGTTTAACTTGTTCTTCATCGCGTGCCTCGATCAGAATGCCGTCATGGATCAGCATGCTCGGGATGATGCCAACCTCACACAATCGCCAAGCCGCAAGCCGCAACATCTCCGCCCCGTTCGCCTGCATCGGGAAATTGTAGAGCGTGCGCTGGTTCGGGCTGTGGCTGAGATAGAGCGGCCAGCCAAACACCGTCGTCATTTGCCGATCGAGCATCGCGTGCTGCACCTCGTCATCACGCCACTCCCCGAAACGCGAATACGTTTTCCAGTATTTCTCAATGACTGCGCTGGCGATCAGTGGATGCCGATCGAGCCGTTTCGCCACAGATGGCACGCTCATTCCATAATTGATCGCGAGTTGAAGCGACTTCATACGCTGTCGCATCGCTGTATTGTTGTCCTTCCAATGTTTCTGATCGGGATCGTCTGTGTAACCACAGACACGAGCGAGCGAGTAATAAATGTCGCCAGCCTTGTAGGCTTTAATTAACGCCTGATCGCCAGAGAGTGCAGCAGCAATACCGATCTCTTGCGTCCGCCAGTCGAGATACACACCGATAGTGTCGGTCGGGAAGACCATGAACGAGCGCATGCCCGCGTGCGCGTTGTAGAGGCTCTTCGCGTGAGCGTTGCGTCCGGTTGCCGTGCAGAACGGGAAGAGACTAGGTCGGTTGCGACCATCACGACCGATCGGGAGTTTTGCTCGGACGACAACACCGAGGCTATCGCGGAGGGCATGCAGCTCTTCGATTCCTGGAAGGTGATACATCATTCGGAAGGCGTCGCCGGAGATATCGAGCTTGCCGCTATCGAGGCGCGGCCAAGCGTTGATGCCCGTCCCTGCGAGCCATTGCTCGAACCTTACGTAGTTCCACTCTCCTTCCGGACTGTAGATCGGAGCGTCACTGCCGAAGCTCGGGTCAAAGCGGCGTAGCAGATATTGGATCACCGCCGCCTTGTTTTCCTGTACTAGGGTCCAGAGCCGCATGTCGATCGGCATCCCGCGCGCCTGGATCTGTGCGACCGCCTTCGCACTGTAGTTCGACCAATGAAGGATGCGTGGGACGTCGGCGGGATAGAACCCGTAGCGATAGTGGGAGCGCCGGCCACGCAATTGCTCGCGCAGCAGCGAGGTGGAGGCCTTCACGTCTTCTTCGCAGTACTCGAGGACGCGCTCGCGGCCGTGAACCTGCCATCGACCTTCGCCGATATCCTTAGCAATCGTATCCTTGTCGATGTTCTCCCAGCCGTCGACCCCGTAGGCGCGGCATGCATCAGGTAGCCTTTTGGTCTGCTTCTTCCGCACCTCGTCAGGATTGTACGGCAGCAGAATATTGCTGGCCGCTAGGTAAGCCGTATGTTGATCGAAGATATGGGTAGGGAATTTCCAACCCAGCGCCATGAAGCAGCTCATCTCTGCCCACGCGCTGTAGGCAACGAAAAGCGTGTCGTCTCCAATATCGAACGGCGGAGCGGAACCGAACTCTCCGCGCCACAGCCTGATGGTGCGTACGTGCTGGAAGGTTTCGTCCAGCTCATACGCGACCATGCACAGCGGATTAGGAAGTTCACCGTCGCGGACTTCGTACTCGAAATCCGCGACGATGATGCGACCAAAGTTGCCGCTCACGACACCGCCTGCTTGGCACCGAGCAGGCGGAGCAGAGCAGGGTGGTCATTGGTGGTGATCATGCGACCCGCGAAGGCCGTTTCGATCAACTCACTCAGCGACAGCGAGGGCCACTTCGGAGCGGAAAAGCAGTCCTCATCGCGCGCATAGGAAATCTTGTACTCCTCGGCGCCCTCCTCCTTCCTCGACGTGAGCTTAACCCAGCGGTGCTTAGCCTGCTCGGCACCTTTCATCGTGCTCACGTTCCAAGTGTTGTCCAAGTTCTGGCTGGGAACGTGCGCCAAGAAGAACACGTCGTGGGGCTTGGTTGCCAATGCCAAGCGGAAGCGCAGGATCTGGCCGCTTTCGAGGTACTGGAGCGCCAAATCCTCGTCGATGAGGTGAAGCGTGTTGCCCTTCTGCCCTTTGATCGGCACGTTGACAAAGCACAACTCAGGACTCCAGTACTCATCTTCGTTCGGGTGCAAGCGGACGAAGTCCTTCGCCCCCGCAATCGAGTAGTGCGGCAACGCACCCTGCAAGGTCTCGACGTTCGCCACGGTCGCGGCGCGCTTGGACTTGAACTTGTCCAAGTTGAATCCGCTCGGCTTGGCGATGGTCTGCGGTTGCTCATTGGATGCGGCAGAAGTCGTGTCCGATGAGATTAACTTGGGGAACTTGTCAGTCATATTATGAGCCCCTCCTTGGGGCTGGTTACGCAGGCTTAAGAAATCCGTTTTGCGAGGCAGGTAAGCCTGAGTCCTTTGCCTCTGGAATTCGATGAAGCGGGAAGTGAGCGTGCAGCCACGATCGAGACGTGTGTGCGCGGAACGACGATCGCGGCGCCCGCTCGAGGGTCGCCGGCGTGGGCGCAGATCTGTTGATCTGACGGGATGGGCAGGGTATATTGGCGGTGCATCGCCAACCTTCCTTTTTTCCGATGCCGCGGCTCCTAACCGCGACAGGTCAGACACAACGAAACCCGCGGCTCCGTTAGGAACCGCGGGTTTCGCGTTTAGGCGACCTCACTGAGGCGTGTCTCGTACTGAAGCTCGCGGAGGAACGTGTCCATCGCGTTCTCGCTGTAGAGGTTGAGACGTCCGCCGTCATAAGCCTTGAACGGCGGCGGCAGTTTGCCGGCCTTCACGAGCCGATGGGTATGTTGGCGGGTATACGGCCAGCCTTGCGCTTGTAGTTGCCGAAACGTGAGCGCGCGGTCTTTACGGATCAACATCGTTACCTCGATCGCTTAAAGTGACGAGTGCTCGTCACTCTGCGATCAAGATAGCATGATTAAAAGTCAAAACAGGAGGGTGAAAAAGTCAAAACTATTGAAAGTCAAAACCTAACTAAAAAGTCAAAACCTATTTCCTGCTTCTTTTCCTAATGCCCCGCACCGGTTGGACAACGTGTCGGATAACTGTGCTGTCGCTAGCGCGAACCTCGCGCTCGTGTAAGTATCGCTGGACCTCGCGGATCAGGACCTTTCGCGACCCCGTAGTCTTCAGCCACTGTCGCGCGATCGCTTGGGCGCCGCCGACTTGGTCGGCACTCAACTTCTCGGGTCGCCCGCCAGCCCGCCGCCGCGCCTCTGCGGCCGCCGCCGCTATTTTCTCGCGCTCTGCCTTGTCCTCGAGGCGCGCATGATGGGCGCCAGCCGTTACCACAAGGTCATGGGGTGATTCGCCCGCCAAGATCCGGCGGTAAATGTCTTGCACCCACGCTGGCGAATCGACCTTGATTTCACGCGCCATGTTCTTACCCAGTCTGGATTCCATCGGTAGGAGGCCGACCCTAACGCTCTAACTCTTCGCTCGCTTCCCCGCTTCCGCCTCGATGGCGTCGCGCCACTCACGGTCGGGCTCCTGCTTGAAGAGACGCCTGACGCCCTTCGCGAGAGCAGCGCCGCTCGGCTTTTTGATCGCGGCGACGGCCTTGGCAACTTGATCCTCGAAGCCAGCCTCGCGCAGGATGCGCTCTCGGATGTCGTCTCGGACCTTGTCCTCGATGCGCTCGTCCAACTCAGCCTCAAGCACATCGGGCGGCGGGACGAGCTTGCCGTCACCATGCTCCTCCATTTTGCCGTCGAGCCACTCGATGAACTGCGGCGTGGTCATCGCGTTGAGTTCGACGCGGTGCGTCTGCAGCCACTCTTCCCACTCGTCGCCGTCCTCGCGGTTGAGCACGTACTCGGCGACGGCCTTGCGCTTCTTCCCGCGCTCGACCTCCTCGACCTCAAGGCCGTCGGCGAGCGCCTCCCACGGCTCAAGGCCAAGATTGACGTGGCCCTCGATGGTACGGAAGACCGTCCGGTCCTCGCGCTCGAATTGCAAGTTTTCGAGGGCCGTTGAGCTTGCTAAATCGCCGGTCGATTTTTGAAGATCGGTCATGGTGGCGATGCCCCCACGGCGTCGACCAACCGGCAGCCGATCTCGACCACGTCGGCAGTATTGGTGAGCGCGTCGCCGGTCACGACACTTTCTCCCACTCCTTGGGCGCGGCGCTGCTGTCACCTCGCTCGCGTGCGCGACGCCAGTCGGCCTCGGCCTCGATGGAAACGAAGCGCCGTCTGCCGACCTCCATTTCACGGGGGCCGACACCTTCCTGCCGCAGCTTGTAATAAAACGAGATGCTTAGGTGATTGCGCTCGCAAAACTGCGCGACCGTGAAGCACGACGGCGGGGTCGCGGCTTCGCTCGCGGCGCGGGCTTTGGTGATGTACTCATTGAATCTCCTCCGTTGGGGACTAAGGAGGAGATAGCGACGATCGCTCGAAAAAATAACCGACTTTGTTTCCCGGGATTTAAAGTCGGGTGTAATCGTTCAGGGCAACGCAGCAATCTCCTGGCGCACAAGTCGCGCAGTATGGTTCTGGCAGAAAACCGAAAGGATCGAAATCATGACGAATAAAGAATCATCGGTAACAGACCGGTTACCGATGATATCGGCTGAACAGGTTTTTAGCGAATCTCGGTAATAGCCCTGAGCCGTTTCTCGGTTGCACGATAGCCCGGAATTTTCCCCTCGATACAAGCCTTGAGCGTCTCGGGCATGACCTGGTGCTGCTCGGCAGCACGCTCAATGGCATCGCCACACTTCGCCCCAGACCTTCTCAGTTCCTTGTAGTGTGCATGCGCCTTACGCAAGGCGGCGTCCCGCCGCGTGAGCATGTACGCCGCGATCTGCTGTCGGCCACGCCGTGGCTTTAGCTGATAGCGCGCCAGCATGTCGGTCAGGACGAGGCGAGCGGGCCTTGGTATGGGGCGCTCGGACGTCAGCAGTTCAAGCAACTCTTTCTTGTCGCCGCGCTGATCAATAGCCTCGACCGCATTGATCCACGGCTCGGCGTCAGTACCGACAAGATCGGCTAGCCAGGCGTAATCAGTGATCAGATAGCATGTGAAAGCCTTGCGAAATGCCGCCTCATCCGGACTTGACACTCTCGCGTCATCCGGCTCGTGCCACCGCGTGAAGGCTGCCGCCTTCATCAGGAGCCGGATGTTGTTGCTGCTCTTCCCGCGCACTTTCTTGGTCATCGCCGTTCTCCCCCGACGGGCAAGTGCATGACCTTGCCCTCGTCGATGTCGAGCATTGCGCGCCGCGAAATCTCGTCGGCATGGTCGGTGATGTGCTTCGAATACGTGCGCTCGATCTGACCGACGCTGGTGTCGTGCTGGGCGGCCACCACGCGGATCGGGACACCGGCCAGCAGATCGCGCACGATGGCCGAATGCCGTAATGCGTAGATCGAAATGCCAGTGAGTCCGGCCGACTTCGCCGTCCGATCGAAGGCATGCCGATGGCTTCCCTTTACCCATATTCCGCCGTCTGCTTGGAGAAGCAATTGAGCGTCATCCGGCCGGTCACCGGCGGCCTGCCGCAGCCGAGCGGCCAGCCCGAGCGGGATCGGTACCGATATGCGTGCGACCTTTGCGCGAGAGCGGCCCTTGTGTGAGGAGGGTACCTGCAGGCGCGGATCGCGGCGAGCGTCCTGCAAGTCCTGTATCTCGATACGCGCCAACTGGGACGACCTCGCGCCGGTAACGGCGGCCGTTTCGAGCATGAGCCCGAAGGCTTCGCTCTCGCGATATGCGCTCGCAATCAGACTGCGGATGTCGTGCTCGGGCATGATGACGTTGCGCGCGTTTGTCGCGCCGGGAATGGCGGCGAGACCCTTCTTCCAAGCGCGTGCGTTGGTAATGCGCTCGTCCTGGTCGGCGGCCAAATTCAATGCAGCCTTGGCTACGCACATCGTACGGTTCACAGCAGCCGGGGAGAGCTTCTTCGCGAGGCCGTCGCGCCAGCCGCGTAGCTCGCGCACGGTGAGCAGGGCGACCGTCTTGCTCGCCAATGCGGGCGGCAAATGCGTCCGGATACGCGCAACGTTCTGGAGGTCGCCACCCCGGACCCTCAAGTCATCCTCGTAACGGGCGAGCGTCTGCTCGACCGTCGCAAGCTTGCCGTCATCCTCGGTAATTTGGTCTTGGCGGCGGCCCGCGAGGGTGCGTGCGTGGTCTTGCGCCTTCCAAAAATCCAGAACGCCAGCGCCGTCGGCCTCGGCAAAGTCATCCGCCGCGCCGATCGCCTTGGTCCAATGGCTGCCCTTGCCGTCGGCAACGCGCACAACCCACGTGCCAGCGGTCTGATTGCGGCGATAGCCGAGGGAGAGGCCGTCGCCGATCCGCACCCAGTACGGTTTCTTCGCGACCGGCAGCTTCAGCCGTGCGGTTCTAGTCTCAAGCTGGGAGGCGCGAGTGTGTTGGGGCATGTAGTGTCCAGTCGGTGTCCAGTCTGCGGGAGTAAAGTGCCGTGTAGCTCAATGGACATCTATGGAGCATGCCGAGCATTTTCAATAGGTTGATTGAGTCCGATGGAACTGGATGGAGAGAGCCCTCGCTGGCATTGAGCGAGGCGGCGAGCCCCAGGCTGCCGCTGATCTCGGCGGCGAGATCGGAAAGAATATCGCCGAACATGTTGGTGGTGACGATCACGTCGAAGGCGGCGGCGGCGCGCACGAGCAGCGCCGTCATCGCATCTATGATCCGTTCCTCGTATTCCACGCCGGGAAAGCGCGATGCCACCGCGCGCACGCATTCGAGAAAAAGCCCGTCCGACACCCGCAGCACGTTGGCTTTATGTACTGCCGTCACCTTCTTGCGGCGACGCTCGGCGAGCGCGAACGCAATCTGCGCGATCCGCGTCGAGCCCGCGCGCGTGACCTTGCGCACGGAGAGCGCGAGGTCGGCGGTGGGCATGAACTCGCCGGAGCCGAGGAACATGGAGCGGTCGGCGTAGAAGCCCTCGGTGTTCTCGCGCGCGATGACGAGGTCGACCGGCGATCCGCAGCGCGGCGGAAAGCCGCCGCGGCTCCGCGCCGGGCGGATATTGGCGAACAGGTCGAGCCGCTTGCGCAATTCGCCCGACGGGTTGATGCCGCCCTGCGCCAGCGGCGGATAATCGTTGTGCGATACCGGTCCGAGGATCACGCCGTCGGCGGCTGTGGCCGCGTCGACTGCCGCTTGCGGCAAGGTGGTGCCCTGCGCGCAGGGCCGCAAGCCCAATCGCCACCGGCGTGAACGAGAGACCAAGCTTGAAGATGTCATCGGCCGCGCGCAGAGCCGCCATCGTCGCAGCCGTGATCTCCGGCCCGATGCCGTCGCCCTCCATCACGACGATCCGCAGCGCTGTAGACGAATGATGCGTTGTCGCGCTCGGGGCCACCGCTTTCCCTCCCTTGCTGGGCCGTAGAGCCTAGCAAGCCCATGACTGGTTGACGACGGATGGCGAGGATGAGCATCATGATGGAGGAAATCTCGTTCCTACTCGCCAGCCCGTTTGGTCCTCCATGCAAGAGCGCAATTCCCGCCCACCGTCCGTCCACGACACCGCGACGGCCCCGAGCGACCTTCTCAATCTGCATGAGATCGTCGCCAAGGCGCGGCAGAACCTCAATCAGAACGATTGGGACTACATCGTCGGGGGCGTCGAATCCGAGACCACGCTGCGGCGCAACCGCATGGCGCTCGACGCGATCGCGTTCCGGCCCCGGGTGTTGCGCGATGTCAGCAAGGTCGATGCCTCGGTGAGCCAGTTCGGACGCACGCTTCGTCTCCCGGTGGTGCTCGCTCCGGTCGGCTCGCTCGAGAGCTTTCACCCCGCCGGCGCCGAGTCGGTGGTGCGCGCCGTCAACGCGTTCGGGGCCGCGCACATGCTGAGCTCGGTCTGCGATCCCGGGCTTGAAGATCTGGCGGCGGCGGCGCCCGATGCGCTGCGCCTCTATCAGCTCTACGTGCGCGGCGACGAGGCCTGGGTCGACGATCACGTCGAGCGCGCGATTGCGCACGGCTATGCCGCGTTCTGCCTGACCGTGGACACCGCGCATTACAGCCGGCGCGAGCGCGACATCGCCAAGCGCTTCGTGACCGCCGGGCGGCGGCGGGTCCAGGGCCGCGCCTTCCAAGCGGCGCTCGACTGGCGCACGGTCAAGCGCATCAAGTCGCGTTTCAAGATCCCGCTCGCGATCAAGGGCATCGCCACCGCCGAAGACGCCGCCATCGCGCTCGACCACGGGGTCGAGTGGATTTACGTCTCCAACCACGGCGGCCGCCAGCTCGATCACGGCCGCGGCTCCATGGACGTGCTGCCGGAGGTCGTGGCCGCGGTGGCCGGCCGCGCCAAAATCATCGTCGACGGATCGATCTGCCGCGGCGCCGACATCGTCAAGGCGATCGCCGCCGGCGCCGATTTGGTCGGCATCGGCCGCATGCAGTGCTTTGCGCTCGCCGCCGGCGGAGAGGCCGGCGTGGTGCGGCTGCTTGAGCTCCTAGAGGACGAGGTGCAGCGCTGTCTCGGCCTGCTCGGCGTCAGCAAGCTTGCCGATCTCGACCGCTCCTATCTGCACGCTGCCGCGCCGGCAAACGCGCCGCACGTCTTGAGCGCGTTTCCGCTGCTCAAGATCGAGGACTATCGCTATTGACGCCTGCGGCCCTGCGCGCGAGCCATCAATTCGATGGCGCGCTCGGCATGACTTTACCGAGCGCCGGCGAGGCGTGGCCGGTCCAACGCAAGCCCACGAAACCGCCGTCGGCGTCGTAGAGATAGTCGAAGCCGTTGAGGAAGCGCACGCTGGTGTTGACGAACGGCGCGCGAGCGCGGTCAACCAGATCGAGACGGGCCGGAGCCAGCGGATTGGACTGGTCGCCAACCGTGAAGATGTAGAACGCCTGGGGGGACTCCTCGCCTGGAATCGAGATCGCGAGCTTCGTGCCCGCCGCCAGCGTCGCCGCGCCGCCGCTGATGGTGCGGATGTCGGGCACGCGCGGCATTGCGGCCGTCGCGGTCGATCGTCATGAGGTTGAGGAACGGATTCTTGTCGGGTCCGCCTTGCGCCTGATGATCGCCGCGCCGGCCGAATCCGATGCCCATCATCGAAATCCGGCGCGGCGCTTCGTTGGGCGTACATCGCCGCGCGCGCGGCGTGCATTCAACCCGGGTGACGGCGAGAACTGGAATCGGCGCGGTGGTCACGCGTGTCCCGTTGCCGCCTGCAATCGTCATCGCGGTGACGACCCATCGACCGATCATGATGCGGCCGGAGCTGGAATAGGTGAGCTCGCCCGGTCCGAGCGATGGCAAACGTTCGATGTTCGGGATCTTGTCCGCCGACACGACGACACCGGTCGAGCCGGTATCCATGACGGCGTCGTAACTGCGTCCTCCAAACGAGATGCGCAAGCGCGGTAGCGTGGTGATGTCGTCGCTCGGGCCGGGCGCGTTGACGTAAGGGAGGTAGACCCCATGGTCGTACCCGTCGTAGCGGCCTGGCGAACCGGCCGCGGCCGCAGCGATGCCGAGCAACAGCCAAATGCGATGGCGGCCTGCACAATAGGCGGCCTTGCCAAGGCTGATCTCAATGCCAATACGGCGGATAGCCCGAGTGGCGGTCCTCGACGTCTAGCAGGCGCAGCATCGCGGGCCATTCCAGCACACCATACGGGCGGCGCGTGCCGGGCTGATAGAGGTGCGCGGTATGCGCGAGCACGTTCTCGCCCGGCATCACGAGCTCGGTGCGCGCTGCCATGGCATCGACCTGCGAGCGGCAGGACAATTCGAGCTGATACATGGTGTTGAACGCCTGCTGGATGGTGGCGCCGCAGGTGAGCAGGCCGTGGTTGTGCATGATGAGCGCATCGTGAGGTCCGAGATCGCTGACGATGCGCTCGCGCTCGTCGAGCTCGACCGCCGGCCCCTCGTAGTCGCGATAGCCGATATGGCCGACGAATCGGATCGCGGTCTGTGACAGCGGCAGCAGCCCGCATTTCATCGCCGACACCGCGATGCCGGCGCGAGTATGGGTGTGCAGCACGCAAGCGACGTCCGCCCTCGCATTGTGGATGGCGCCGTGGATCACGTAGCCCGATTTGTTGATGCCGTAGTCGGTATCGGGTTTCCAGATGATCTCGCCCTCGACGTCGATCTTCACCAGGCTCGACGCCGTGATCTCTTTGTAGAGCATGCCGTAGAGGTTGATGAGCAGATGGTCCTTGCTGCCGGGGATGCGCGCGGTGATGTGGTTATAGATGAGGTCGGTCATCCCGTATTTGTCGACCAGGCGGTAGCAGGCGGCGAGATCAACGCGCGCTTGCCACTCCTCGGCCGACACCTCTGCGCGGATCTTGAAGTCGGTGGTGCAATTCATGGATAGTCCGTGCTTGCTCGCTGCGAGGGTAGACGCCGGGCAGCATAGCGCCGGCTGATGGCTAAGGCCAAGGCAAGAGGGAGGGCCCGCCGTGCCGATACGCGACATCCTGCAAAACAATGTCAAGGAGAAGCTCAAGCGGGACGAAGTGGTGGCGTCGATGACGGTGCGGCTCATCCGCACCGTCGAGATCGCCCGCATCGCCCGCACGGCCGGCTTCGATACGCTCTATGTCGACATCGAGCATTCGAGCTTCTCGCTCGACACCTGCGGCCAGATCTGCATGGCCGCGCTCGAAGCCGGGATCGCGCCGTTCGTGCGAGTTCCCGCCAACACGCCGGACTATGTCTCCCGCGTGCTCGACGGCGGCGCGCTCGGGGTGATCGCGCCGCACATCCGCTCGGCGGACGAGGCCCAGGCGGTCGTGACGGCGGCCAAATTTCCTCCGCTCGGCGAGCGCTCGAACGCCGGCGGCCTCCCGCATCTTCATTTCCGCTCCTTCCCGGCGGCCGAGGCCTGCGCCGCGCTCAACGACGCCACCATGGTCGTCGTGCAGTTCGAGAGCGCCGCGGCGCTCGACCGCGCCGAGGAGATCGTGGCGGTCGACGGCGTCGACATGGTGCTGGTGGGCCTCAACGACCTGTTGGCGGATTGGGGCATTCCGGGAGAGTACGACCATCCCCGCGTGCGCGAGGCCTATGCCAAGACCATCGCGGCCTGCCGCAAGCGCGGCAAGCACTGCGGTGTTGGCGGGCTCGCCACGCGTCCCGATCTGGTGGCCGAGTTCGTGAAAATGGGCGCGCGCTACGTGTCGACCGGCACCGATCTCGCCTTCCTGCTGAGCGCCTGCACCGCGCGCGCAAAAGCAGTCAAGGAGATCAAGCTCTGATGTCGGCGCCGGGTACCGTCAAAGCCGCCCGCGTCTATGTCGAGGCCGGCGCGGCGGATGCCTTCGCCCGGCGCCTGGTTCTCGCCCATGGCGTGCCGGAGCACGACGCGGCGACCGTCGCCGCCTGCCTCGTCGGCGCGGATTTGCGCGGCGTCGACACCCACGGGCTCTGCCGCTTGCCGGGCTACCTCGACCGCGTTCGGCGCGGCCTGATCAATCCGCGTCCTGTGCTCAAGCCCGAGCGCGTCACGCCGGTCGCGGCCGCCTTGGATGGGCAGAACGGTTTCGGCTTCGTGGTCGGCGCGCGGGCGATGCAGGAGGCGATCGCGATCGCGCGCGAGTTCGGCGTCGGCGTGGTGTCGGCGCGCCGCAGCACCCATTTCGGCATGGCCGCCGCCTACGTGCTCCAAGCGCTCGACGCCGGATTGATCTCGCTCGTGTTCAGCAACGCGTCGCCGGCCATGCCGCCCTGGGGTGCGCGCACCGCGCTGCTCGGCACCAATCCGTTCGCGGCGGGCGCGCCCGCGGGCAGGCATCCTCCCTTCCTGCTCGACATGTCGCCGGCAGTGGCCGCGCGCGGAAAGATCCGCCGCGCCGAGCGCCGCGGCGAGAAAATTCCCCTCGGCTATGCGCTCGACGCCCACGGGCGGCCGACCAGCGATCCCAAGGCCGCCTTGGGCGGCGTGGTGCTGCCGATCGGCACGTACAAGGGCTCGGGCCTTTCCATGCTCATGGACATTTTCGGCGGCGTGATTTCGGGCGCGAATTATGGCGGGGACGTCGGCGACCAATACAAGGTCTATAACCGCCCGCAAGACGTCGGCCACTTCTTCCTGGCGATGAAACCCGATTTGTTCGTGCCGGAGCAGAACTATCGCGACCGCATGGACACGCTGATCGAGCGCGTCCACGCCTGCCCCACCGCGCAAGGCTTCGACGAGGTTCTCATGCCCGGCGACCCGGAGCGCCGCCACGAAGACGAGCGGCGCAGGTGCGGCATTCCCTACAGTGCCAACGAGGTCGCACCGTTGCAGGCGGAAGCCGTCAAAGCCGGCGTGGCGCCGCTCAGCGTGTCGCTCAAGTCGTTCGGCGCTTGAAAGAACTTTGGATTAGATGTCGCCGGCGCCGCGCCGCGCGGAGAGGCCGTAACGGTGCAGGTCGGTGCCGTGCACGTCGAGCCACACCCTGGCGCGCTCGACGTCCGGGTAGACACGCTTCACCAACCGCCAGAACCGCAGCGAGTGGTTAAGCTCCACAAGATGACACACCTCGTGCGCGGCAAGGTAGTCGAGCACGAACGAGGGCGCGAGAATGAGCCGCCAGGAAAACGACAATACGCCGGTATTCGAGCACGAGCCCCAACGGCTCGACTGGTCGCGCACGTAAATACGCTTGATGGCAACGCCGAGCCTGGCCGCATAGCGCCGGCTCGCGGCCTCGAGATCGCGCTGCGCCTCGCGCTTTAGGAAGTCGCTGGTGCGGCGGTCGACGTGCGGCGGCTCGCCGGCAACGCAAAGCACTCGCTTGCCGCCCTCGTCCGTCTCGGTCCACACCGTGCCACGCGCGCCGCGGCGATTGACGATGCGATGGGGTTCACCGCGGAGCGGTATCTCAACCCCATGCGCGAACGGCGCTGCCTCCGGCAGGCGCTTGAGCCGCGCCGCGATCCAGCCGCCGTGTTTCTGCGCGAACTCTTTCGCCTCCTTGAGGCTGCCGCGCGGCGGCATGGTGAGAACCACCTCGCGCGACGCGGCGTCGATGCGCAGCGTATAGCGTCGCGCCTGGCGATGACGGCGCAGGCGCACGAGATAAATCGCTTTGTCGAAGACGACCTGAACGACCGCGGGCTCGCTCGGACGGCGATAGAGCAGCGCGCGAAGCGACATGGATCCACCCTCGAGCAACCCCGGCGGAAATACTGCCATATGAGCAAGAGGGCGCAGCACGATCGGCAACAAATAAAGGCTCTTCCCCTAGCGGCGGGGCTGGTTGCAGCAGCCGACTACAATAGCTTGGGGCCCGTTAAAGATTTGAATCGGCTTTCAGAATTTTTTCTGCGGCGTTCACGGCGGCCGCCGGCGGGCCCGTGCATTTACCACGCTGGCCCTATGGATAAAATCAGATGTGTGATCAATGGCTTAGCGGCAAGGCTAGGCGCACCGCGACTGACGAATCACGCGAAAACCTCGGCAGGACGCGGCTCGACAGGCGTTCCCGGGGAGTTCGGCGCTGGGCCAGAGGATTGGCCGGTTGCAAGCTTCCTACTCGTTGGCCGCGCTGACCAAGGCGATCGGCGGCGCCAGCACCGCGCTCGCGCGCGCGCGTTTGCCGATGCCGCGCGCGCGGGCGGCATTGTTCGACAACACGAAGTCCGCGACGCGGGGCACGATCTCGGCGCGGAACCGCGACCCGTTGAATACGCCGTAGTGACCCACCGCCGGCTGCAGCCAGTGCGCCTTGCGGCTCGCCGGAATGTTGACGCACAGCCGGTGCGCCGCCTCGGTCTGACCGACCCCGGAAATATCGTCGTTCTCCCCTTCCACCGTGAGCAAGGCCACGCGGCGGATGTTCGCGGGATCGATGCGAATGCCGCGGTGGGTCATCTCGCCCTTGGGTAAGGCGTGACGCACGAACACGGTCTCGACGGTCTGCAGATAGAACTCGGCGGCAAGATCCATCACCGCGAGATATTCGTCGTAAAACTCGCGATGCTTCTGCGCGGAATCGCCGTCGCCTTGAACGAGATGAAGGAACAGCTTGCGGTGCGCCTCGATGTGGCGATCGAGATTCATGCTGACGAAGCCGTGCAGCTGCAGAAACCCGGGATAGACATCGCGCATGAATCCGGGATTGGGAAACGGCACCTTCGTGATGACGTTGCGGCGGAACCAGTCGGCGCCGCGTCGCTCCGCCAGGACATTGACCGCCGTCGGATTGACCCGCGTATCGATCGGGCCGCCCATCAGCACCATGGACTCGGGCACGTAGGGGTCGTTCTCGGCCTCCATGCGCGCGACCGCAGCGAGTACCGGCACCGAGGGCTGACACACCGCCAGGATGTGAACGTCGCCGCCGAGGAGATGCAGTATCGAGATCAGGTAGTCGATGTAGTCGTCGAGATCGAAGCCGCCCTCCGACACCGGGACCATGCGCGCGTCCACCCATTCGGTGAGGAACACGTCGTGGTTGGGCAAGAAGCCCTCGACCGTGCCGCGAAGCAGCGTCGGGTAGTGCCCCGACATCGGCGCCACGATGAGCAGACGCGGCTGCGGGCGGCGCGGCGCGTGCTCGAAGGCGCGCTCGAAATGCAGGAGCCGGCAGAACGGCCGCTGCCAAAGGGTGGAGATATGCACCGGGACGTGCTCGCCGCCGACCACGGTCGAACTGATGTTCCATTCCGGCTTGCCGTAGCGCCGGGTCGAGCGCTCGAAGAGTTCCAGGCTCGCGGCCATGGTCTTGCCGAAGGCGGTATACGACAAGGGATTGGCCGGGTTGCGGTAGAACAACCGCACCGCGTCGGCGAAAGCCCGCGAGGGATTGAGCGCGGCCTGGCTCATTTCATAGAGCCAATAGGCCGGTGCCGCGTACATCGGGCCGTTATCGCCCGTTGCGGCCGGCGCGCCGCCGAATTCACCAATCGCCATGTCCCCGGCCCTCAGCGGCGTTTGCCGCACTGCAGCATATTGTCGCGGATCTGTCATACAGTCAACATTCTCGGCGCTTTATCCACGCCGCTTTAACCGCAGACATAACGATTGGGGGGAACCCTGTAGCTTTCGCGCCGCAGCAAGGCTGGCATGATCAAACCAATGGAACCACCCGACCGGCGGGCCTCTCATTCCCCGGTCTGCAGCAACGAGCCGACGCGGCGCGCACTCTTGAGCAGCTGTAGGAAGGCAACGACCCCGGCAGCGAAATAAAACGCGTTGAGCACGAAGGCCTCGACCATCAGATCGGCGCGGACCACGTGCTCCATGATCAGCGCCCGCATGCCCTCGAACACGTAAGTGGGCGGCAGCGCCCAGGCGATCACCTGCAACCAGTCCGGCAGCACGCTCACCGGGTAGTAGACGCAGGCGAGCGGCATGAGCACGAACATCAGCGTCCAGGCAAGCGACTCCGCACCCATGCCGTTGCGCAACAGCACGCCCGAGACGACGATGCCGACCGCCCAACTCGTCAAAATCAGGTTCACAAAGAACGCCGCGAGCGCGAGGCCGAGGCCGTAAACGTTGAACCCGAAGAACGCGATGGCGAGAAACGTGACGGGCACCATCCCGATCGCAAGCCGGATCAGGCTCATGATCATCAGCGCGCAGACGAATTCGATCGGACGCAGCGGGCTGATCATCAGGTTGCTCAGGTTGCGCGACCACATCTCCTCCAGAAACGATACCGAGAAGCCGAGCTGGCCGCGAAACAGCACGTCCCACATCAGCACGGCGGCGATGAAGACCCCGCTGGCGCGGGCGAAAAAACCTGAATTCTGGGCGATGTAGAGCTGCAGAAATCCCCACACCAGGAGCTGCACCGCCGGCCAATAGATGAGCTCGAGAAGCCGCGTCCAGGACGAGCGCAAGAGATAGAGATAGCGCAGCACCATCGCCCCGACGCGATGCGGCGCCAAGGTCACCGCACCGATTGACGGCGCGCTCATTGCGCGGCCTCGCTGGCTTCGCCGCGCCCGCGTGCGACGTCGAGAAACACCTCTTCCAGCGTCTCGCGGCCGTAGCGGATGAGGAGGCGCTGCGGGGTGTCGTCGTCCTCGATCCGTCCCCGCTTCATGATGATGACGCGCTCGCACAGGCGCTCGACCTCGGCCATGTTGTGCGAGGCGAGCAGCACGGTGACGCCGCGCTCCTTGCGAAAGCGCTCGAGATGTGCGCGCACCCAGTCGGCGGTATCGGGGTCGAGCGAGGCGGTCGGCTCGTCAAGAAGCAGTACCTGCGGGGAATTGATCAGCGCCTTCGCCAGCGCGACGCGGGTCTTCTGCCCGGCCGAAAGCTTGCCGGTCGGCCGGTCGATAAATTCCACCAGGTCGAGCTCTCGGGCCAGCGACGCGATGCGGCCTTTGAGATCCTCCACCGCGTAGAGCAGCCCGAACACGGTGAGATTCTGCCGCACCGTCAGCCGGTGCGGCATGTCGACATACGGGCTCTCGAAATTCATCTTGTGCAGCACCTGGTAGCGCTGGCGCGGCATCTCGGCGCCGAGCACCTTGACGGTGCCGGAGGTGGGCATCACCAGGCCCATGATCATGGCGATGGTGGTGGTCTTGCCGGCGCCGTTGCCGCCGAGAAGCCCGGTGATGGAGCCGCGCTCGAGCGCGAACGAAATGCCGTCGACCGCGCGGGTGGTCTTGTAGACCTTCACCAGTTGGTCGACGGCGATGGCGGGCTCGGCGGCTTGTGGCATGTCGGATATCGCTAGCGCGCAAGCGCACATGTGGCGCAGCGGCGCGCACGAGGCAAGGGCCATCGGCAGTCGAGGATCGCCCGCTCCCGCCGGCGCCACGGCTGTGGTTGAGCACGCACGGCGAAAGCGTACATTGTCGCCATGGCCGAGCAACCTGCCGAGGAAGCCCATCGGACCGGACGCAGCGTACGTCTCGATACGCTGGTTCGGCTGCGCTGGCTGGCGGTGATCGGGCAGACCACCGCCGTGCTGGTCGTTTATTTCGGGCTCGATTACGAACTGCCGATCTGGGCCTGCCTTGCGGTGATCGCGCTCGCCGCCTGGCTCAATGTCGCGCTGCGCATTCGTTTCCCGATGACGCAGCGGCTCGAACCCGACCGGGCGGCGTGGCTCCTCGCCTTCGACACTGCCGAGCTCGCCGTGCTGCTCTTCTTCACCGGCGGCTTGCAGAACCCGTTCGCGCTGCTTTTTCTCGGACCGGTTCTGATCTCGGCCACCGCGCTGCCGCCGCGGATCACGCTCATGCTCGGCGGCTTCGCCGTCGCCTGCGCCACCGTGCTCGTGTTCGTCCATGATCCGCTGCCGTGGGACACCGAGCCCCCGCTCGAATTGCCCCAGGTCTATGTGATGGGGGTATGGCTCTCCATTTTGCTCGCAATCGCGTTCATCGGCCTGCATGCCTGGCAGATCACCGAGGAATCGCGCCAGCTCGCGGACGCGCTCGCGGCAACCGAATTGGTGCTTGCTCGCGAACAACACCTTTCGCAGCTCGACGGGCTGGCGGCGGCCGCCGCCCATGAACTCGGCACCCCGCTCGCCACCATCACGCTGATCGCCAAAGAGCTGCAACTCGCCATCAAGCCCGATTCCGAGCACGCCGACGACGTGCGGCTCCTGAACGAGCAGGCCAAGCGCTGCCGCGCCATCTTGGCGAAGCTGACCGAACTCTCGAGCGGCGCTCCGTTCGACCGCATGAAGTTGTCCACGCTGATCGAAGAGGTGGTTGCCCCGCACCGCAACTTCGGCGTTGCGATCAACGTCGCGCTGTCGGCGGGCGAGGCGGCCGAACCGGTCGGCGGCCGCAACCCCGCCATTCTTTACGGCCTCGGAAACCTGCTCGAGAACGCCGTCGATTTCGCCCACGAGCGGGTCGAGGTCGCCGCCTCCTGGAGCGGTCAAGACATCGCCGTCACCATCACCGATGACGGTCCGGGCTTTGCCCCGGAGGTCATGGACCGGATCGGCGAGCCCTATGTCACCAGCCGTCGCCGGCCGAGCGGCGAGGGCGAGGCGAGCGGCCTGGGGCTCGGCTTCTTCATCGCCAAGACCTTGCTGGAGCGCTCGGGCGCGACGCTCAACTTCGAGAACCGCGCATTCCCGGACCGGGGGGCGATCGTCCGCGTGCACTGGGGTCGCGACGACTTCGAACGCGCGACCGCGTTCGCGTCGTGAAGCGTTGGCCGTTCAGCCATTGCCGGGCGTCGCTTTTCGCTCGAACGCCCCGCCCCGCGGGCGTTTCATTATCGATTATTCACTTGAGGTTATCGGGCATCTTCCTAGATTATACCGCCAAATGCCCGGGCGAATCGTCGCCGCGCGCGTCGAACCGGCGGGAGCGGAGCCACCTGAGGGAGGCGTGAATGGCCATGGCCGATTTCGTCGCGGCGATGCCGGGCGATCGCTCGCTGCTGATCGTCGAGGATGACAAATCGTTCCTGCAGCGGCTCGCCCGCGCCATGGAAGGCCGCGGTTTCGCCGTCACCACCGCCGAATCGGTGGCCGACGGCCTCACCCAGCTCGAAACGACGTCGCCGGCCTTTGCCGTCGTGGACATGCGGCTCGAGGACGGCAACGGCCTCGAAGTGATCTCGGCGCTCAAGCGCCGTCGTCCCGATGCCCGCGCCATCATCCTCACCGGCTATGGCAACATCGCAACCGCGGTGAACGCGGTGAAGCTCGGCGCGGTCGATTATCTCTCCAAGCCGGTGGACGCCGACGACGTGGTCGCGGCGCTGCTCGCGCTCGAGGGCCGCAAGGCCGAGCCGCCGGAAAATCCGATGTCGGCCGATCGGGTGCGTTGGGAGCACATCCAGCGCATCTACGAGCTCTGCGGCCGCAACGTCTCTGAGACGGCGCGCCGCCTCAACATGCACCGCCGCACGCTGCAGCGCATCTTGGCCAAGCGTGCGCCGAAGTAAGTGGTCGGCCCACCGACCGTCGCGAGCGGCGTTCCCTTTCGTCATTCGTTTTGCATGCGCTTGGGGTCATTCGGCGGCAAGTGACCGCCGGCTGATTGAAGCGTGAGCCGGAATTTGCAGCGCAACCAAAATCGATTTCAGCCCTTAATGATTGGGAACGGCCGGAGATTTCAAACCGGAGATTTGAAACATGTATCCCAATTGGGACGCCATTTTCCAACGGCTGGAGACGACGAAACAGTTCGGTTTGCTCTCGGATTATTTGGTCAGTTGGTCCGGACGTTCCGGACGGCTCAGCCCGAAGGTGACCGTCTGGGGTAACGACGGCACGCCCGCGGACGTGGTCGGGCACTACGTGGCGCAACTGCTCAAGGGGCTGGTGAACGAGCGCCGGATTTTCGTCGCCGCCGACTAGCGTCCCGATTCCGAAGTTCGCATCATTGTGCCGCAGCCTCGTTTGCGAACTTCGGAATCGAAGGACGCTAGCAACTTATTGATCTAGTGTGGCTTTGGTTCAGAAGTCCGCATTTCGGACTCGCGGCAAGAATGATGCGGACTTCCTGAACCGCCACACTAAGCTTGCAGGCCGTACGGCCCCTCCGGATCGGCCAGTGCCGAGAGGCGCAGCGCCGCCGCGCGTGCGAAGGCGAGCATCATGCTCTTGCGGGTGGCGGCGTGGAGGCGGTGTTCGGGCGCCTCGCACACCATCGCCGCGCCGAAGGCGTCGGCGACGATGAGGCCCATGTCCGGCGGAAAAATATCGCACGGCACGTCGAGCGTGGTGGCGAAAAACAGCCGGTCGCAATGCAGGCGATAATCGAGCCACTTCTGGTCGGCGCGAAAGTCCGCGACCGACGACTTGATCTCGACGATCCACAATTCGCCGTCGGCGCCGAGCGCCACGAGGTCGGCGCGCCGGCCGGACGCCAGCGGCAATTCGCTCACCACCGAAAACCCAAGCGAATGCAGAAGCCGCGTGGTGCCGCGCGCGACCGCGAGCGCGGTCGACGATTGCCGGCCGTCGATGGGCAGAACGGCAGCGAGCGAACTGGTGCTCATGGAATGAAGCAGTCCCGGCAAGGGTACGCTCGTGGTTGCACGACGAAACCGAACGCCACGCACACTCATCTCCCAGCCCGTCCCCGTAGAGGGGATCATATTCGGCACGCGCGCGCCAGGCCTACGTCCCCGACCCCAATTCCATCACCATGCGGCTGAGCGGATCGAACCGGAGAACAACGCTGACAGCAAGCCGAATTTGCCTCAACTCACGCCCGAGCGCGGCGGTCCCTGCGCGCGTTCAAGGAAGGCGGCGGCGAGCGCGTCCCGACGCGGCGCAACGATGCCGCGCTCGGTGACGAGGCCGGTGACGAGGCGCGCGGGGGTCACGTCGAAGCCGTAATTCGCAACGGCCGAGGCTTCCGGCACGACGCGCACGGTCTCGACGCGGCCGTCGGCGGTGCGGCCGGTCATGGTCGCGACTTCATCCGCTCCGCGCTGTTCGATCGGTACCTCGGCAAGCCCATCCGACACCGAAAAATCGATGGTTGGGGACGGCAAGCCCACATAAAACGGCACGCCGTTGTCCTTGGCTGCGAGCGCCTTGAGATAGGTGCCGATCTTGTTGCAGACGTCGCCGTTGGCGCTGACCCGGTCCGCCCCCACGATCACCATGTCGACCATGCCGTGCTGCATCAGGTGGCCGCCGGTATTATCCGCGATCACGGTGTGCGGCACGCCGTGCTGGCCGAGCTCCCAGGCGGTGAGCGCGGCGCCTTGGTTGCGCGGACGCGTCTCGTCGACCCAGACATGGAGCGCCACGCCTTGATCGTGCGCCACGTAGACCGGCGCCAAGGCGGTGCCGAAATCGACGGTCGCGAGCCAGCCCGCGTTGCAATGGGTGAGCACTTGCATCGGCTCGCCCGGCTGCTTGTTCACCGCCATTGCGGCGATCAGTTTGGCGCCATGGCGGCCGATCGCCTGGTTGATGGCGACGTCTTCGTCGCAAATCTCGGCCGCGCGGCGATAGGCCACGGCCACGCGGTCCTCCCGCGGACGGTTGCGCACCGCGGCCACCATCTCGTCGAGCGCCCATTTGAGGTTGATGGCGGTGGGACGCGTGGCGATGAGCGTCGCGCAGGCGCGCTCGAGCGCCTCGTCGGACGCGTCGGCGCGCAGCGCCAGCGCGACCCCATAGGCCGCCGTCGCCCCGATGAGCGGCGCGCCGCGCACTTGCATGGTCGCGATCGCGCGTGCGACGTCCGCGAGCGTCGTCAGGCGGATGGTCGTGAACCGGTGCGGAAGCACCGTCTGGTCGATGATGCCGACCGACCAGCCGTCGGCCTCGACCCAGATGGTGCGCGTATGTTTGCCATCGACCTTCATGGCGCCAGACATAGCCGCGATTCATCGAAAGGCAAGCCGCGGCCCGCTTTTCCCCTCCCTCTCCCCGCGGGCCGAAAGAGGTGATAGAGAGGCGCGGGGGAGAGCGCATGCCGATCGACTACGAGGCCGAATACAACAACCGCGCCCGCGTACCCGAGCATCCCGAAATCTTCGTCCGCTGGGCGCGCGCGGCCGAGGATTACCGGGCCGAAGCGATGAAGGAACGGCGCGCCGAGCTCGGCCTGAGTTACGGATCGTCACTGCGCCAGTTCATCGACCTGTTCTCGCCTCGCCCCGGCGTGGTGGCGCCGCTCGCGCTGTTCATCCACGGCGGCTATTGGCGATCGCTCGATCCATCGCTGTTTAGCCATATGGCGCGCGGGCTCAATTCCCACGGCGTGGCGGTCGCGGTCGTGGGCTACGATCTCTGCCCGGAGGTCACCATCGCCGAGATCATCGACCAGATCCGGCGTGCGTGCCTGTTCCTGTGGCTGCGCACGGGTCAACGCATGATGATCTACGGCCACTCCGCCGGCGGACATCTCGCCGGCGCCATGGTGGCGACCGACTGGCAGGCGCTTTATCCGAAGGCGCCGCCCGATCTCGTGCCCGCGGCCTATTCGATCTCCGGTCTGTTCGATCTCACGCCGCTCGTCGGGCTTACGATGGCGCAGGATCTGCGCCTCGACGAGGCCGAGGCCCGCCGCGTCTCGCCGCTGTTCTGGCCGGCGCCGAAGGCGCGCGCGTTCGACGCCGTGGTCGGCGCGCTGGAATCGAGCGAGTTCTTGCGCCAGAGCCGCATCGTCGCCGACAGCTGGGGCGCGGCCGGCGCCCAAACCCGCTACGAGGCCATCGCCGGCATGAATCATTTCACCGTGATCGATGCGCTGGCGGATCGGCAAAGCGCCATGGTCGGCCGCCTCACCGAGCTCGCGCCGCAGCGCAAGTAGACTGGCGGCGTCGGACGCCCATGCCGTGACGGCCGCACTATCGCCGATGCCATCGCGGCGATCGAAAAGAACCTGTCCGGCGCGATCAGAAAAATGCCTGGATTCCGGTCTGGGCGCGACCGAGGATCAGCGCGTGAATGTCGTGCGTGCCTTCGTAAGTGTTGACGGTCTCGAGATTGCACAGCACGCGCATCACGTGGAACTCGTCCGCGATGCCGTTGCCGCCATGGATGTCGCGCGCCACGCGCGCGATCTCGAGCGCCTTGCCGCAATTGTTGCGCTTGAGCAGCGACACCGCCGGCGGCGCGGCGCGGCCTTGCTCCAAGAGCCGCCCGAGCCGGAGCGCCGCGTGCAGGCCGAGCGTGATCTCGGTCTGCATGTCGGCGAGCTTCTTCTGGATGAGCTGATTGGCGGCGAGCGGACGGCCGAACTGCTTGCGGTCGAGCGCGTATTGGCGCGCCCGATGCCAGCAGAACTCCGCCGCGCCGATCGCGCCCCAGGCAATGCCGGCGCGCGCCACGTTGAGGCAGCCGAAGGGGCCGCCCAGCCCTTTGGCGTGCGGCAGCACGTTCTCTTCGGGCACGAACGCATCCTCAAGCACGACCTCCCCGGTGATCGAGGTGCGCAACGAAAGCTTGCCTTCGATCTTGGGCGTGGACAAACCCTTGGTGCCGCGCTCGACCAAAAAGCCGCGGATGACGCCGTCGAGCTTGGCCCATACCAGCGCGAGATCCGCGACCGGCGCGTTGGTGATCCACATCTTGGTGCCGGTGAGCCGGTAGCCGCCCGGCGCCTTGTCCGCGCGCGTCGTCATCGCGCCCGGGTCGGAGCCGTGATCGGGCTCGGTGAGGCCGAAGCAACCGACGATCTCGCCCGAGGCGAGCTTGGGCAAATACCGCTTGCGCTGCGCTTCGCTGCCATAGGCGAAGATCGGATGCATCACCAGCGAGGACTGCACCGACATGGCCGAGCGGTAGCCGGAATCGACCCGCTCGATCTCGCGCGTGATCAGCCCATAGGCGACATAGCCGAGCCCCGCGCCGCCGTATTCTTCGGGGATCGTGGGTCCGAGCAGGCCGAGCGCGCCCATCTCAGAGACGATGGCGCGATCGAAACGCTCCTCGCGATTGTCCATGAGCACGCGCGGGAACAGCTTGTCCTGGGCATAGCCGCGCGCGGTGTCGCGCACCATACGCTCTTCCTCGGTGAGCTCGCCTTCGAAATCGAGCGGATCCTGCCAGTTGAAGGCGGCGTCCTCGCGTTGCGGCGCTGAGCGATGCTTGCGCGTCTCGGTGGCGGTCTGCGGCATGGCATGCTCCCGGGGCTTGCGCTTTGTGGGGCTGACGCGTGTCCTGCGGCGAACCGGTGTCCACCCGGGTCACGTCCGGGGCAAGCTTCGCCGGAGACGCCGCGGTCGCCTTTTCATGCCCACGTTCGTCGGATGGATTCAAGAGGTCCGCCCGCGACACATACCGCCAGTTTGGGCACCGGCGGGCCGGAACCTTGCCTCACTGCGCGATCCGGATATTCTTCTCCTTGACCAGGCGGCCCCACTTCCCCATGTCGTCGGCGAGCACGGCGCGCAACTCCGCGCTGGCGCCGCTCCTGGCCTCCATGCTGAGCGCCTCGAGCTTGGCCTTGACGTCGGGCGTGGCGAGCGCCTGCTTGATGGCGGCCTCAATCTTGTCGACGATCGCCTTCGGCGTGCCGGCCGGCGCGAACGCCCCGATCCAGGTGGCGACGTCGTAGCCGGGCACGCCCGACTCGTCGATCGTCGGCACATCGGGCAGCCGCGGCACGCGCTTTAGGGTCGTCACCGCGAGCGTGCGCAGCTTGCCCGACTGCATCCCGGCATAGGCGGTGGCGAGGTCGGCGAAGATCACCTGCGTCTCGCCCGACATCACGCCGGTGACCGCCGGCGCGCCGCCCCGGAACGGGATGTTGGTGATGTCGACTTGGGCCATGGCCTTGAACAATTCGAGCGCAAGCAGCGTCGCGGTCCCGCCAGAGGCATGATTGAGCTTGCCCGGATTGGCCTTGGCGAACGCGATCAGCTCTCGGATCGACTTGACCGGCACCGCCTCGTTCACCAGCACGACCTCCGCGATCGAGGTGAGGAGCGCGAGCGGCTCGAAGTCGCGTTGCGAATGGTAAGCGAGACTGGATAGACGACCGGGTTCATCGCCATGGTGCCGTCGTGGGCGACCAAAAGCGTGTAGCCGTCGGGCGGCGACTTCGCGGCGGCTTCCGCGCCGATGATCATGGCGGCGCCCGGGCGATTCTCGATCACCACCGGCTTGCCCCAGCGCTCGGCGAGCGCGGCGGCGACCACGCGCGCGGTGGTGTCGATCGAGCCGCCCGCCGCGGTCGGCACGATGATGCGCACGGTGCGCGCGGGATAGCCGTGGTCGGGAATGGCTTGGGCGCGCGCTCCCGCTAACGAGCCGAGCAGCGCCACCGCGGCCGCCACCAGGCCGCAGGCCGTGGCAGTGAAGGCGCGCCGCTCGACCATGGGCTCCTTCCTCGCCGCGCCCCATCCCCGCATTGCCGCGCCGGGAGCGATCGGCTAATGACGTCTTTTAACGCGCCCGTAGCTCAGCTGGATAGAGCGCTGCCCTCCGAAGGCAGAGGTCGTGAGTTCGAATCTCGCCGGGCGCGCCAAATTTCAATGACTTAGAATTTTCACCCTCAGCACGGTCCTTAGGTCTGCGCACGAGCACGTTTCCTTGATGCATTACGTCGAGGAGATATCATGAGAATAACGCTGCCCGCGGACGAGACACCGCCTCTTCGACCATGGCCCGACCACCACTGGCCAATTTCATGCCTCTGCCGCCGTCCTCGCGGCCGTGCGCGCCCGCCGGCGCCGCTGCGCTGCGATGCTGATCATGCCGCGCCGAGGGTTGCTGGCCGCGGCCGTCGGCCTGATCGCCGCGGGTAGAGTGCCGCGCTCCAGTACCGCGGCCGACGATGGTGCGTTTCCCGCCGACTTCGTATGGGGCGCGTCGACTGCGAGCTATCAGATCGAAGGCGCGGTCGACGAAGACGGACGCGGCAAAAGCATCTGGGATGTCTTCTCCCACACGCCGGGGCGCGTGAAGAACGGCGATGCCGGCGATATCGCCTGCGACCACTATCACCGCTGGCGCGCCGATATCGATCTACTCGCACGCGGCAATTTTTCCGCCTATCGCTTCTCGACCGCGTGGCCACGCATTCTGCCGTCCGGCGGCGGCGCGGTCGAGCAGCGCGGCCTCGACTTTTACGAGCGCTTGGTCGATGGGCTCATCGCCAACGGCATCGCGCCGTGGCTGTGCCTCTATCATTGGGACCTGCCGCAGGCCCTGCAGGAGAACGGCGGCTGGCTCAATCGCGATACGTCCGCAAAATTCGCGGACTACCCGCGCGTCGTGACCAGGCGGCTCGGCGACCGCGTCAAGCATTGGGCGATCTTCAATGAGCCCAATGTCCACGCGTTGTTCGGACACGGTATCGGCGACCACGCCCCCGGCCTCAAGGGTTTACCCAACATGCTGTCCGCCATCCATCACCTGAACCTGGCGCAAGGCCGCGCCGTCCAAGCGCTGCGTGCGGAGCGCGCAGACTTGCGCCTCGGCACGATAATCTCATTGCAGCCGGCGCGGCCGTCTTCGGATAGCGCAGACGATCGCCGCGCGGCCGAACGGTTCGACGCGATGTGGAACGGCGCCTGCCTCGATCCGCTGATGACGGGCGCCTATCCCGCCCCGGTCGCGGCTGATTTTGCTCCGCTCGTCGCCGACGGCGATTTTGCCACGATGCGGCAGACGACCGACTATCTCGGCGTCAATTATTACTATTACGCGCCGATGTACGTCATGCACGCACCGCAAAGCCTCTTTGGAGCGTGGTTCGGCGCGGCGCCGGCCGGCACGCGCTTCACGGCGATGGGCTGGCCGATCGACGCGGGCGGGCTCACCGAAGAGCTGATCCGCTTGCGCGACCGCTACGGCAATCCCGAGCTCTATGTGACCGAGAACGGCGCTTGCTACGACGATCCGCTCGCGGCGGACGGCGTCGTACACGACGACGATCGCATCGCCTATCTGCGCGAGCACCTCGCGGCCGCCCGCCGCGCGCTCGCCGCCGGCGCAAAACTGCGCGGCTATTTCGTCTGAGTCGCTCATGGATAACTTCGAGTGGGCGGAAGGCTACAGCCGCCGCTTCGGCGTAGTCCACGTCGATTTCAAGACGCTCAAGCGCACGCCCAAGGCGTCCTATCGATGGCTCGCGGAATTCATCAGAAACCAAACGCGCAGACATTGATCCGCGGGATAGACGTGAGTGGCGATCGCGCGCGGCCGCGGCGATCGCGTGGAGCATTGCAGGCCTTGCGGGCTCGGCGCTGCCTGCGCCGAGCACGGCGGGCGCCGGCGCGACGCAGAATGAGCGCGCCATTGCAATGAGCAAATTGGCTCACCCGGCATGCCGCTACGGAATGCCGGGACCGACCATTGCCATGCCATAACAGCGCCGAGCAGCGCGCGTTTGAAGCCAAGCGCGCTGCGCAAGCTGATGGCGTTCGCGTTCGCGATCCTGTTTTTGCTCTTGCCGAACGCGTTCTCAGCAGTCCTCCCGGCAATCGAGCAGCGGAGAACGATGAGCGAAGCGAGCAGCCTGATCGTGTCAGCGAAGCCCGCGCGGCGGGAGCATGTCCCGCTCGGCATTCTCTACATGGTCGGCGCCACGATCGTGTTCGCGGCCTCGAGCGCGGTCTCGAAATGGCTGGTGGCGAGCTATCCGATCGGCGAGGTGCTGTTCACGCGCACCGTGGTCGCGCTCCTCACCTGCGCGCTCTTCATCATGCCGCAGACGGGGCTCGCCGTGTTCCGCACGCGGCGCCTTGGCCATCACGTGCTGCGTTCGATCTCGCAAGGCTGCTCGCAGACGTTCCTGCTGATCGCGTTCAGCCTGATGCCGCTCGCCGGCGCCATCGCCATCAACTTCTCCTCGCCGCTGTTTGCGACCCTGGCCTCGGCGCTGCTGCTCAAGGAAGCGGTGGGCCTGGCGCGCTGGCTCGCGCTGCTCGTGGGCTTTTGCGGCGTGCTCATCGTGACCGAGCCGGGAGCGGGGGCGTTCCAGGTCGGCGCGCTGTTCGCGCTGGCGAACGCCGTCCTTTACGGCTCGGTCACGGCGGGCGTGCGCGGAATGACCGCGACCGAATCGGCGCAGACCTTGACCCTCTACCAGCTGGCGCTGCTCACCGCCTTCTTCGCGCTGCTGTTGCCCTTGGGGTGGACCTCCCCCACGCCGGTCGACGCCGCGTGGATCGTGTTCAACGGCGTCTCCAACGCCGTGGGGCAATACTGGTGGACGCGCGCGCTGCACCTTGCGCCGGCGTCCGCGGTGGCCCCGTTCTTCTATCTCTCCCTCATCTGGGCGAGCATTTTGGGGTTCGCGGTCTGGGGCGACGTCCCCACCGTCTCGCTCGTGATCGGTTCCGCCGTCGTGGTCGCGTCCGGTCTGTTCCTGTTGTGGCGCGAGAGCAATGCTCGGCAGGCAAAGCCGCCCGCAAACGAGTGAGCGCCCTGTCTTACATCTAGCTTACTTTCTGTCTTGCAGTGCGATCATGAACGCAATTGTGCAAGCGCGTCGCGCGAACGCGCGCGTCGCAGATGGGTTCACGCCATCTGCGCACGCCGCATCGCAAGTTCGCGCAACCGAGCACGAGCGTGATTGCGTTCACGACACCGCACCGCAACACGATTGAAATTATGCGACTATTTGCCACCTACCATTCGGCACACTCTCGCTTCACGCTTCGAGATGCGACGGCTTCCACGATGACGGCGTGGAGGGGCGGAAACATCTCGAGCCACGGCGGCGGCACAAGATAACAAACGTCCGCCCGTGTGGGGGGCGAACAGGTGACCTACCAGTGGGAGGACTGTGAACGCGCGTTCATCGCGCAGCGTTACGATCGTATTGCCGGTCTAATCGGCGTATTCGACCGATTGTTTTTTCTTCCGCCGCATCTGCGCAGACGCGCGGCCGCTCGGCTGAATTTGAAACCGGGCGACCGCGTGCTTGAAATTGGATGTGGCACCGGTCGCAATTTACCCTTTCTGCGCGAGGCGGTCGGGCGCAGCGGCAAGGTCTACGGCGTCGATCTCTCGACCGGCATGCTGCGCCGGGCGCGGGCGCTGTGCCGGCGCGAGCAGTGGACGAACGTCGAGCTGACCCAGTGCGACGCCATCGAATACATCCCCTGCGAGCCGCTCGACGGCATCTTATTCGGCCTTTGCTACAATACCATGCCGCACCACCTTGCGGTGTTGCACCACGCATGGAAGCAGCTGCGTCCGGGCGGACGCGTCGTCATCATGGACGGCAAGCTTCCGTCCGGCCTCGGCGGCAAGCTGGTTCTGCCCTTCAGCCTCTGGCTGATGAAGCGCACCATGCTCGGCAATCCCTTCATCAAGCCGTGGAACGATCTCGCCGCAATCGCGGACACCTTCGCGATGGAGGAGTTCCTGTTCGGCTCCTGGTACGTGTGCTGGGGAACGAAATCCGCCCGCACGCAGATGGACGAGGTCCCGGCAGAACAGTTGATCGCAGCGGAATGACGATGCCCGGCTGACTGCCCTCCCCGCGTCGGCCTCCTCTCCCATCAAGCCACCATCATCGACGTCGCTCGTGCGCCGCGCGGGCATGGCAGACCAGTCTTCGCAGTCCGCGCGAACTTGACTGCATCGCGCGAATGGATCGAAGATGTGACGGGACCTTGCGCGGACAACCTGGCGTGCGCGATGCGCTGCATCACAACGGGAGAGGCGAGGCGAGAACCGGCATGAAACGCGTCGTCGCGTCGCTCTGCATCTGCTGGGCCGCCTTTTGCGGAACCCAATCCAACACCGCTCCGCTCGTCTTCGGCATGACCCCCCAGGAGGCTTCGATCGCGCTCGGCGTGCCGCTCGTCTATCATTCCGGCGGGTCCGGCTCGGAGATCTATCTCGCCTACGGATCGCCGGGCATTCCCGGCTTCTACCCGGTCGACTCCGCCCTCGCGCTGCAGTTCCGCAAAGGGCAGCTCACCGGATGGAAAAAGGATTGGCGCTTGCGCCGCCCGTGGCCGTTCTGAAGACCGCATGTCGGCAAGGCCAATAGCCCTCTCCATCCTCGATCTGTCGCCGGTGGCCGCCGGTTCCTCCGGCGCCGTTTCGCTGCGCAATTCGCTCGACCTCGCGCGGCTCGCCGACGGCCTCGGCTTCACCCGCTATTGGGTCGCCGAGCACCACAACCTGCCTTCGATCGCGAGCTCCGCGCCCGACATCATGATCGGGCAGATCGCGGCGGCGACCGCGCGCATCCGCGTGGGCTCCGGCGGCGTCATGCTGCCCAACCACGCCCCGCTGATGGTTGCCGAACGCTTCAAGGTGCTCGAGGCGCTGTTTCCCGGGCGCATCGATCTCGGAATTGGCCGCGCCCCCGGCACCGATCCCGTCACCTCCTACGCGTTGCGGCGGCGGCAGGATGCCGGCGGCGACGACGATTTCCTGGAGCGGTTTCAGGAGCTGCTTTTGTTCGAGAGCAACGCCTTTCCGGAAGGCCATCCGTTCCGCTCCGTGCGCGCCATGCCGCAAGACGTGGCGCTGCCGCCGATCTGGCTGCTCGGATCGAGCGGCTACAGCGCGCAGCTCGCCGCGATGGTGGGCGCCGGATTTTCCTTCGCGCATCACTTCGCCGATCACGACGCGGTCGCCGCGATGCTGAGCTACCGCGATCGGTTCAAGCCATCGCCGGCGCGGGCGACGCCCTACGCCATTCTGGCCTGCGCCGCGGTCTGCGCCGACAGCGACGCCGAGGCCGAACGGCTCGCCGCCACCATCGATCTCAACTTCGTGCGGCGCAGCCGCGGCGAGTATCTGCCGCTGGCGAGCCCGCAGGAGGCCGCCGCCTATCCTTATTCGCCGGCCGAGCGCGGCCTGATCGCGCGTAATCGCGCCCGCCTGTTCGTCGGCGCCAAGGCGACGGTGCTGGAGCGGCTGCGCGAAATGATCGCCGCCACCAAGGCCGACGAAGTGATGGTCACGACCATGATCTACGACCACGCCGCGCGCCGGCATTCCTACGAATTGCTCGCCGAGGCGTTCGGGCTGCGCGCTTTGAAGGACAATGAAGTTCCGGCAGCCGCTGGTCCACTCTGACGGGCCGCGCGCGTATCCCGCGGTGGCAGTTGCTTTGCGGCGGCAAAAGCGTGAAATTTCGCGCTGCAACGCCGGGACACGTGATTGCGCCCGGCCGGCAGCACTCACAGGAGGTCCTCTTGGGTAAGCAGTTCTCGCTCACGTCAGCCGACAAGTTTCAGTTGGGCGCCTATCGTGCCGATCCGTCCGGCCCCGCCAAAGGCGGCATTGTGGTCATCCAGGAAATCTTCGGCGTCAATCATCACATCCGGGCGGTCTGCGACCGGCTCGCGGGCGAAGGCTACGTCGCGCTGGCGCCGGCGTTGTTCGACCGTCAGGAAAAGAACTTCGAATCCGGCTATACGCCCGACGAGATCGCCAATGCGCGCAAATTCGTCGCCAATCCCGATTGGGGCGCCATGCTGCGCGACACCCAAGCCGCGATCGACGAGCTCAAGAAGGAAGGACCTGTCGCCATCATGGGCTTCTGCATGGGCGGCACGATCGCCTTCCTCGCCGCCTGCAAGCTCAACGGCCTCTCCGCTGCCGTCTGCTATTACGGTGGGCAGATCGCCAAGAATGCCGACGAGAAGCCGAAGGTGCCGACACAAATGCATTTCGGCGACAAGGATGCCTCGATCCCGATGAGCGACGTCGAGATCATCAAGAAGAAACGCGGCGGTGACAGCGAGATTTACGTCTACCCCGACGCGCAGCACGGCTTCCATTGCGACGAGCGCGGGAGCTTCCACGGCGCGAGCGCCAAGACCGCCTGGGCGCGCGCCATGGATTTCCTCAAGAAGCACTTGAAAAAGTGATACGCAATCTGGCTGGATTGACTCGTCATCACTTGCGTCGTCCCCGCGCATAGCGCGTCGAAGACGCGCGTAAACGCGCTTATGCTAGGGACCCATATTCCAGAGACGGTGGTTATGGGTCCCCGCAACGGGGTCCCCGCGACGCCAGCGTCGCGGGGTGCCCCTCGCGGGGACGACGGCGGGGTGTTCAAGCTTGCGCCGTGACGACGCCGATCGGGCAGCTCACGCCGGTGCCGCCGAGGCCGCAATAGCCCATGGGGTTCTTTGCCAGATATTGCTGGTGGTAGTCCTCGGCAAAATAGAATGCAGGCGCGTCGAGGATTTCGGTGGTAATCGCATCGAACCGCCGCGCCCTGAGCTCCTTGTCGTACATCGCTTTCGACGCTTCGGCGGCGCTACGCTGCTCGGGCGTGAACGTGTAGATGCCGGAACGGTACTGCGTGCCCGCGTCGTTGCCCTGACGCATGCCCTGGGTCGGGTCGTGGTTCTCCCAGAACGTTTTGAGCAGCCGCTCATAGGAAATCGTCTTCGGGTCGTAGACCACGAGCACCACCTCGTTGTGGCCGGTGCGGCCGGTGCAAACCTCCTCGTAGGTCGGGTTGGGCGTATAGCCGGCGGCATAGCCGACGGCGGTGATGTGAATGCCCGCGCCCAATTCCCAAAACTTGCGCTCGGCGCCCCAGAAACAGCCCATGCCGAACATCGCTTTCTCGAAGCCCGCCGGATAGGGCCCCTTGAGCGGCCGGTGAAGGACGAAATGCTCCGGCGCGGTCGGGATCGGCGTCGGGCGGCCGGGCAGCGCCTCGGCGGCTGACGGCATTTCAAGCTTTTTCTTGAACATGAACATGGCGGCGTCTCCCGTGGTCGTGACCTCAATATAGGCGCGGCAGCGGCGATGCGCACGTCTCTTGCGCTCCCGTTTGCGCATCACGTCTCGTGACATTGACGCGGCGCGCCGTTCGCGCGAGCGAGCGGCGCCGATGCCCGCCTGCAAACCCCTATGCTTGACACGCGTGCGAGGCCCGCACCCTTGGCAAGGACGGCAATGCCGACGAGGAGGACACATCGGGCCGCAGCGTCAAACGCCCCGCTTCGTTGTTTCAATCCCGCGCGTATCCGATCAACGGCTTTTTCTTTCGCCCGAGCAGGATCAGGATCGCGCCGATGATGGCGAGCACCAGCGAGACCGGCTGATCGAGAAAGTAGGGCTGGATCACGTCCTGCCACACCCGCGTCCCCATCCGGCGCTCGACCTCCGGCTGCAGCGCCGTGAGCGAGTCTTGGTGGATGTTCGACCAGGTGGAGCCCACGCTGCTGATATACACGGTCTGGTCGGCGATCGACTTGGTGCCGTCATGGACCAAGAAGATAAAGCCCAGGGCGAGCGACAACAGACCGACGAACCGAAGAACAAAGCGGATCATGGCGTTCTACGCGCAGAGAAACATGCATCGCCCAGCTATCGCTTACCCCGCTCGCCCGCTTCGTTCAATCGGCTCGGACAACCTGCCGCCGTGGACGAGCCGCGGCCGCCGCCAGCATGACGGCGCAGGCGGGTCGGGCGACGGATTCCATTGGCTTGCCTTGAGGTATGGGCATTCGATCCGCTACCTTTGGCTAGCCGGCCATCCGCCAAGGGGTTTATAAGGGGTTGAGATGTCTCCGAAAAACGATGGCCGCGGCGCACGACCGACATTCACCGATCAGGAAGCGCTGCTGTTCCACAGCCAGGGCCGTCCCGGCAAGCTCGAAGTGGTGGCCACCAAGCCGATGGCGACCCAGCGCGATCTGTCGCTGGCCTATTCACCCGGTGTCGCCGTCCCGGTGCTGGCCATCGCCGAGCAGGAGGACCGCGCCTTCGACTACACCACCAAGGGCAATTTCGTCGCCGTCATCACCAACGGCACCGCCATCCTCGGCCTGGGCAATCGCGGCGCGCTTGCGGCCAAGCCGGTGATGGAAGGCAAGGCGGTGCTGTTCAAGCGCTTCGCCGACATCGATTCGATCGACCTCGAAGTCTCGTCCGAAGACCCCGACGAGATCGTCAATTGCGTCAAGCTGCTCGGCAAGAGCTGGGGCGGCATCAATCTCGAGGATATTCGCGCCCCGGAATGCTTCGTCATCGAGCAGCGGCTGCGCGAGCTCCTCGACATTCCGGTGTTCCACGACGACCAGCACGGCACCGCGATCATCGCCGCCGCCGGCTTGATCAATGCGCTCGATCTCACCGGGCGCGACATCAAATCGACCAAACTCGTGTGCAACGGCGCCGGCGCCGCCGGCATCGCCTGTCTCGAGCTGCTCAAGGCGATCGGATTCACGCCCGCCAACATCATCCTCTGCGACACCAAAGGCGTCATCTATCAGGGTCGCGCCGAGGGCATGAATCAGTGGAAGTCGGCGCATGCGGTGAAAACCTCGGCCCGGACGCTGGCCCAGGCGCTGGCCGGCGCCGACGTCTTCTTCGGGCTCTCGGTCAAGGGCGCGGTGACGAAAGAGATGGTGAAATCGATGGCGGCAAAGCCGATCATCTTCGCCATGGCCAATCCCGATCCGGAAATCACCGCCGAGGAAGTGGCGGAGGTGCGCAGCGACGCCATCATGGCGACCGGACGTTCCGACTATCCCAACCAAATCAACAACGTGCTCGGCTTTCCCTACATCTTTCGCGGCGCGCTCGACGTGCGCGCCACCGCCATCAACATGGAGATGAAGATCGCCGCCGCCCACGCGCTCGCCGCGCTTGCGCGCGAGGACGTTCCCGACGAGGTCGCCGCCGCCTACGGCGCGCGGCCGAAATACGGCCGCGAATACATCATTCCGGTGCCGTTCGACCCCCGGCTGATCTCGTTCGTTCCGCCCGCCGTCGCCGCCGCCGCCATGGACAGCGGCGTCGCCCGGCGCCCCATCGTCGACATGGATGCTTACCGGGCGCAGCTGCGCTCGCGCCGCGATCCGGTGGCCGGGATTCTCCAGCGCGTCTACGAGCGGCTGCGGCGACGGCCGCAACGCGTCGTCTTCGCCGAGGGCGAAGAAGAGCAAGTGATCCGCGCCGCCGCGAGCTTCGTCCACGAGGGACTCGGGACAGCCCTGCTCGTCGGCCGCGAGGACCGCGTGCGCGACAGCGCGCATACGCTGGGTATCGAACTCGGCGGCAGCATCGAGATCATCAATGCGCGGCTGTCGCAACGCAACGCAGCCTATGCCGCTTTTCTCTACGAGCGGCTCCAACGCGAGGGCTTTCTCCAGCGCGACGTCCAGCGCCTCGTCAACCAGGACCGCAACCATTTCGCGGCCTGCATGGTCGCGCTCGGCGATGCCGATGCCATGGTGACCGGCGTCACGCGCAATTTCTCGGTGGCGCTCGAGGATATCCGCCGCTGCATCGATCCCAAGCCGGGCCATCGCGTGATGGGCGTGTCGCTGGTGCTCGCGCGCGGGCGCACGGTGCTGGTCGCCGACACCGCGGTGACCGAAATGCCCAATGCCGAGATTCTGGCCGACATCGCGATCGAGGCCGCCGGCGTCGCGCGGCGGTTCGGCTATGAGCCGCGCATCGCGCTGCTGGCGTTCTCGACCTTCGGCCATCCGCCGGGCGAGCGTTCGGCGCACGTGCAGGGGGCGGTGCGCATCCTCGACCAGCGCCGCGTCGATTTCGAATATGACGGCGACATGGCGGCCGATGTCGCGCTCAATATGGAGTTGCGCGAGGCCTATCCGTTCTGCCGTCTGTCCGGCCCGGCCAACGTGCTGATCATGCCCGCATTCCATTCCGCCTCGATCTCGACCAAGCTGTTGCAGGAGCTTGGCGGCGCGACGGTGATCGGCCCGATCCTGGTCGGGCTCGACCGGTCGGTGCAAATCGTGCCGCTCTCGGCCAACGACGCCCAGCTCGTCAATATGGCCGCGCTCGCGGCGTTCAACGTCAGCGGGTGACGAGGGAGTGAATAGCGAGTAGCGAATTGGAAAGTGGAATAGCGGCGCGCGAGCATTCCATTTCGCAATTCGCCACTCGCTATTCGCTCGCAAGCAGGAGGCAACATGACCACCGGCAAGCTGCAAGGCGTGATCGCCGCCATCGCCACCGCCGTGGACGAGACGGGGGAGCCCGATTGCGCCCGCTCGGTGGCGCTGGCGCGTTTTCTGCTCGCCAATGGCTGCGACGGATTGAACGTGCTCGGCACCACCGGCGAGGCCACCTCGTTCTCGCTCGAGCAACGCAAGCGCGTGATGACCGCCTACCGCGACGCGGGTCTGCCGCTCGATCGCCTCATGGTCGGCACCGGGGCGGCGGCGGTCGCCGACGCAGTCGGTCTGACGCGGCACGCCGCCGCGCTCGGCTTCGGCGGGGCGCTTGTCCTGCCGCCGTTCTACTATAAGGGCGCGCCGGACGACGGGCTCGTCGCCTATGTCGAGACGATCGTGACCGCTACGGCCGCAAAGCCAATCCCCATTTATCTCTATCACTTCCCCGCCCAGTCCGGCCTGCCGTGGCATGTCCGACTGATCGAGCGCCTCATCGACGCCTTCAGCACGCGCATCGTCGGCCTCAAAGATTCCTCGGGCGACATGGCCTATGCGCGCGCGGCGGCGGCGCTCTCCCCTCCCTTCGACGTGTTCCCCTCGACCGAAGCGGTGCTGATGCAAGCGCGCTCGGGGATGTTCGCCGGCTGCATCTCCGCGACCGCTAACCTCAGCGCCGACCTTTGCGCGCGGGCATGGCGCAGCGGCGATGCCGGCGCGCTCGATGCCGCGGTCGCCATCCGCAAGCTGTTCGACGGCAAGCCGCTCGTTCCGGGGGTGAAGGCGCTGCTGGCCCATATCCATCGCGACGCGGCCTGGGCGCGGGTCAAACCGCCGCTGACCGCCTTCTCCGCAGGCGAGCAGGTGGCGGTGGCGACGAGCTATGACGGCTTGCGCACGCCAGCCTCGGCGCGCTCGAAGATTGCCGCAACGCCAGCCCAAGCGAACGGCCGTCGGGTAGACCCGATCTAACTGCGGCAAACCGTCGCCCGCGCGAAAGCCGCCATCAGCCGACCGTGTGCCGCGTCATCCCCATCGATCGCGCGCTGCCTCAACGTCCCCGGTTGCCGGCCGTTGACGCTCCCAGGCGAGGCGACTATAAGCGGCGGGTTGGCGGCGAGGCTCTCGCCGCCGCTCGCTTTTTACGATATCGGGCCGCACGACGATGAGTGGGCCAACCGGCCGCCAACAGAACGAGCACAGCCATGCCCAACACTCCTTCCGCCCGCAAGGCGGCCCGCAAGATCGCGCGGCGCACCGAGATCAACAAGGGGCGCCGGTCGGAAATGCGCAGCTTCGTGCGCAAGGTCGAGGAAGCGATCGCGAGCGGCAACCGCAGCGTGGCACTCGCGGCGCTGCGAGAAGCCGAACCGGTGATCATGCGCTCGGCACAGAAAGGGTTGCTGCATTCCAACACCGCAAGCCGCAAGGTGTCGCGCCTCGCCCACAGGGTCGCCAAGCTCGGCAGCTAATCCGCAGGCGTCGTCTGGAAGACGACTTCGGCGCACACTCCTCGACGATCGCGCAGCACAAGACCACGGGTGTCGTGCTTCCCCAAATCGCATTTGGCGATCAACGATTGTTGGGTATGTCCCATTCCTGTTTAAAAAGCGTCACATAAAGTGAGGATAATCGAGTTAATCATCGTCACGGTGCTGAACTCGCCATCTGCGGCGGGGGCTACCCTCTATTTCCGCTCAAAGAAATAACTGTTTGCAGAATGGCTTAAAGGGAAAGCGACAAGAAGGACTTTGATTTCAGGCTTCTGCGCACGTCGGCGTTGTCTCGTCTGCGATCAAAATCGTCGCCTCGCAGCGGCTTCGGCGCGCGACCGCGGTCGCTTCGAATACGCAAGTCAATTCAAAATATTATAACAGACGCGTGAGCACGCGCGCGGACCGCTCGGAGCGCAACTGCGTTCGCGTTGCGCGCTCGTTGGCGATTGCAGGCGTTGCAGGGGGACGGCGCCGTGCTATTTTCAAATCGCCGCTGGGCCACCGGCGGTTTTCAGTAAAAGGTTCGTATTCGAGCTCATCGAAGATGAGGACGGGTGAGTCATGCCTAGTCGTTGTCCGCTTCAACTTCGAAGTCGTGCGTGCTTGGCGTCGATGGACATAAGCTTGAGCTTCGTGGCGCCGCCTTTCTAACAATCGACGACACGAGGCGAACCCAGGAATTACTTCAAAAAGCCTGAACGAGTGCATAGCCCTCACGAAGAGTGGGCAATGGAGAGGGGGGGTATCATGACGACAGGGAGGGTCCACGTCACCATGGCTTGCGCTATCGGCCGCCGGCCCTACGGACCTTTATTTCATTTCATCATCGCCGCGCGCGGGCCGGCACCACCGCCGCATTAAATTCGCCCCTGCCCCGTGCCGGCGGGCATGCTCCCTCCCCGGCCGCGCCGGAGTCCTCCCTCCTCCTGACGTTCCTGTTCGTGCCACTTCGCGTCGAAGTATCGCGTTTCGTCCGCCAATCAAGAAGAGACACCCAAATGACGAGCATGGATGTGGACCGCTGGACGCGCGTGAAGGACCGCCTTCGTGCCGAAGTCGGTGATGACATTTACGCAAGTTGGTTCGCCCGCATGGAACTCGATGGCAGCGAGGGCGACACCGTCAAGCTGTCCGTGCCCACGCGCTTTCTCAAGAGCTGGATCCAATCCCACTATGCCGAACGAGTGCTGGCCTGCTGGCAGGCCGAGCAGCCGAATTTTTCGCGCATCGAGCTCACCGTCCGCTCCGCCGTGATCCGCACCTTGCCGCCGAAGATCAGGCCGGTGGACAGCCCGACGCCGCAGCGCGAGATGCGCGAGGCCAAGCCCAACGGCGGCGATCTGCGCAACAGCGTGGGACCGATCTCGGCCGTGCACGAGGCGCTCGGCGGTTCGCCCCTCGATCCGCGTCTGACCTTCGAGACCTTCGTGGTCGGACGCTCCAACACCCTCGCGCATGCCGCGGCCAAGCAAGTCGCCCAGGCCAGACGGGGCGACATGGTCATGTTCAACCCGCTCTACATTCACGCCGGAGTCGGGCTCGGCAAGACGCACCTGCTGCAATCCCTCGCGTGGGCCGGCAACGCAACCGCCGAGCGCAAGGTGCTCTATCTCACCGCCGAAAAATTCATGTACGGCTTCGTGGCCGCGCTGCGGGCGCAGAATGCGCTCGCATTCAAGGAGGCATTGCGGACCATCGACGTCCTAGTCATCGACGACTTGCAATTCCTCCAGGGCAGGTCGACGCAGGCCGAGTTCTGTCACACGCTCAATGCCCTCATCGACGCCGGCCGCCAGGTCGTGATCGCCGCCGACCGGCCGCCTTCCGATCTCGAAAGCCTGGACGAGCGCGTGCGCTCGCGGCTCGCGGGCGGGCTGGTGGTCGAAATGGGATCGCTGGGCGAGGAATTGCGCCTTGAAATCCTCAAATGCCGGGCCGCCGCCGCCAGAGCGCATCATCCCTGCTTCGATGTTCCCGCCCCCGTGCTCGAGTTCATCGCCAAGACCGTGACCCACAACGGCCGGGATCTCGAAGGCGCTCTCAACCGCCTCCTCGCCCACAGCAAGCTCACCGGTCAGCCCGTCACGCTCGAAATGGCAGAGCGCGAGGTGCGCGACTTGATCCGTCCGCAGGAACCCAAGCGCGTCAAGATCGAAGACATTCAACGGGTGGTCGCCCGGCAATACAATGTGAGCCGCGCCGACCTCTTGTCATCCCGGCGCACCGCAAATGTCGTGCGTCCGCGACAGGTGGCCATGTATCTGGCCAAGACGCTGACCCTGCGTTCGCTGCCCGAGATCGGGCGGCGCTTCGGCGGTCGTGACCACACCACGGTGCTGCACGCCGTGCGCAAGATCGAAAACCTCGTGAGCACCGACACCGCGCTGGCCGAAGAGATCGAACTGCTGAAACGGCAATTGCAGGAGTGAGCAAGTCCGGCCGGGCGGGAGGCGTCGGGGACAGCTTGCAAAGCCAAAGCAGTTGGAAGAAGGGGGGAGCCGATTGGCGCTTCGATGAATTGCCTTGCCGGCGAGCTTTTCCCACTGTCCCAGGGGACGGGCGGCACGCAACCGCGGCCAAATCCGTTGGGTAACTGCCGGCGTCCGGCGCCATCGCCCTTGCGAAAAACGCAGGCACGCGCCACGTTCCTTACCCCTTTGGGGCTTGTCCACGCGAGCGGGCGGATTGAAAAATGAAAGTCACCGTCGAACGCGCAGCGCTGCTGAAGTCGCTCGGCCATGTCCATCGCGTGGTCGAGCGGCGCAACACCATTCCGATCCTCGCCAACGTGTTGATCAGGGCGGAGAAATCGAAGCTCACCTTCAAGGCGACCGACCTCGATGTCGAGGTCACCGAAACGATCTCCGCCGAGGCCGGCCCCGGCGGCTCGACCACGGTACCGGCACACATGTTCTACGAGATCGTGCGCAAGCTCCCCGAGGGTGCGCAGGTCGTGATCGAAGCCTCTGGCGACCGCGCGGTGCTGGCGATCCGCGCCGGCCGCTCCCGCTTCACCTTGCAGACGCTGCCCGAGAGCGACTTCCCCGATCTCGCGGCGGGCGAGATGACGCACACGTTCAAGCTCGCGGCCGCCGACCTCAAGCGGTTGATCGACAAGACCCAATTCGCGATCTCGACCGAAGAGACGCGCTACTATCTCAACGGCATCTATCTGCACACCGCCGGCACCGCCAAGGCGCCCACGCTGCGAGGGGTCGCGACCGACGGGCATCGCCTGGCGCAGTTCGAGCTGCCGCTGCCGGCCGGCGCCAGCGGCATGCCCGGTATCATCGTTCCGCGCAAGACCGTCGCCGAGGTGCAGCGCCTGATCGAGGACAACGAGGCCGAAATTACCGTCGAGCTGTCGCAGGGCAAGATCCGTTTCACCCTCGGCGAGACGGTGCTCACCTCCAAACTCATCGACGGCACGTTTCCGGACTATGTGCGCGTCATTCCGCTCGGCAACGACAAGGAGCTCACCGTCGACAAGAAAGAGTTCGAGCAGGCGGTCGACCGTGTATCCACGGTATCGAGCGAGCGCGGCCGCGCGGTGAAGCTGTCGTTGACCAACGGCAAGCTGATGCTGTCCGTCACCAACCCGGATTCCGGCAGCGCGACCGAGGAGATCGAAGTCGAATACGGCGCCGAACCGTTGGATATAGGCTTCAATTCCCGCTATCTCCTCGACATCGCGGCGCAGCTCGAAGGCAAAGCCGCGGTGCTCAAGCTCGCCGATCCCGGATCCCCGACGCTCATTCAGGACCGCGACACCAAGGGCGCGCTTTACGTGCTGATGCCGATGCGGGTGTGACCGGGATCCAGAGATCAGGAGTCAGAAGATCAGGAAGCCGATTTTCTATTTCCTGACGCCTGACTTCTGACTACTGATGCCGGTCATGCCGTCCGCTCGCATCCGCCGCCTCTCCGTCACGAATTTCCGCAGCTACCGTGGCGCGCAGATCGACGTCGGCGCGAGGTTTGTCGTGCTGGTAGGCCCCAACGGCGCCGGCAAGACCAATCTGATCGAGGCGATCTCGTTTCTCGCGCCCGGACGCGGTCTGCGGCGCGCGACGCTCGAAGACGTCGCCTTTTCCGAAGGCGACGGATCATGGGCAGTGTCGGCGGACGTGGAGGGTGCGCTCGGGCTCGCGACCTTGGGCACCGGGATCGAGCCACCGGCGAGCGAGGACGCGGTGGTCGCGCGCAAATGCCGCGTCGATCGCGAGCCGGTCGCATCGGCATCCGCCTTCGCTGATCATCTGCGCGTCGTTTGGCTCGTGCCGGCCATGGACGGTTTGTTCAATGGCCCGGCGTCGGAGCGCCGCCGCTTTCTCGACCGCCTCGTCCTGGCGGTCGATGCCGAGCACATGACGCGCGTCAACGCACTCGAACGCGCGCTGCGCTCACGCAACCGGCTGCTCGAGGATGCCCGTCCCGATCTGCACTGGCTCGACGCCATCGAGCACGAAACGGCCGAGCT
>Ga0070699_100000390_pt1 | contig 42635 bp, 48 predicted proteins | sample KBSK1503metaG_FD_65473 | JGI IMG/M metagenome (GOLD analysis project Ga0070699, IMG submission 65473) | Corn, switchgrass and miscanthus rhizosphere microbial communities from Kellogg Biological Station, Michigan, USA - KBS K1-50-3 metaG | ecosystem: Host-associated > Plants > Roots >... | reverse complement strand
CGACCATATCGGGCGAGATGCCCGCCCGCTCGATGGCGGCGCGGATCGCGTTAGCTCCAAGGTCCGACGTCGGGGTGTCCTTGAAGGCGCCTGCAAACTTGCCAATCGACGTCCGGACGCCCCCCGCGACAACGATCCCCTCGTCTATCACGCGCGCCTTTCCACACCGGGGCGCGCTATCTTTAACGCCACGAGAGAATCTTAGGCGCTAGACTCCGGGGCCGGGGACGCTGGCGCCGCCATTATCGCCGCGCCGCGTGAGCCGCTGCGCCTGCTGCTGGGCCTTCGAAATGCCCCGTTCGACCTGAGGACGCGCCGAGTCGACGACGCCTTGCGCCTGGTCGATCACGGGCTGCATCTGGCCGCGAACCTGGTCCAGCCGATTGGATAGCTCCGTGCGCATCTGGCGTCCGGGCTTGGGTGCGTAGAGCAGCGCGACGGCGCCGCCGATGATCAATCCATGGACGACGCCTCTGAAATATCCCATCGGTATCCTCCCTTGGTAGCCGGTATCTCGGCCGGATCATCTTAGCACGGTGCGCGGGTTTCGTTATATCGATGGTATAACGATCTGGTTCACTAGGCGCGAAACGGGCCCAGGGTTGGCACCGGGTGGGGTGCCGCCGAAGAGACGGTTCGCACCGCCCACACCGCGCCGCGCACGGTCAAGACGAGCACGGCCCGAAGCAGCACCGCGCTGACGCAGCAGAAGCTGTAAAGCAACGTCTCCGCTATACGTGCGCGAAGAAACGGTACGCCGACGGCGAGGCCCGCGAGAAGGACGCCCGCGGTGCATAGCGAGGCGCCCAACTCGACCAGACGGTCCCTCAACCAGAGGGTGACACTCATGTACGTGACAAAAATTACAGCACAACTGTCAGCAAAAATCAACGCAATCGCATATTTTGTCGAGTCAGTCCGGGAGGTGGACGCCAACGCCGCGAGATTCCGCCAGTTGTAAGACGACCGAGCCCGCGGCGACGTCCTCGATCGCGAGCCCCACAGACTTGAAGACGGTCACATCCGACGACTGGCGGGGATCCGTCCCACCGGCGACCACGTTACGCAGCGAGCGGACGCGGCCCCAGCTCATCTGGCCCTCGCGCTCCGCCAGGATCAGGTCGCCGGCTTCGAGGCGGGCGGCGTCGACGTCGTCGGCCACCAGCAGATCCGCACGGGCGATCGTGCGGCCGTCGACCTCCCGGCGGTTCGGAATGTTCGAGCCGCAGACATTCAGGTGCTGGCCGGCCTGCAGCCACTCTCCCGGAAAGATAGGCTGGGCCGCCGACGTAATCGTGGTCAGGATGTCGGCGCCGTCAATAGCTTCCTTGAGGCTGGCCATGGCTCGGACGGGGACGTCCAAGAAGGTCGTGAGCTGGTCGGCGAACGCCGCGCGGTGACCAGCATCGCGGCTGAAGACCCGGACCTCGCGAAGCTTTCGGACCGCGGCGACGGCGAGCACCTGGGTCAGGGCCTGGCTCCCGGCGCCAATGACCGTGAAAATCGACGCGTCGCCACGAGCCAGGTATTTCGTCGCAAGTCCGGAGGCGGCGCCGGTCCGCAACCGCCCCAGCCAGTCGGCCTCGATCAGGGCCCGGGGACGACCGTCGGCCGCGTCGAAGAGCGCCACCCAGAAGCGAGCGCCGTTCGGGCCGTGGGTGTAGGCCTTGAACCCCATCAACCCGCTTGACGGCAGCGCACACGACATGGTGGCGAGCACCGCGCCGCTGGCGACCCGCCGGCGCGGCTGGTTTGACGCGCGCCCCGCGGCCCATTCGCGAAATGCCGCCTCGAGGGCCGCCAGCGTGGCGTCCATCGTGAGCAGCGCCTTGACGTCCGCTTCACGGAGAAAGATCGTGATGGCTAATCTTGGCATCACGCTGATCGATCCAGGTTTACGGCGGCGCATCGCCCGGGCGCGGGTCGGGCATCTCGCGACCTCGGACGGCACCCGGCCCTCCGTGGTGCCGGTGTGCTTCGTCTTGCTTGGCGACACGCTCTATCAGGCGGTCGACGCCAAGCCCAAGTCAGTCGGCGCTGGTCAGCTACGCCGGGTGAGAAATGTCCAGGCCAATCCGAAGGCGGCCCTGCTGATCGATCACTATGTGGAAGATTGGCGCCGGCTGTGGTGGGTGCTGCTCCAGGGACGCGCTCGACTCCTCGCGACTGGCGCCGAGCAAGAGCGCGCGATCACGTCGCTGCGAAGGAAGTACATCCAGTACCGCACGACAACGCCCTTAACGTCGAGCGCGCTGGTCATTGCCCTGGATGTAGCGCGTCTACGGCACTGGCGAGCCAGCGTCGGTCCCAGCCGGTGAGGCTACGCGGCCTGCTTCTTGGGGGCGGCGCGGCGGGCTTTGGCCCGCTCGATGCGCTTCTCTTTAGCGGCGCGACCGCGCCGGACATGCGGCTTCATCGCCGATACAACCCGGTGGGAGCCCATCACTTGCAGTGCTCGCGAAGCCAGAATCAACTGGCCGCCCGATGGCGAACGGAGTTCAGCCACGGTCCAATTAAATTAGGCATTGTTAAGATGTTGTGGCGCACATGAGTGACCCGCGGCCAATCGGCGTCTTCGACTCAGGCGTCGGCGGGCTCACCGTCCTGCGAGAGTTGCAGCGCCAGCTACCGGCAGAATCCACCATTTACTTTGCGGATCTCGGCCACTTTCCGTACGGACCACGCTACCAGGCGCAGGTGCGTCATTTCGCCCTGAATATCATCCGGTTCCTGGAAAAGCTCGACGTCAAGATGGTCGTGATCGCCTGCAATACCGCGACGGCTGCCGCGCTGAACACCGCCCGCGAGGTGTTCGACATCCCGATCATCGGCGTCATCACGCCGGGAGCCGAAGCGGCCGTGGCCGCGACCAAGAACAAGCGTGTCGGCGTGATCTCGACCGAAGGCACGATGCTTAGCAAGGAGTACCTGCACGCCATCCGCGAGGCGAATCCCACGATCGACGTGCTGCCGAAAGCCGCGCCTCAACTCGTCGACCTGGTCGAAAACGGCAAGGCCAACGCGCCTGAGACCGAGGCGGTTTTGCGCGAGGCGCTTCGGGACATTCTCGACCACGACGCGGACACGTTGATCCTGGGCTGCACCCACTATCCGCTGCTCAAGCCACTCATCACGAAAATCACTGGCGGCACCATGACCGTGGTCGACTCGGCCGAGACCACCGCCGCCCGCGTGAAACGCGTGCTGGCCAGGAACGGCCTCGAATCGGCTGAGACCGAAACCGCCCGGCACCAGATCTACGTCACCGGATCGCCTGAGCGGTTCACGGAAATCGCGCGCCACTTGTTCGGGCAGGACCTGCCGCCGATCACGACCGTCCGGCTCGAGCTCGTCGAAGAGCTCAACGGCCGGGAGGGGGCCGCGTGAGTGCCACCATGACGGGGACGGACTTCGTCGTTCCGATTCGAGCCGAGCTCGACGATTTCGAGCAGCGGCTACATGCCACCGTACGCGCGGACCTCGGCCCGGTCGCGGAAGCCATGGAACAGATCCTGGACGCCGGTGGGAAACGGCTGCGGCCGGCTCTGGTGTTTTTGTCTGCGGGCCTTGGTCCCAAAAGGCGCATCGACGATATCTATCGGGCCGCGATGGCGATCGAATTCATTCATAACGCGACGCTGATCCACGACGACTTGATCGATGGGGCGCCAACCCGCCGGGGTCTACGGACCATCCATGAAACCCTGGGCCCGAATCCAGCGATCATCATCGGCGACTATTACTTCGCCAAGGGGGCGAACCTGATGTCGCAGATCGGCAATCCCGACATCGATGCGGTGCTTTCCCAGACCGTGATGACGATCTGCTTCGGCGAGATGCTGCAGCTCACCAGCCAGCGTCGCTATGACCAGTCGCTCGATGAGTACTACGCGAAGATCGAGCGCAAGACGGCCGTGCTGCTGGCCGCGTCGACGTTCTGTGGCGCGGTGCTGGGCGGCCTCGAGGACGGTCAGATCGAAGCGATCCGGCGGTTCGGTCGTCTGCTCGGGATGTCGTTTCAGATCGCCGACGACGTGCTCGATTACCTGGCCACGGAAGAAGAAGTCGGCAAGCCGGTCGGCAACGACCTCAAGCAAGGCACCGTGACCTTGCCCTTGATGCTCGCGCGCCAAGCCAAAAATGGTCGGCTCGATGCGGTGCTCGCCAAGCCCGTCCTGGACGATGCGGATTATGCCGAGGTGGTGCGAATCGTCCGCCATTCGCCCGGCATCGACGAGTCGTATGCCTACGCGAAGAGCTTTGGCGACAAGGCTCGCGCGGAGCTACGGGCCTTCCCGCCGTCGGCCTACCGCGACGCGCTCGAGTCGCTGACCTACTACGTCGTCGGACGACGCAGCTAAACCCGGCCGAGCGCCCGATCTCGTGTGCTAGGTTGGCCTGAAGTGAGGTTTCGTTTGGCTACGCGAGGCAGCACCCTCGCCATCATCCAGGCGCAGCTGGTGGCCGATGCGCTGGGGCAACGTTATCCGGAGCACGAATTCACGCTGACGCCGCTGACGACCCAGGGGGATCGTCACCCATCGATGCGCCTGAGCAACTCGCCTCGCGAGGGCGTGTTCGTGAAGGACCTGGAGCAGGCCCTGCTAGACGGTCGGGCGGAGCTCGCGGTGCATTCAGCCAAGGACCTTCCCACGATGCCGACCCGCGGGCTGACCCTGGCGGCATTTCTCCCGAGGGAGGATGCCCGCGATGTCCTGGTCGCCCGACGGCCCAGTACCCTGGCCCAACTCCCAGCGGGCGCGCGGATCGGTACCGGCAGCCCTCGGCGAGCGGCCCAGATCGCGGCCGTGCGACCCGATCTGAAGGCGGTCGAGATTCGCGGCAATGTCGACACGCGGTTGCGGCGCCTTCGCGAGGGCGCCGCCGATGCGTTGGTCCTCGCGGCCGCCGGGCTGGCGCGGCTCGGCCGCCTCGGGGAGGCGCACGAGCTGCTGGCGTTCGACGTCATGCTGCCGGCGCCCGGACAGGGCGCGCTCGCCATCGAGGCGCTCGAGGGGAGCGAGGCGGCAGGGCTGGCCGCGGCCATCGACCATGCCCCGACGAGCCGCGCCGTTCGTGCCGAGCGGGCGCTTCTTCGGCGACTCGGCGGTGGCTGCCTCTCGGCATTGGGTGCCTACGCGCTCGTTGACGGCGACGACCTCAGGCTTCAGGCCGTTGTCCTGGATCAACACGGCACGACGGTGATCCGGGCGCGAGCCCAGGGTCAGCGCGACACCGATGTCGTCGAGGAAGTCGCCGCCAGTCTCGAGTCGCAGGGTGCCGCTGGGCTCCTCTTTCGTTCGGATGCCTCGCTGGCAGGGCTGCGCGTCATGGTCACGCGCGCCGATCGCCAGGCGGCAGTCCTGGCCGACGCCTTGTCAGCGCTTGGCGCCCTGGCCATTCGATGCCCGGTGATCGCGATCGAGCCGCTTGCCGTCGACCCGACAGTGTTGCAGGATCTCGGCCGCTATGACTGGCTGGTGCTCACCAGCGCCAACGGGGTCGACCGGTTGCGAGAGCTGCTCCGGAAGGCGCATCGCGCTTTCCCGGCGGGTGTGAAGGTCGCGGCGATCGGCCCTGAAACGGCGGCGAGGGCCGAGGAGGCGGGCATGATGCCAACGCTCGTGCCGCAGCGGTTCATCGCTGAGGAATTGGCGGACGCGCTATCGGCAGTGATCGCGCCTGGGGCTCGCATCCTGCTGGCGCGGGCCGCCGCCGCGCGCGACGTTCTGCCCGAGCAGCTCCGGTCCCGAGGCGCCCAGGTCGATGTGCTGGAGACCTACCGCGCGGTTCCGCCGGCCGACGTGCGGCCACGGCTGGCCGCCTGCCTGCCGGACGTCGACATGGTCACGTTCACGAGCTCGTCGACCGTGCGCCACTTCGTGGATGCTTTGCCAGGTGCGCTACCCGGCCGGCTCATCGTTGCCTGCATCGGCCCGATAACGGCACAGACCGCCCGCGAGCTCGGACTGCGGGTTGATATCATCGCGCAGGAGTACACGACGCGCGGACTGGTCGACGCCATCGTGCGCAGCCAGACTCCAATTCCAGCATGACGTTTCCCATCGAACGCCCCCGCCGGTTGCGGTCGCGGCCAGCACTCCGCCGGCTCGCCCGGGAGACCCGGCTCGCGCCCGCGGATCTCATCTATCCATTGTTCGTGCGCGACGCGATCGACGAACCGCAGCCGATCGAGGCGATGCCAGGGCATTATCAGCACACGCTCGATTCGTTGACACGCGAGGCGGAAGCCGCCCTCAAAGTCGGCGTCGGGAGCTTCGTACTCTTCGGCATCCCGGCGCAGAAAGACGCGCAGGGCTCGCAGGCCTGGGACGACGATGGCATCTCCCAGCGGGCGCTACGCCGGCTCCGGGAGGCGTTCGGACCGAATGCGCTGCTGATTGCCGACCTCTGCCTGTGCGAGTACACCGACCACGGCCACTGCGGCGTCCTCGAAGGGGAGACCGTGGCGAACGATCAAACGCTCGAGCTCTACCAGCGGATTGCCGTCGCGCAGGCCGACGCCGGCGCCGACGTCATCGCCCCGTCCGGCATGATGGACGGCCAGGTGGGGGCGATTCGGACCGTTCTCGATCGGCAGGGTTACAGTGACCGAGCCATCCTCGCCTATGCCTCCAAGTACGCCTCGGCGTTCTACGGGCCGTTCCGGGAAGCGGCCGGTTCGGCGCCGCGCGTGGGGGACCGCCGTGGCTACCAGATGGACCCGGCCAATGCGCGGGAGGCCATTCGCGAGGCGCGCCTCGATGTCGGGGAGGGTGCCGATATCGTCATGGTGAAGCCGGCGCTCGCGTATCTCGACGTCATCCGCGCGGTCGCGGACTCATCCGACGTCCCGGTCGCCGCCTACAACGTAAGCGGCGAGTACGCCATGGTCAAGGCGGCGGCGGCCAACGGCTGGATCGACGAACGTCGCGTGCTCCGCGAGATCTTGCTCGGGATCCGGCGCGCCGGCGCGCAGATGATCCTGACCTACCACGCCAAGCAGGCCGCGGTCGACATCCCCTGCTGGGACGAGTTGGGATGAGACGGTCACCCCGGAGTGTTCCGCAGATGCTCGCGACCCTCGCGATCGTCGCCGTCGCTATACTCGCGTTCACCGTTTATGTGGGAAGAAATGCGGGCGGCAATCCAGGCACGGCGGCGACGCCGACGCCGAGTTCCGTCGTGAGCGCCGCGGGTGCGACCTGTGGCGCGTTGAACTTCGGCCCAATCATGACCAGCACTGGCGGAAATGCCGGGAATCACACCTACAGCGCGCCACCGCCGATGACCATCAACACCGCCCACCATTTCCTGGTCACGATGAAGACGAACAAGGGGACGATCACGCTCTGCCTCGATCCGAAGTTAGCCCCCAACACGGTCAACAACTTCGTCTTCTTGACCCGCAACCAGTTCTACGACGGCCTCAAGTTCCACCGCGTGGTCGCGGACTTCGTCATCCAGGGCGGCGACCCGCTGGGTACCGGCGGGGGCGGTCCGGGTTACAAGTTCAACGACGAACCGGTGCTGTCGGATTACACGGCGGGCGCGGTGGCGATGGCGAACTCCGGTGCGAACACCAACGGCAGCCAGTTCTTCATCTGTACCGTCGACGACACGAAGAAGTTGGCCAAGAGTTACAACCTGTTCGGCTACGTCCAGTCTGGGATGGACGTCGTCCTCAAGATCGCCCAGGGCGACACGATGACGTCCGTTACGGTCCAGGAAGAGATCAGTTAGGGTCCTCAGCCAGCCCTCAGGGAACGGTTCCGAAGCGCGCGTATAATGGGGCCGCAAAGGGAATCTGAATGCCTGGTATTTTCGGTCACTGGTACCTCCTGCTCATAATCCTCATCATCGTCCTGATCGTCTACGGGCCGGGGAAGCTTCCCGAGGTCGGCGGCGCGATCGGGAAGGCGATGCGCGAGTTCCGCAAGGCTTCCAGTGATCTCACGGAAGATATCAAGAAGAGCGCCTCGGAGCCCCCGGCGGACACCCGCCCGACGTCTGACCGGCCGGCCAGCGACCTGACGTCGCCGACCGATACCAAGGCCTCCTAAGCCCGCGGCGCAGCCCGCGCCACCTATGGCCAAGCCAATCGTCGTACCTCCCGACGACGAGCGACGCATGACCGTCATCGAGCACCTCGAGGAGCTCCGTCGCGTCCTGATCATTTCGCTGATTGCCTGGGGCGTCGCTACGATCATCGGCTTCATCATCTCCGGCTTCGTCCTGGAGATCGTGCTCGGCCCGGTCAAGAGTGTGCTCGGGCCTGGAAAAACACTGTTTTTCACGGCTCCGATCGACAAGTTCTTCCTCTACTTCAAGGTCGGCATCTTCACCGGCTTCATCCTCGCGAGTCCCGTGATCATCTGGCAGGCATGGACCTTCGTTGCCCCCGGCCTCCATCGCAACGAGCGGCGCTTTGCCATTGGCTTTGTCGCCTCGGCCGTCGCCCTCTTCGCCATGGGAATCGGGTTCGCCTTCTTCGCGATGCCGATCGCGCTCCGGTTTCTGATTGGCATCGGGACGTCCGACATCCAGTACCTGCCGATCGCCAGCAGCTACATCAACTTCGTCCTGATCCTGATCGCGATCTTCGGCGTGACCTTCGAGCTGCCGCTGGCGATGACCATGCTCGGCCTCGCGGGAATCGTGAGCGCGAAGTTCCTTTCGCGAAACCGATTCAAGTTCTGGATCGGAATCTTCGCCGGCGCGAACATGGTGACGCCTGGCGTCGACCCGTTTACCCCGACGCTGCTGACGCTGCCGCTGATCATCCTGTTCGAGGCCAGCATCCTGGTTATCCGCGCTCTGCGAAGATAGTCACCTTGGCTCAGACCCGACCGGACGGCCGCAAACCGGATCAGATCCGGCCGGTAAAGATCGAGACCGGCGTGAACCTTTATGCCGAGGGCTCGGCCATCATCAACATGGGCGATACCCGCGTGCTCTGCACCGCCAGCTGGGACGACAAGCCGCCGCCGCACAAGAAGGGCACCGGGGAAGGCTGGGTCACGGCCGAATACTCGATGCTGCCGCGCGCGACCCAGACGCGAAACGCGCGTGAGGCGCGCACCGGGCGGATCGATGGTCGTTCGCAAGAGATCCAGCGGCTGATCGGCCGGGCGTTGCGCGCCGCGATCGACATGCCGCTGATGGGGGAGCGGACCATCGTGGTGGATTGCGACGTCCTGCAGGCGGACGGCGGCACGCGCACCGCATCGATCACGGGGGGATTCGTGGCGCTCCACCTGGCGCTGCAGAAAGCGATCGAGCGAAACCTGTTGCGCGTGCTGCCCATCAAGCATTTCGTCTCGGCGGTGAGCGTCGGCATCGTTCAGGGCCAGCCGCGGCTCGATCTCAACTACTTGGAGGACTTCGCCGCGCAAACCGACATGAACTGCGTCGTCGCCGAGGACGGCCGGTTCATCGAGATCCAGGGCACCGCCGAGCAGGAGCCCTTCGCGCAGGAAGAGATGGACCAGATGCTCAAACTCGCCGTCAAGGGCGCGGCCGAGCTGGTCGACGCGCAGAAGAAGGCGCTGAAGCTGCGCTGAACCGGCTGCTGCTCGCCACACAGAACGAGGGCAAGCTCTCAGAAATCCGTTCGATCCTCGCCGACTTGCCGATGGAGCTGGTGACGCCGGCCGAGGCAGGCATCGTCTTCGATGTCGAAGAGGACGGCGCGACTTACCTGGAGAACGCGCGCAAGAAGGCCGAGGCCGGGCGGCGGCTGAGCGGACTCGCGACGCTGGCTGACGATTCGGGACTGGAGGTGGCGCGTCTCGGTGGCCAACCGGGGATCCACTCGGCGCGCCTTGCCGGGCCCGAACACAAGGGTGACGGCCCGGCGCTGGTGCGAGCGTTGTTGCAGATGCTGGGGCCGGCAGCCCGCGAATCGCCGCCGGCGATCTTTCGTTGTATCGCGGTGCTCGCCCTGCCGGACGGCCAGACCTTCGAGGGCGAAGGCATCCTGAGTGGAACGATCGCTGCCGAGCCGCGCGGAACCCACGGCTTCGGCTTCGATCCCATCTTCCGGCTGCCCGACGGCCGGATCCTGGCGGAGCTGTCGCTCGAGGAAAAGAACCTGCTCAGCCATCGCGCCCGCGCGCTCAACGCCCTGGAGGTGCACGGCGCCTTCGACGCGGCGCTGCTGTCGGAGCGACCGGCGTGACGTGCTGAGAGCATCGTTTCTCTTTCTGTCTCGTCGGCGCGGGCTGCAGCGATTCGTTACGCGTGGGCGGATCACCAGCTCGCTTGCCTACCGCTTCGTCGCCGGTGATCGCCTGGACGATGCGGTCCGGGTGGTCACGGACGTCAACCGTCGCGGTTGGTCGGCGAGCCTGGACCACCTCGGGGAGAACGTCACCGAAGAGAAGGCGGCGCGCAGCGCGACCGACGACTATCTGGCGGCATTCGAGCGAATCGCCGCCGAAAAACTCGACGCGAACGTCTCGGTCAAGCTGACCCAACTCGGCCTCGACATCGCACCCGAGCTTTGCCAGGAACTGCTGACCCGGGTGCTGCAGCGAGCCAAGCAACTGGACAACTTCGTCCGTATCGACATGGAGGGCTCGCCGTACACCCAGCGCACCCTCGACCTGGTGCTCCGCCTGCACCAGCGCTTTCCCAATTGCGGGGTCGTCCTGCAGAGCTACCTCTACAGGACCCCGGAAGACGTGCTGCGCGCCAATGCGGCGAAGGTCCGGGTCCGGCTGGTCAAGGGCGCGTACGACGAGCCGCCCACCGTGGCCTTCGCGAAGAAGGCCGATGTCGATGCAAAGTACGAATCCGAAATGCGGGAGCTATTGCTCAACGGCGTCTACCCCGCGATTGCGACCCACGACGATAGCCTGATCGAGTCGACCAAACAGTTCGCGCGCGAGCGGACCATCACCCCGGACCGGTTCGAGTTTCAGATGCTGTACGGGATCCGGCGCGATTTGCAGGACCGGCTGCTGCGCGAAGGCTACCGCGTCCGAATCTACGTGCCCTATGGGACCCAGTGGTACCCGTATTTGATGCGGCGGCTCGCCGAGCGGCCGGCCAACCTACTCTTTATCGTCCGCAGCCTGATCCGGGAGCGCCGCGCCGCCTGATTTCGGGGGCTCGGGCTCATCGGCCTTGGTCGCGAACTCCACGTTTGCCTGAGGGGGCGGCGGCGCCCGATGACCGTATATGCCTCCAAGAAACACTAACAGGCCGATGGCGACGCCTCGGAACTCGCTCGTGCGCCACGCGTCGCTGTAGCGATAGCGCTCGAACCAGCGGAAGGCGAGGAAGGCGACCAGGCTGATGGCGGCGATGGCGACGAGCACCGGGACCATGGGACAACCTTACTTAACGTGATGTCCGGCGGAGAACCGAGTCGACGTAGAGTCGCGAAGCCTTGTCCGCAAGCCGCTGGGGATCCTTCTCGCGAATCCGCTCACCCAGCCGGCCACTGATCCACAGCGCGCAAGGCCGTGGACCATCGACCAGGCCGAGACCGCAACGACCTCAGGGCCGTTTCTTCCGACGAAGGCCTCGGGCGCTCTTCCGCCTGCAGGTGTGAAATCGCCAGCTCGGTGGCCTAAGTGAGGCGACGCGTCAGCGCCAACTGGCCGATACGTTCACGGTCGGCGATCGAGACGATCTGATTTACTCGGCCGCCCGAAATTTCAAACTGCCAGACCACGCGTGGCCGCCCACCTGGCGCCCAGATCAAGCCGGGCAACCCGTCGATGAGCGCCACCTCGGCCGTTTGGGCCCGGCCGGAGAAGGTCTGCGCGACGGCGGCGGCACCGCGTGTGAGCGGCGGCGAGCCCAAGGCCACGGCGACGGAATCCGCCCGGATGGTGGCGTCGGGTGCCAGCAGGCGCAGCAATCGCTCAAAGTCCCCCGCCCGAGCGGCGGCGAGGAAAGCGCCCACGACCTTCACTCGACGCACGACGTCGTCGCCGCCCGTGGCCCCACGAACGCGCCGCCGAGCCCGGCTCGCCAACTGGCGGGCTGCGGCGGGCGAGCGCCCGACGATGCCAGCGATCTCGTCGAAGGGCACGTCGAACATGTCGTGCAGCACGAAGGCCAGACGCTCATGCGGCGCCAGCGTCTCCAGGACGATCAGCAGCGCCTGCCCGACGGAGTCCGCGAGGATCGCTTCCGCCTCCGGGTCGATCTCGGCGGGCGTGGCCTGCTCCATGGTCGCCAGTTCCAACCGCTCCTCACGGCGAGAGCGGCGCGATCGCAGCATGTCCAGCGCGATGCGGGCAATTACCGTCGTTAACCAGCCGGCGATGTTCTCCACGCCGTCGGTGTCGGCGCGGCTGACCTTGATCCAGGCCTCCTGCAGGGCGTCGTCGGCCTCGGTTGGCGAGCCGAGCATCCGCAGGGCGACCGCCCGCAAATGCGGGCGGTTAGCCTCGAAGTGCTCAGCCAGCCAGTCCTGTTCGCCGGCGGAGCTCACTCCGGCTCGAGGTCGAGGTTCCAGTTGATGCCGAAGCGGTCGGTCAGCCAGGCGGCGGCACCGCCCCACGGGCCCTCTGTCAGCGGCATTTTGACCTTGCCGCCTTCGGACAATTTCTCGAACGACGCCTGCATCGCAGCCCGGTCGCTGCCAACCAAGGCGATGGCGATATTGTCGCCGCTGGTCGGCGGGTAGCTCGGGTGGCCGTCGGAGCCGATGACTAGAAAGCCGTCGCCGCTGAGGCGCGCGTGCTGGATGGTGTCGCCGGGCTCCGCAGGCCGCGGGGCGCCGTGCTCACCTGCGGCATAGAGCTCGAGCTTGCCTCCCAGGACGCTGTGATACAACTCCATCGCCTCGCGGGCACGGCCCTGAAAATTGATGTACGGCGCGACATGTTGCTTCATCAAGAACACCTCCAACCCCTATGACGGATGCTAGCGGCCAGTTGTGACAGAGGCATCCCAGCCTTGCAGCCATGTGATATGAGGCCCTCGATCTCGTCCACGCCCGTCCTATCAATCGGGTTAGAAGACATCCACAAGTTCAAATCCCGTTGCCTTAATGCGGTCCGCGACCCATCGGGCTCCAATAGCGGGGGTCGAACCCGGCTCGAATGGCTCGAAGACAGATATCGGGGCGCCGGGATTCGAACCCGGGATCTCATGCTCCCAAAGCATGCGCGTTAGCCAGGCTACGCTACGCCCCGCGTGCTGGATTTTACGTTGCCTGCGCCACTAGCCGGCTGACGTAGGCGGAATGGCCAGTTGCTGCGACCAGTGATAGCCACCGTCGGCCGTGGCCGTGATCACGTAGTCCCCACCCGCGTTGCGGGTCAAGACCCAGCCCGCGGTGACGCTGGTGAAAGCCGCCGCGAAGGTCTCCGGCGCGTTGTCGATGCGCCCGGTGCGGCGCAGCGTCGCGCCGCCATTGCTGGCGATCACGCACTGGGCCACGTTGGTCGCGGGCCCGTCACCGATGAAGACGGCATCGGTCGGGTCGACGACGCTGAAGCTCGGCGGGTAGCTGTCCGGCCCAGCCGGCACGCCGGGGAGGATGGCCTGCTCGGTCATCGGCTCTTTCAGCACCGCCTTCCATGTGGATCCGTCGACGGTGGCGTACGCGATGTAGGGACTGTGACTCATCGCGCTCGAGCCGCCGAGGAACAGCACCCAGAGCGCGTGCGGTGCCGCGCATTCGATCAACGTGACCTGCGGCAAACCGGGTTGCGGGTCGGGCCGCGGTAGCGTCAGGCTCCAGTTCGACCCGTTGTCGAGCATTCGAAGGACGAACACGCCGTCGGGTGTCCCGACCCATCCCTGGCCGGCTTCGCTGAAGCAGACCGACTGCGGGTTCGACGGCCCTCCGAGCGCCGCCCAGGTCGACCCACCATCCTGGGTCACGACCAGCGTCGCACCATCGTGCGGAACCAACCATCCATGGATCTGCTGCGGATCGGTCCCACCGGCGATGCCAAAGCCAACCATCGCGCTCACGAAATGTACCGACCGAATCGGTGTCGGTGGCTCGCCCAGTGGACGCCATGAGCGTCCCCCATCGGTGGTGCCCAGCAGCGAGCGGGTCGCGACCGCCCAGCCGGTAGTCGCGCTGATGAAGTCCACGCCGACGAATTCCTCTGTCGAGGCGTACTGCTTCGTCCAGTGCGCGCCGTCGGCCGTGCCAAGGATGGCATGCGCGCCGACCGCCCAACCAAGATGCGGCCCAACCATCTGGATCGCCGCCAGCGAGGGCACGAACACGGGGTCGGTGCCAGACGACGTGGGCGTCGCGCTCGGTGAATCACTCGGCGTTGCCGTAGGCGTCGGCGCCGGCGAATCGGTCGTGGACGGCGATGCGCTGGGGCTCGGGGTCGGCGTCGGGCGCGTCGCTGATGCGGCCGTGCAGCCGGTCAGGACGACCACCATCGCACTGGCCGCGCCGAGCAGGGCGATGCGGGCGGCCACGGTGATGCAACGGCGCAAGGCCTTGCGTCGTGCACATCAAAAGTTTGGTATGATGCGCCCGAGGCATATGAACTACGCTCACAGCGAAGACGCAGGTTCGATTCGACTCGCACTGGGCGCGATCCTCCGCCGGCGACGCCAGGAAGCCGAGCGCTCACTGACCGAGCTGGCCGAGGCTGCGGAACTCTCTCCGGCGTATCTTTCCGAAGTGGAGCGGGGGCTCAAGGACGTCTCGATGGAGCGCCTGCTCGCGATTGCGAAAGCGCTGGAAGTGCCGGTCGCGGACGTGTACCTCGACCTGGCGCGAGCGCTGGGGAGCCGCGAGGCGATGTCGCAGCAGCGCAGCTGGCCCGACGATCCCAAGATGCAGCTGCGAATTGCCACCGCCAACCTTCGTCCGCAAGCTTTGCGTAGCGTTGCGCATTTCAGCTTGTACCTGGCCGCGACGCAGGCGACACCGCCCAGACGGCGGATCGGATTCAATCTCGACCGGTAAGGAGGATCATTTCATGGCGCTTGTTCCCAACGTCGTCGAGACCACCGCGCGCGGCGAGCGCGCCTACGACATCTACTCACGCTTGCTGCGAGACCGGATCATTTTTCTTGGCAGCGAGATCGATGACGACCTCGCGAACCTGGTGATCGCCCAGCTGCTCTTCCTCGACAGCGAGGATCCCGACAAGGAGATCAATATCTACATCAACAGCCCGGGTGGCTCGCTCTCGGCGGGACTCGCGATCTACGACACCATGCGCTATGTCCACCCGCCGGTCAGCACGTTATGCACCGGGATGGCGGCGAGTGCCGCCTCACTGATCCTGGTCGGTGGTGCGAAGGGCAAGCGGTTCTCGTTGCCGCATTGCCAGATCGTGCTGCACCAGCCGAGTGGCGGCATGCGGACCGCCCAGGCGACGGATATCGAGATCCACGCGCGCGAGATTCTCCGGCTGCGGGAGATCATCGTCGGCATCTATGCACAGCACACCGGCCGGTCGACGGAGCAGGTTGAGCGCGACATCGAGCGCGACTTCTTCATGACGCCGGAGATGGCGAAGGACTATGGCCTGATCGATGAGATCATCCAGCCAACCGAGAAGAAGCCGTTCATCGCTCCTGCATCGCCGAACGGCCACAGCCTGATCCCGACCAAGTCCTGACGCGTCGACCGGTCGCCCGCTCTTTGCGCTGACCGACTAGCATGGCGCCCAGTGTTCCTGGGGATCGATCTCGGCACGAGCTCGCTCAAGGCGCTGGTCCTCGACGTCGATGGATCGGTGGTGGGGACGGGGTCCGCACCGTATCCGCTGCTGACGCCGCAGCCGGGCTGGGCCGAGGCTGAAACGGAAGCCTGGTGGGAGGCCGCGGCAATCGCCGTCTCGGAGGCGGCTGGCGTGCACGCCGCGGAAATCGCGGCGATCGGACTTTCAGGCCAGATGCATGGCGTCGTGCTCAGCGATGAGGTGGGGCACGCGCTGCGGCCGGCGATCATTTGGGCCGATTCGAGAACGCGCAAGCAGCTGGCAACTTACAGCGAGCTGAGCCCGGCGCGCCGGCGCACGCTCGCGAATCCCATTGCTACGGGGATGGCCGGCCTGACCCTGCTCTGGCTCAAAGAGCACGAGCGCCAGCTGTACCGGCGGGCGCAGTGGGCGCTCCAGCCAAAGGATTGGCTGCGCTTGCGCATGGTGCACGAGGCGGCGACCGAGCCGAGCGACGCCTCCGCGACGTTGCTGTACGACATGACCACCGACTACTGGGCCAAGGACCTGCTCGAGGAGCTCGACCTCCGTCTCGACTTCCTGGCACCGATCCGGGAGTCGGTCGAGATTTGCGGCATCCTGACCGGTTCAGCCGCGGAGCATCTCGGGGTTCGTCCAAACCTTCCGGTGGTCGCCGGTGCCGCCGACGCGGCCGCGGCCGCGATCGCCGGCGGCCTACTCGATCCCGGGCCGGTGCAGCTGACGATCGGCAGCGGCGCGCAGGTGGTCGCGCCTCGTGATCGCCTCGCCATCGACTCGACCGGGCGCACGCACCTCTATCGCGCCGCGGCGCCGGATCGCTGGTACGCGATGGCCGCGATGCAGAACGCCGGCATTGCGCTGGAATGGGTTCGAACCATGCTCCACGCCAGCTGGGATGAGGTCTACGACGAGGCGTTCGCGGTTGCGCCCGGCGCCGAGGGTCTGCTGTTTCTGCCGTACCTCACCGGGGAGCGCACGCCGTATTTCGATCCCGATGCCCGTGGCGCCTGGGTTGGCCTCCGACTCGTCCACACGCGGGGTCACCTGCTGCGCGCCGCGCTGGAGGGCGTCGCCTTTGCGGTTCGGCAGGGGGTCGAGGCATTGCTGGCAACCGGAGTTCCCGCCACCGAGTTGCGCCTTGCCGGCGGTGGGAGCTTCGATCCACGCTGGCGTCAGTTGCTTGCGGATGTCCTGGAGCAGCCACTGCTCGCGACGGCGACCTCGTCTCCGTCGTCACTGGGCGCCGCGCTGCTCGCAGGCGTGGGCTTTGGCGCCTGGCCCGATGCGCACCGGGTCGCGGCGCTCGCCGCGCCGCCAACGCTGGTGGCCACGCCGGCCACCTCGGACGATGCGTACCTGGAAGCCTATCTCAGGTATCGACAGCTCTACCTGCCCATCGCCGCCGCGATGGCTTGAGCTTCGACGCGAGCCCTTACGGCCAGCCGGTTCGACGCATCAGCCACTCCACAGCTGGGATCCCCTGATCACGCTGAAACGCCCGCAGGGTGGCAAGTCCGGGCGGCGCCGGCAGCCGCGATTGACGGGTAAAGTACCCGGCCACCGCCGCCAGTACCGCGGTCACCTCCCGGTCTGGCGCACGGCGGCCGAGTGGGTGCGAATCGAAAATCTCCCACGGTTCTGGTCCGCCCTGCATCGCGATACTCGGCAGGATCTGGAGCAGCTCCATCCAGCCGGCCCCTAACGAGGCATGCGGCCAGTCGACGACCAGTACCCGGTCGGCGGTCAGCAGGATGTTGTCCGCGCGCAGGTCGAAATGCAGCAACGTCTTACCAGCCGACGCCCGCTCCCATTCAGATTCGAGCGCCGCCAGCCGCTCGATGTTGCGCCGTGCCCAGTCGAGCACGCCATCGAGGCGGTCGCGCTTGGTACGGGCCGCCAACTCCAGGGATCGCCATCCCTGCAACGGTTCGTGCAGGCGCTCGGCGATCGTCTCCACCGCGATCGGCGAAGGGGTCAGGCTCTCGACCAGCTGCGTCAGCGCGCTGAGCACTCGGTTGAGCTCCTCCGCACGCCACGGCGTGGCCGGTGTCCATCCCTCGATGTCTTCGAAGGCAAGCCCCACCCAGTCGCCATCGTCGTGCGACCACAGCAAGCGTGGTGTCGGCACGGACGCGGGAAGGGCGATGGCGATCCGCGCCTCGCGCCGGTGCATCGCCGGCGAGTCCGGGTTCGGATGGCTGCTGATGGCCTTTACAAACACCCGCCGGCCGTCAGCCAGCCGAAGCCGGGCCGCGACCCCGGGTGAAAACCCACGGGGCTGGGTAACGGATTCGGTGACGGTCGAGCCGAGGCGAGCTTCCAGGGCATGCCGGAACGTCCGCGGGAGTTGTTCCCAGTGGAGGCGCGCTCCGGTCGCCGGGGTGAACGCCAGGTCGTCAGCTGGATTTGAGATGCGCAATAAGATAAGGCCCATGCGGCTCGCCAATGTGAGCGCCGGCGCTGCCGCCCGGGTGCGGCTCGCCCTCCTGTTGACCGCGATCGTGCTGGTGGTCGAGGTGGTCGGTGGCCTCTGGGCGCACAGCCTCGCCCTGCTCAGCGACGCCGGGCATATCGTGACCGACCTCGTGGTGCTCGGGCTCTCCATCTTCGCGCTGGCGCAAGTGCAACGGCCCGCCAGTGCGCGGCGCACCTTCGGCTACCAGCGGGTCGGGATCCTCGTGGCGCTGGTCAATGCGCTGCTGCTCGCCGCGGTCGTCGTCGGAATCGTCCTTGAAGCCATTCGGCGGTTGCAGCATCCGGGCGCCGTGCAGGGCGGGATCATGGCGGCAGCCGCCGTTGTCGGGCTGGTCATCTCCCTGGTCATCGCCCGCTCGCTGCAGCCGATGCAGGCCGACCTCACCGTGCGCAGCGCGTTGATGCACGTCTGGGGTGACGCCTGGGCCGCCGGCGGCATCATCCTCGCCGGGTTGTTGATCGCGGCCACGGGCTGGCTCAGGATCGATCCGCTACTCAGCCTCGCAATCGCGGCGCTGATCGCCTGGAGCGCCTGGCGGGTGGTTGCGCAGGCCATCAACATCCTGCTCGAGTCGACCCCGGCCGATGTACACACCGACGCCGTCGTCACCGCCGTAAAGCGGGTGCCGGGCGTGCGCGATCTGCACGACCTGCATATCTGGTCACTTGGCGCGCAGACCCGGGCCATGAGCGGGCATCTCCTGATCGACGACCAGCGGGTGGCGCAGGCGCAGGACATCCTGGCTGAGGTCCGTGAAGTGCTGGCGCATGAGTTCGAGATCGAGCACACCACGATCCAGTTCGAGAGCCTGGTTTGCCGCCCAGGCGATGTTTTCTGCGTGCAGCCCGACGGCCATCCGCACCTCGATGATGCCCACGACCGCATGACACGCCGAGCTGCCGGCTGATGCCGTGAGCGGCGCCGAACGGCGCCGGGCGCTTATCGTCGTCAACCCAGCGCTGATCGGAACGGGCAGCGATTTCGGCGGCCGCCTGATCGCGCTCGCGGAGCAGTTGGGCTGGGACGGGATGGTGCTGGAGACCAGCGCCGGGCTGAACGTCGAGGCGATCGGCGCGGCGCTCAGCCGTCGCGACTTTCAGCTGATCTTGGCCGCCGGCGGCGACGGGACGGTCGCCGAGGTGATGGCGGCCGCCCATCAACAGAATGTGCCGATGGGGATCGTCCCACGAGGCACGGCGAACATTGTCGCTCGCGAGCTGGGTCTGCCCGCCGGCTGGAGGAAGGCGACTCGGCGGGCGTTCGAACGCTTTCCGGCTACCCGAGCGGTCGACCTGGTCCGCGTCAATGACGGCTACTCGGCGCTGGCCTCGGGCATCGGCTTCGATGCCACGGTGATGCGCTACACGCCGCGCGCGCTGAAATACTGGCTCGGTCGCGCGGCGTACCTGGCGGCCGGCGCCTGGTGGTTGCCGCAAGCGCCGCTCTTCGAGTGCAGCATCCGTGCCGACGGTGAGGCGATCGAGATGACGGCTGTCGTCGTAATGGTGGTGAACGCGGGCATGCTGGGCGCGGCGCCCTTCCGGTTTGGACCAAATATCGCCATCGACGACGGCTTGCTCGACATCATCGTCTACCGGCCGCGCACCCTGGGGGACAAGGCCGGCGTGCTCTGGCGGATCATTCGGCAGAGCTCGGACGGGAGCAGCATGATGCAACGCAAAGCACGATCGGTCGAGATCAAGGCGCCGGACGTCCAGTGGTACGAGGTGGACGGCGAGGTCCATCGCGGCAACGTGCTGCGCGCCGAGATCGTCCCCGGTGGAGTCCGGGTCGTCGCATGACGACCGTCAACGCGCGCTTTCCCTGGGCCCTCTTCCTCCCGCTGGCGGGCGTCACCGAGGCGGTGGGCCTGCTGTTGCTGCTCTCCGGTCGGAGCATCGGCTGGGCCGCGGTCGCGGCGCCGCTGGTTGGGTTTGTTGCCATGCGCGGCCCGGTGCGTCCGCGCTTTGAGTTCCTGGACGACGGCGTGATTTTTCGCCGTTCGGGCAAGAGCCCGCTCCTACCGTGGGACGAGATCGCCGCCGTGTCCCTTGTAAAGGCGAGCGGCCGGACGGTGCTCGCCTACCGGCTGAAGCCGGGGGTTGCCGTCATGAAGCGGCATCCCGGCGCCGGCTTTCTTCGGGCGAAAGGCCTCGACTTCGACGGTGGCTACTTCGTCGACCAGATGACCGAGACACCGGAGGCGATCCTGCGCCGGTTCGAGCAACACCTGCGTGCGTCATGAAGAACCCGCGGACCCGTACGTGGACGGGACCGCCGCGTGGTGGCATCTTTCCCGGCCATCGCCGGAGCTCCTCGAGGCACTCGACGCCGGACGGCTGCGGCCGGGCATGCGCGTGCTCGACCCTGGGTGCGGCCTACTTGCCTGGCTGGCATGAGGATTATCCTTGCCAGGTTGATTTCGCCTTTAGCCACCCATATCCATGGACTCGTGGAGTTGGACCGCTTGGGGAGAGGGACCGACCGTGACGATGAGTCGAGAGCTGCATAGTCGGCCACGCTTACCATGGATTGCCGCGATTGTCCTGCTGGTCACGGTGGCTGTAGTAGGCCTCGTCGCACTTACTAGACTAGAGAACTCTTTGGGGCCGATTGATCCGACGGATCCCGGGTGGAAAGTTAAGGTCGTAAACGACTTCGGCGTAGCGATCCGAGTAAAGGACTCGGCTGAAGAGCTCGACATTGGGCCCGGTCGCAGCGAAATCTTTGATGCACCCGGTCCTGGACAACTCCGCTTTGTGCTTACCGTAACCGAGGGTGAGAACCGAGCGCTGGGATGCCTTTCGGTCCAACTCAACAAGGCCAAAACTGTCGTGATGAATGCATCGCAGGTTAAGCCGTGCGGTACATGACGCTCTGATGAACGGTCGTTTTTCCGCGATGGGTTAAGCGGCGTGCTCTTCGCGCGCGTCGCGGAGAGCGGTACGCACGGAGCGGGCTGACACCGGCGAGGCCATGGGGGCGAGTTTCTTCAGGCTGAAGATCATTTCGGACCCGCCGACGTATGCGACGCTCACGATCTCGAAGCCTTTGCCCTGCAGGTATGGGCCCAGGTTCGCGCGGCTGTAATGCGTGATGTGCTCGTCGGCGTAGCCACCGGGTGAGACGCGCGCATAGACCCACTCCAGCGCGCGCCAGCGCCAGCGGTCATAGTCCGGGGTACCGAGAATCAGCCGCCCGCCGACTTTGAGGACGCGGGTGAGTTCGTCGAACGGTTTCTCCTGAGCAGGGATATGTTCGACGACCTCGGAACAGATGACGCAATCGAAGCTGGCATCGGCAAACGGCAGCTCGAAGATCGAGCCGTGGACGAGCTCGTTACCGTAGCGCCGCGAGTAGCGCAGCTTGTGGAGCTGGATATCGAGGCCGATCATGCCGGGGATGGCGCCGAGGATGCGACTCGAACCGCAACCGACGTCGAGCACCTGGGTGAAGCCCGACGCCATCCCGGTGATCGCCCGGTAGCGCCCCCGCTGCCAGTAGCGTTGCAGTGGGATGACGCTGTCATATGCGCGGGCATCGTAGTCAGATGAGGCGATGGAATTGCGAAGCCGCCACATCGCGAAGAACGTCTTAAGGTACGAGAGCGCGAATTTGAGCAGTCGCGCGTGGCTGTGTCCTGCGACGCGCGCCCGATAGCGGAAAGGGACCTCGTGGACGCGATAGCCGGCTGCCAGCGCCCGGATCAGGATTTCCTCCAGCACGTCGAAGTCCGTGGCCCTCAACTTGAGGCCCCGGAGCACAGGCCTGTGGTAGAGCCGAAAGCCGCTGGAGAGGTCGCGCACCGGCAGCGAGAGGCCCCGGCCGAAGGTGAAGTTCAGCATGCGACTCAGCAGGCGGCGCCAGGCCGGCATCTCCGCCGTACCTCCGGGGACATACCGCGAGGCGATCACGACGTCGCCCTCGGTGCGCGCTTTCCAGAGGTCGCTAAGGAAGGCGGGATCGTGCGAGCCGTCGGCGTCGAGCGTCAGCACGTACTCGCCGCGCGCCTGCTCGAAACCGGCGCGGTATGCACCCCCGAACCCTGGAAGTGTCTGGCTTACGAGGCGCACCTCGTGCTTGCGCACCACCTCCTGGGTCCCGTCGTTCGAACCGCCGTCGACCACGATGATCTCGTTGCTCGGTCCCAGCGCAGCCAGGGCTTTCTTGAGCTCGGGCAGGACCCGGTCTAGGTTCTGCGCCTCATTCAGGGCCGGGAGGATCAGGCTCAGGGCGCAGCCGGGTAGCGCCACCGGGTCTGCGACCGGCATCATGAACGACGGGATGCCATCGATGATCGGACACCGGGTGCCGTCGCGCCGGCAGCGGAGCTCCTGCCCGGGCTCGCCAGTTAACGGACCGTGGCATTTTGGGCAGACCAGGGTGGCGGGCGTCGGCATGGGCTATCGAATGAACGGGAAACTGACATCCGAGCTTGCTTCGGGCAACAGGTCGCCGGAATGAGCGGACCCCGCATCCTTGCCATCGACGTCGGCACCGGCACCCAGGACGTCCTCGTCTTCGAGGCGGGCACCCTGGTCGAGAACGCCGTGCAGCTGGTCATGCCCTCCCCAACGGCCCTGGTCGCGCAGCGGGTCAAGGAGGCCACGGCTGACCGGGTCGACCTCGTCCTGACCGGCGTCACCATGGGCGGCGGTCCCGACCATTGGGCGGTCGAGGCGCATCTCAAGGCGGGATTGCGCGTGTATGCGACGGAGGACGCGGCGCGAACGTTCGATGACGACCTCGATCGCGTCGCCGCGATGGGCATCCGGATCGTGGACGGGCCGAATGGCGCGGGCGATGCCCGCCCGTTGGCGCTGCGCGACGTCTACACCGCCGAGCTCATGACGGCGCTCGGGGCATTCGGCGTAAGCACGGCGTTCGACGCGGTCGCGGTTGCCGTCTTCGACCACGGCGCGGCGCCGCCTGGGGTTAGCGACCGCCGCTTTCGGTTCGATTACCTGCGCGAGCAGGTCGATCGCGGCATCGGGCTGACCGGCTTCGGGTTCCTCGCCGACGAGATTCCAGGGCGGATGACACGGATGCGCGCCGTCGCTAGCAGCTGGACCGGTTCGGAGCCGCTCTTCGTGATGGACACCGGGCCGGCGGCCATCCTCGGGGCGCTCGAGGACGCGCGCGTCCAGTCGACGCCTCGCGTGATGATCGCCAACCTCGGCAACTTCCATACCATCGCGGCGCTGCTGGAGGGAGGCGAGATCCGCGGGTTGCTCGAACACCACACCGGCGAGCTCACCAGAGCCAAGCTCGAGGACTATCTCGATTCGCTGGCGGCGGGAACGCTGTCCAACCAGGCGGTGTTCGATGACATGGGACACGGCGCGCTGCAGGCTGGCGCCGTATCGGCGCCGCCGGAGCTCCTTACGGTAATCGGGCCTCGACGCGGGCTGCTCGACGGATCGCGGCTGGATCCGTATCTGGCGGTGCCGCACGGCGACATGATGCTGGCGGGGTGTTTTGGTCTGTTGCGGGCGCTGGCTACACGCGTGCCGGCCTATGCGCCGGCGATCGAAGGTCAGCTCGGGGCGCAAAAGCCGAACTGAAATACGGTCGTGCGAAAGCGCGGCTCGTAGAATCTGGGCAAGCGTCATCCCCATTCCATAGAGGTTGTCCTTGGCTCACCCCACGACGATCGCCCAGCTGCGACAGAGCGAGTACCGCGTGCTTCCCGTCAAGGAAGAGATGCGCAAGAACCTCGTGCGCAAGATCAAGGCCGGCGAGGAGCTCTTCCCAGGCATCATCGGCTACGAGGGATCCGTCATCCCGCAGGTCGAGAACGCCATCCTCTCGGGCCAGGACATCGTCTTTCTCGGCGAACGCGGCCAGGCCAAGAGCCGCCTGATCCGATCGCTCGTCCAGCTGCTCGACGAGGAGGTTCCCGTGATCGAGGGCTGCGAGATCAATGACAGTCCGTATGCGCCCATCTGTCGGGCCTGCCGAGACCGCGTAGCGGCGCAGGGCGATCAGGTCACGGTGCGCTGGGTCACTCCCGATGAGCGCTACAGCGAAAAACTGGCCACCCCGGATACCTCGATTGCCGACCTGATCGGTGAGGTCGACCCGATCCGGGTCGCCGAGGGCAAGTATCTCGCCGATGAACTGACGATCCACTACGGCCTGGTGCCGCGCACCAACCGCGGCATCTTCGCCATCAACGAGCTGCCGGACCTGGCCGAGCGGATCCAGGTCGGGTTGTTGAACCTGATCGAGGAGCGCGACGTGCAGATCCGCGGCTTCAAGCTTCGCCTTCCGATCGATGTCTACGTCGTGGCCAGCGCCAACCCGGAGGACTACACCAACCGAGGCCGCATCATCACGCCGCTGAAGGACCGCTTCGGGGCGCAGATTCGTACTCACTACCCGCGTAACGTCGACGACGAGATCCGGATCGTGGAGCAGGAGCGCACCGCGTTCCAGGACCGCGAGCTATCGGTCACGATGCCCGACTTCATGAAGGAGATCGTCGCCGAGGTGACGCAGCTGGCACGGCGAAGCTCCAAAATCAATCAGCGCTCGGGGGTCAGCGTTCGGATCTCGATCACCAACTACGAGAATCTCGTGTCCAACGCCTCGCGTCGCGCGCTCCGGACCGGCGAGACCGAGGCCGTGCCCCGCATCACTGACTTGCCGTCGATCATTCCTTCGAGCGCCGGCAAGCTCGAGATGGAAACCTGGGAAGAAGGCGACGACCAGACCGTACTGGAAAAGATCATCAAGACCGCCGTGCTCAACGTCTTCCGGCGCCACTTCGAGGCCGCCCAGTTCAACGAGCTGGTGCAGCGCTTCGACGCGGGCCTCACCTTCGAGGTGTCCGAGGTGCAGGCCGCCGAGCGCTACGCCACCATGATGCGCGAGCTGCCTGGGGTGGAAAAGGCGCTCAAGAGCCTCGGGCTGGAAAAGCGGCCCGCGCTGGCCGCCTCGGGAGTCGAGTTCATCCTCGAGGGCCTGCACCTGAGCAAGCGAATCAACAAGACTGAGCTCGACGGGGCGGCCGTCTACGCGGGCTGAGTGGTCGCACGCGGCAATCGCTATGAGCGCTGGGACGGTTCGCAGGAACCGTTCGGCCGCGATGCCGAGGAGCTTTTCGATCGCCTAGCCGAGGACCTGTTCCAGGGCGGCGACTTCGACTACGCGCTGCACCGGTTGATGAGCCGCGGCTGGCGCGACAAGCAGGGGCGCAAACTACCCGGCTTCGAGGAGATGCTGCAACGTCTCCGGCAGAAGCGGCTCCAGCAGTTGAAGCGGTACAACCTGAATGACGTTTTCAGTAACATCCGCGAGCGACTGAGCGAGATCACGCGTCGCGAGCGCCAGGGGATCAACGAGCGCCTGGAGTCGGCACCCGAGAGCGCCAAGCGCGTCCTGCAGAAGATCGCGAAGAAGAAGCTGGAGGAGCTCGATCGCCTGCCGGAGGACGTGGGGGGCGCAATCCGCGAGCTCAACGACTACGAGTTCATGGATGAAGGTGCGGCTCAGGCCTTCCAGAAGTTGATGGAAGAGCTAAAGCAGCAGGTCTCGCAAACCTACTTCAAGAACATGACCCGCACCATGCAGCAGCTGCGGCCCGAGCACCTCGGCGAGATCAAGGAGATGATGAAGGCCCTCAACCAGATGCTGCGTGACCGGCTGGAAGGGAAAGCGCCAAAGTTCGAGCAGTTCATGCAGCGCTTCGGCCATTTCTTCGGTCCCAACCCGCCGAAGACGTTGGACGAGCTGATCCAGCACCTGGAGCGCCAGATGGCGCAGATGGAGTCGTTGATGCAGTCGCTCTCGCCAGAGATGCGCCAGCAGATGCAGGACCTGATCGCCTCGACTCTGAATGACCCCGAGCTCCAGGACATGATGGCGGAGCTGGCGGCGCAGCTCGAGCTGTTGTCACCGCGCCCGGGGCTGGGCAGCCGTTACGCGTTCTACGGATCGGAGTCGCTCCCGCTACAGGAAGCTCTCTCGTTGATGGAGCGCCTGCAGGGCATGGAGGGCCTGGAGTCGGCGCTGCGCGAGGGATACCAGGGCCGGCAGCTGACGCCCGAGCAGTCCCAGCAACTGCAGCAGCTGCTCGGGCCCGACGCGCGCCAGGCGGCCGACCAGATGAGCGAGCTCGCCGCGCAACTGGAGAAGAAGGGATACGTACAACGCGGCAGGCGCGGCATGGAGCTGACACCGCGCGGCATGCGCCGCATCGGGCAGAAGGCGCTGCGTGACCTGTACACGCGGCTGAAGCACGATCGCTTCGGCGATCACCCCATCAGTGTCCGCGGGCTCGGCTCCGAGCGTTCGGATGAGACCAAGGTCTATGAGTTCGGCGACGCTTTCAACCTTAACGTGGAACAGACACTGATGAACGCGCTGCGCCGCGACGGCTCGCAAACACCCATCCATCTCAAGACCGACGACTTCGAGGTCTACCGGTCGGAATTCAGCGCCCAGTCGGCGACGGTGTTGATGATCGACATGAGCCGGTCGATGCCGCTGCGCGGCTATTTCTATGCCGCCAAGAAGGTCGCGCTCGCGCTCGACGCCCTGATCCGCAGCCAGTTCCCACGCGATTTCCTCCAGGTGATCGCCTTCAGCGACTATGCCCGTCCGGTCAAGCCGCACCAGCTCGCCGAGCTGACCTACAACGAATCGATCTACGGCACGAACATCCAGCACGGCCTGATGCTGGCCCGGCAGTTTCTGAACCGGCATAAGACGGGCAACAAACAGGTCATCATCGTGACCGACGGGGAACCAACGGCCCACATGGAGGGCCAGCAAGCGGTCTTCTTTTATCCGCCGCTACCGGAAACCTTCCAGAAGACGCTGCTGGAGGTACAGCGCTGCACCCGCGAGCACATCGTGATCAACACCTTCATGCTCGACAATGACTATCACCTGGTGTCGTTCGTCAAGCAGATGACCCGCATGAACGGCGGCCGGGCGTTCTTCGCCAGCGCCGACCGGTTGGGCGATTACGTGCTGCTCGACTACGTCGATCGGAAACGGAAAGCCAGCCGCTGAGGCCCGGCGGCGTCAACCGCTGACCCACCGATCGACCAGGCGACCAGTCCGAGCAGACTGAAGCCCAGCGCGTTCAGGTCGCCGTGGATCAGCGCCATGCCCTGGATGTCGAGCGTCGGAAACCCGAAGACGTGTCCCGCGCTGTACTCGACCGCCAGGACCATCGGGAGCAGCGGTGCGAGGGCCGACAGTCGCAACAGGATCCGAGCCGGGGTCGACTCGACCAGGCTGGCGCTTCGAAAGAAGAAGACAGCCGAGGTGGCCACCACGCCGGTCGCCACCAGGATGGCGCCGGCCACCTGCAGGACGCGGATGGGCGTCGCCCAGCCCATGGCGAGCACGGGCGAGCCGGCGACCAGCAGCAGTGAGGCCGCTATTGCAAGACGCCGGGCGACGCCGTGGTCATCGCGCAGCCGGGTAAGGAGCAGCGCCGCCATCAGGGTCGCGGCGAAGCCGGTGAAGTGAAAGTGGACGGCGGTCATCTCGACGATGATGGGGGAGAGTCCGATCGGCGCCACGCCGGCGCGCGAGAGCACCAGCCAGATCGCGCCGAAGGCCATGAAGCCGACGGCGGCCGCGGTCGCGAGCCGCTCGGGGTGGAGCGAGCGACCCCGGATCAGGTAGGCGAGCCCGCCCAGGGCCGCGACGGCGCAGACCAGCAACCAGGCCGTGGAGAGGATCGCGGCTGGCAGGCCGATCGGAAGCAGGAAGGCGACCACGGCGAGTACCGCGCCCGCGGGCTGGACGCGGATCGCGGCCCTCAGCAGGACCTGCGGCAGGCCCTCGTCGAAGGCGACCAGCGCGAGCCCGAGCGGGGCGATCACAAGCGGTGCCAGTAGAAAGAGCAGATCGATCAAGCTGAGGCGGCTGAGGCCCACGAGCCGGGTGGCGACGAGCGCGAGCCAGACGATGCCGCCGCCGAGGGCGGATGCGGGAAGGCGTTGCCAGGCCGACTGGGTCGTGCGCATCAGGCGGCCGCCTTCGCGGGATTGCCGGGCCGTCGGTAATGTCGGACCAGCTCAGAGGCGTAGACGCGCCCCACCGTGTCGGCATTTGTCCGAAGCCAGTCGTCGAGGCGGGTCCGACCGCGGGGCGGCGCGTGGGAGATCAGGATGTCGCGCATCAGGTCATCGAGCTCATCGCGCGTCAGCATCATGTCGCCGGTCAGCCGCCCAGCAAGGGTGGCTCCGACCATGGCGAGCGTGGCCGGCAGGTGGAGCACCACCGTGTGCAGACCCATAGCGCGGCGCAGAAGGTGGACCAGTTCCTCGAAGGTGAAGATGTCGGGACCAGCGGAATCCACGACCCCATCCGAGGATTCCAATCCGGTTTGGACCATCAGCGCGGCGTGGTCGCGCACGTCGGCTGCAACCGGTACCGGCCATCGCCCGGGATCCCGAACACCGGCAAGTGGCGGAGCAGCCAGGCGATGTTGTTGATCAGGACGTCGCCCTCGCCAAAGAGGAGGGTGGGACGGACGACGGCATACGAGAGGCCCGAGGTTCGAACCGCTTCTTCGAGCTCGGCCTTGCCGCGGTAGTAGGAAAGCCGCGACGCGGTCGGATTGGCGATGCTGGTGTGAACGATGCGGCGGACGCCGGCGCCTCGTGCTGCCTCGATCAGTCGTTTCGTATTTTCGACGGCGATCGTGTGAGGGACGCCGACCCGGGGCGCGCGGACCCAGTAGGTGTTGTAGAGCGTGTCCGCGCCCGCCAGCGCAGACACGAGCGAAGCGCTGTCTTCGAAGTCCAGCGGCTGAACCGGGATCCGGGGCGCGAGGGGATCGCGTGGATTGGGATGATTGGTTAGTGTGCGGACGCCCCGTCCGCGCTCGAGCAGCTCCGCGGCGACGAAGCGGCCGCTGTAGCTGAAGGCGCCGGTCACGACGTCGATGAGCGGGTTCATGCTTTTCCTCCGGTCCAGGTCGCCGAGGCCAGCATGGCGTCGGCAATCGGCGCCAGTTGTTTTGCCGTGTCAAAGAGTGCTTCGGCGCGACTGCGATCGCCGTCGAGGTGGGTGAGCGTCTCGATCCCGAAGTAGAGCGCCACCGCCGCGTAGGCGAAGTCCCCGGTGGGCAGGACGGATTCGAGGAAGGTGCCGTTGAGCAGCCGCGCGATCACATCCTCGGCGAATCGGACCCAGGGCTCCATCCGGGCAACCACCTCAGCCCGCAGCCCGGGAACCGACGAGCCGCCGGCGACCATCTCCTGGACCGCCGCGACGTGACCAACCTCGACGTCTTCCGCGTACAGGCGCGACATCACGTCGATCGCGTCGGCCACCGTTGCCACGTCCGCGAGCGCGGACCGGTAGCGCGCCAGGCGCCGTGCGCTGGTCAGGTCGAGGGCCGCGAGCAGCAACCGATCGAGGCTGCCGAAGTGGTAGAAGATCAGCGCCTGGTTGAGCGTGCCGGCTCGGGCGATCGCCCGGGCGGTGGTGCCGGGGAAGCCCTGCGTTCGCAGCGTCGTAAGCGCGGCCTCGACGAGCCGGTCGCGCGTGGCGGACCCGGTGGGACCGGTCGGTTGAGTGGCTCGTAACCGCGGCCGCGCCGGCGGGCGCCGCTTCGAGCGAGCCGGCACCGCTTTAAGCGTCTGCTTTGAGCGCATGCTCAAATTATGGACAACCCGAGCGCCGGGCGCAAGGGGTCGCGCGAACTCGTTACCCGTCTGCGCGCAAGCAGCGATTCGGTACGATGCCCAAGCGATGAACGACAAGATCGCCGAGCACAACCGGGATATGTGGGAACGGCTGGCGAAAGCCGGCATGAACTACACACGTCCCTTCGGCCGGCCGCCGAAGACCAAAGCCGGGATGCGGCGGTTCATGGATCCACGTGGCCGATTGAAAGGCGTGAAGCTCGATGGTGCGCGCGTCCTCGGCCTGGCAGCCGGGGGCGGCTGGGATCCCGTCATCTTCGCCAAGCTCGGTGCGAAGACAACCGTCTTCGACATCTCGCCCACCCAGCTCAGGACGGTTAGTGATCTGGCGCGGCGTCAGAAGGTCAAAATTCGCCTGGTCCGCGGCAACATGAAAAACTTGTCCATCTTCAAAGACGGGTCATTCGATGTGGTCTGGCACTGCCACTCGTTGGTGTTCGTCGACGACGCGACCCGCGTCCTCAAAGAGGTCGGACGGGTGCTCGCGCCAGGCGGTACCTACCTGTTGTCCACCATGCACCCGACAACGCTGCGCCTCTACGGCAGCTACAAGGATGGGGGCTGGAGCCCGAAGATCACCTATTTCGAGGACAAGCCGGTGCCTTACACCGATGAGTGGGGAATGACCTGGACCCTGGGCAAGAAGAAACTGGTGGCGCCCACCATCGAGTTCGGCCACCGCTTCGAAACCATCGTCAACGGCATGGCCGCCGCCGGGATGGTCGTGGATGGGATCTGGGAGTTCTCGCCCGGCGACGATGATGACGAAACGGAGCCGGGCAGCGATGCCCATTTGGACACGCTGTTCCCTGCCTTCATCGAGGTCCGCGGCCGCAAACTTCCGCTGCCTGCGAAGCGCTAGGCTCGCCGGCCGTCATGCCAGTCATCATCATGCGGACGCGAGTCGCCGCCCCGCCCGCGCGCTGCTTCGACCTGGCGCGCGATGTCGAGCTTCATCAGCGGTCGACCGCGGCCTCCCGCGAGCGGGCCGTCGCCGGCGTGACCGCCGGGCTGCTGGGCGCGGGCGGCGAGGTCACCTGGGAGGCGACCCATTTCGGCGTGCGGCAACGGCTGACATCGCGGATCACGGAGTTCGATCCGCCGAATCGGTTCGTCGACGAGATGGTGCGGGGCGCCTTTGCGCGGTTCCGCCACGAGCACCAATTCCTCTCGGTTCCGGACGGGACCGATATGGTCGACATCTTCGATTACACGGCGCCCCTGGGGCCGCTCGGCCGCCTGGCGGATGGTCTCTTCCTTCGGCGCTACATGACCGCGCTGTTGCGCGAGCGGAACGCCTACCTGAAACGCGCGGCGGAATCAATGCCCTCGGGCTATGCGTAGGCGGCAAGGAGGTCGGCCCGCTGTGACGACGAGAGGTACTTCACGGCCTCGCGCACCGTTACGCCCAGGGCCGGCGGGCGAGCCGGCTTCGCCTTAATGGAGTTTGGGGAGGACCCGCTTCCCGAAGACGTCAATCCACTCGAGCTGATTCCGCCCGACGTTGTGCAGGTAGACGCGATCGAACCCCAGGTCGATGAACTTCTGAATCTCGCGCGCATGGGCATCGGGATCGGATGAGATCAACATGCGGCCCTTGAAGTCTTCCGGCCGGACGATCTTGGCCATCTGCTCGAAGTCAAACGGCGATCGGATATCGGCCTTCGGGAACTTCATCCCGCCGTTCGGCCATTCGGTCAGCGCGTTGCGCATCGCTTCCTCATCGGTGGGCGCCCAGGAGAGATGCAGCTGGAGCATCTTGGGCATCCTCGACGGGTCCTTGCCGGCCTCGCGCGCCCCTTTCTCGAATCGTTCGAAGACGGTGCCAATCTTCTCCTCGGGGGCGCCGACCGTGATAATGCCATCGCAAAATCTTCCGGTCTTCTCCGCGGTCACCGGTCCGGCGGTGGCGACGTAGATCGGCGGCGGCTGCTCCGGCATGGTCCAGAGCCGCATCGTCTCCATCTTGTAGTACTCGCCGCGGTGCTTGACATCCTTCCCGCTGAAGAGCTTGCGGATGATCTCGATCGACTCGAACATCCGGTTGATGCGCTCCGCAACTTCCGGCCAGTAGCCGGCCACGAGGTGCTCGTTGAGCGCCTCGCCCGATCCGAGGCCGAGCCAGAAACGGCCGGGGTAGATCGCGGTCATGGTGGCCGCGGCCTGGGCGATGATCGCCGGGTGCGAACGAAAGGACGGGCAGGTGACGCCTGGACCGATATCGCCGCGCGTGCGCTCCGCGACCGTACTCATGAACGACCAGACGAAAGCGGCCTGCCCCTGCTGCGGGACCCAGGGCTGGACGTGGTCGGCCGCCATCACGCCCGAGAATCCGGCGGCTTCCGCCTTGGCGCAGAAGTCGATGAGGTCACGGGGATGGAACTGCTCGAGCATGGCGGCATAACCGATGTGGGCCATGCCGTTATTGTCCGCCTAGCGGTTGTAGCGGGGCAGGTCTGATGTTGCTGAACCGCGCGGCCGGGCGAAGGATGCCAGCGCGGCGCCGGCGAGGGCGATGACCAGCGCGAGGATGATGTGCTTGATCCGAAGCGTTGGTCCTGGCAGGATCAGGCTTTCGTGGGCCGTCCGAACGAAGAGATAAAAGACCATCGCGAGCAGCCCGATGAAGAAGATGACGACGCCGACAAAGAACGCCATCGGGTTGTTTTGGATCGGGTTGTTCTCCATGTGTCCTCCTGGATATCAGCGGCTTAGCAGGATCAGCGATACGATCCCGAATGCCGCGCAGTAGATCGCAAATGGATCGAGCCGTCCTACTCGAAAGTATCGCATGAGGTAGGCGACGCTCAAGAAGGCGGCAACCCCAGCGGCCACGCCCCCGAGCAGATAGACCGGCAAATGTGGCCGGGCTATCGGCGTGAAGAGGTCGGGGATTTTCAAGACGCCCGCTCCGAAGATGATCGGCGTTGCCAGGAGGAAGGCGAAGCGCGCCGAAGCCTCATGCGTCAGGTTGGCGAGCAAGCCCGCGACCATAGTGCTGCCCGAGCGCGAGATGCCGGGGAGCAGCGCCAGGATCTGCGCCGAGCCGATGCCGACCGCGGTTCGGACGCTCAGCGCGTCGAGCCGGGTGCGTTCGTTTTCAAGGGCGACCGCGCGGCGCCGCACGCGCTCGCCGACGAACATGATGACGCCGTTGACGATCAGGAAGCCCGCGGCGGCCCTGGGGTTCCCGAAGAGGCTCTGTACCTGTTTCTGGAACAGGACGCCGACCAGGCCGGCCGGCACCGTCCCGGCGATCAGCCGCCAGCCGAGGCGCTCGTCCGGGCTGCCGTGCATGCGGCCGTCGATCAGGCTGCGAACCACGGCCTTAACGATCGCGACCCAGTCCCGCCAGAAGTAGATGAGCAGCGCTGTGGCGGTGCCGACGTGCAGCAGGACGACGAATGCCAGGAAGGTTGGGTCGGCCTGGTTGAGGTTCCAGCCGAGCAGCTTCGGGAGGATGACCGTATGCCCCAGACTGCTGACTGGAAAGAGTTCCGTGACCCCCTGCAGTAGCGCCAATACGAGAGCCTGGAAAAGCGACATCGTTTACCTATGATGCTGGAATGAGCTCGGGGCCCATTGTCGTCCTCGCCGGCGGTGTCGGCGCGGCGCGATTCTTACGAGGTCTGGTCCGGGTGGTGCCGCCTGACGAGATCGTCGTCATCGGGAATACGGGCGACGACATGTGGTGGCACGGGTTGTATATCGCACCCGATCTCGACACCGTGACCTACTGGCTGGCCGGACTCGCCGACGAGACGCGGGGCTGGGGACTTCGGGATGACACCTTCAACGCGCAGGCGGTGCTCGCGAGCCTCACCGAGGCGTCGTGGTTCCGGCTCGGCGATCGTGACCTGGCCACCCACCTCTACCGGACCGGCCGCCTGACCTCCGGCGTTCCCCTGCATGCCGTCACGGCTGAGCTGGCTGAGCGCCTCGGGGTTCGGAGCCGGGTCCTCCCGATGAGCGACGCCCCAATCGAGACGCGGCTCAAGACCGACGCCGGCGACCTGCACTTCCAGGAGTATTTCGTTCGCGAACGGTTCCGTCCCGCGGTGCACGAGATCTACTGGAGCGGGCTCGACCAGTCCCGGCCCGCTCCGGGCATCGCGGAGGCGCTAGCGGCGGCGCGCCTGGTGCTGATCGCGCCCAGCAATCCGAGCATCAGCATCGGTCCGATCCTGCGAGTCCCGGGCATGCACGCGCTCCTGGCCGCCGCCCGAAGCCGGACCGTCGCCATATCGCCACTGATCGCCGGGCGAGCGGTGAAGGGCCCAACCGTCGAGCTGATGCGCGCCCAGGGGGTGCGACCGGATGCCCTCGGCGTCGCCGACCTCTACCGTGAGATCGCCGCCGGATTCGTGATGGATACGGCCGATGCCGCCCTCGCGCCTTCCATCGCCGGTCTTGGCTACCGGATCGCGGTTCGGCCCACCACCCTCGATGATGGCGACTCGGCGAGTCTGGTCGCGGCCGCGGCCCTGGACCTCTTACGGCAGCCGGCGGCCGCGTGAAGCTCGCGATCGTCATTCCAGTCAAGTCGGCTTCGCGGGCGAAATACCGCCTCGATGCGATTCTCAGCGAGGCGGAGCGCTCACGTCTCGCCCTGACCACGGCTCGCGACGTCTTCAGGGCCGTCTCGAAGCTGCAGGGGTATGGTCTGTTTGTGATTTCGGACGACCCGGCGATGCTCGAGGAGGGTGGACGATTTGGTTTCGAGCCGCTCACAGATCAGGTGAGCCAGGGACAAAGTGCGGCGGTCCAGCAGGGCTTCGCCGCCGCATGGGAGCGCGGCTTCACCGCGGCGCTCACGATTCCCGCGGACGTTCCCGCGGTGACAACGGAAGAACTCGATGAGCTTTGTCGCTATCGTCCGGAAATCGAAGTTCTGCTGGCGCCCGACCGCGAACACACCGGCACCAACGGTCTGCGGCTCGTGCCGCCGCACGCCATCACCCTGCGATTCGGAGAAGATAGCTTCAATCTCCACCTGACGGAGGCACGGCGCGCGAATCGCAGCGTCGAGGTCAAGGAAGTCGAGGGGTTGCGCTATGACCTGGACCGCCCCGATGACATCGTCGCCTTCATGCAGCTCGATCGGCAAACGGCGACGCGAGAGCTGCTCACCGAGCTCGCCGTCCTGGAGCGGGTTCTTGCTACAACACCGCCCCGGGTTTGAGTCCGGTCTCGATCTATCCGGTCCTTGGCCTTCCCGAAATCTCTCGTGGAGCCCTGCTGGCCCCGCTGATCATCGGCGGGCTGACGCGCCTGGGCCTCTCGCTCGAGACGAACGACGTGGTCGTCGTCACTCAGAAGATCGTGTCAAAGGCGGAAGGGCGCGTTCGTTCATTGGATGAAGTGCAACCCTCGGCCAGGGCGACCGAAATCGGACACCGGATCGGCTTTGACCCGCGGCACGTCGAGGTCATCCTCGACGAGTCGGTGCGGATCGTTCGTGAGGCGCCCCGGGTGCTGATCACCGAGACTCGGCACGGCTTTGTCTGTGCCAACGCGGGCGTCGATCGCTCGAATACCGGCGGGCAGAATCTCGTGGTTTTGCTCCCCGAACATCCGGATGAGTCTGCGAGCGGGCTGCGCGAGGGGCTGCGCGAGCTCACCGGAGCCACCGTTGGGGTCGTGATATCCGACAGTTTCGGAAGGCCCTGGCGCGAGGGACAGGTCAATGTTGCGATCGGTGCGGCCGGCGTCGTGGCGCTGCGCGACTATCGAGGCGATCAGGATCCGGCCGGCTACCAGTTGCAGGGGACCGAACTGGGGGTCGTCGACGAGCTGGCGTCCGCCGCGGAACTGGTGATGGGCAAGCTCGACCGCGTCCCTGTGGCGCTGATCCGCGGCGCGCAGGTGGCGGGCGTTGGGACCGTGCGTGCCCTTCTTCGGAATCCGGCGACCGATCTGTTTCGGTGAAGATCGGCCTGATCGCGGACACGCAGGGCAACTTCGACGTCCCGGCCCTGCTGGACCACGTGGCGAAGGAATTCGCCGGCGTGGACGAGATCTGGCACGCGGGCGACTGGGGCAGCGAGGAGGTCCTTGCCGGGCTCCGCGAGCTTGGTCGCCTCGTGGTCGTCAACGGGAATGCCCCCGACGATCCCCGTTACCCGATGACGATCGAAGGCACCATCGGCCGGTGGCGCCTGGGAATGGTGCACGATCTGAGCAAACGGCCGGCGCGCTGGGCGGCGGGCTTCAATCTGGTCATCCATGGCCACACCCACCGCTGGCGCGATGAGGTGGCTGGACGGACTCGCTTCATCAACCCGGGGACGGCGACCCGTCCCCAGTTCGGTGGCACAGAGCGGACCATGGCGCGTCTGACGTTTGCCGGGGACCTGCTCGTCGAGAAACTGATCGTCCCCAAGTTCGCCAAAGCGCAGGGGAATATGATTTCGACATGAACGTACGGGTCGTGCTCTTCGCCAAGCCGCGCGAGCTGGTTGGCAAGCCCAATCTTGAGTTGGCGCTTCCGACCGGGGCTACCGCGGCTGACGCTTGGAGCCAGCTGAGCAGTCGTTATGACCTCGGGCCGCTGCCCCGATCCTTCCGCTGCGCCGTGAACTCCGAGTACGCCGGCTGGGATGACCCGCTGAAGGAGGGCGACGAACTCGCCGTGATCCCACCGGTCAGTGGCGGCGCCATCGGCGAGCGCCAGCGGCTGGTGGCCCTGAGCGAGGAGCCGCTCGACCCGCCAGCGATCGCCGGCCGCGTCCGCAGCGACGGCGATGGCGCACTTGTCGTGTTCGAGGGGATCGTTCGCGAACAGTCGCGCGGCAAGCAGGTGCGCGCGTTGGTCTACGAGGCCTATGGCTCGATGGCGCAAAAGCAGATCGAGCAGCTGGCGGAGGAAGCCGGCCGTCGCTGGCCGGTCTCAAAGGTGGCGGTCGTCCACCGCACCGGCACGCTCCAGGTAGGCGAGGTCAGCGTGGTGATCGCCGTGGCGGCGCAGCATCGGGGGGAGGCGTTTGATGCCGGCGAGTGGCTGATCGACGAGCTGAAGCGCACCGTGCCGATCTGGAAGAAGGAGATCTACACGGAAGGCGAGGCCTGGATCGAGGACCGTCCCTAATCGATCTCGCTCCCTCGCTTTGCGGGGGAGGGTCGGGGTGGGAGCACTAGAATACGGCGCGACGCGGGAGTAGCTCAGCTGGTAGAGCACCTGCCCTCCAAGCAGGCTGTCGCGGGTTCGAGTCCCGTCTCCCGCTCCAGTACCACGCCTTCAAAGAACGACTTCCAGCCGGGCCGAGGAACGACAACCAGCGTGATCTGGCGGTCAGGCATCGTATCAGCCTCGATACACTCAAAGATGGCGGCCAGCAGCTGTGCACGCTGGCTCCCCTCGGCACCCCGCTGGCGAAGTATGTCTCGCGGTCAATTGCGCCGACCTCATACATCTCGTTGACGCGGCTGTTTCTTCGGATCCTGTAGCGCTACCGCCCCGGCCGTAGCGCACGCGAGCAGTACTCTCCCCGAGTCACGCCCGCAGGTATGTCAGCACGGCCAGCACGCGCCGATGATCCTCGTCGGTCGGCTCAAGTTCGAGCTTCATGAAGATGCTGCGCACGTGCCCCTCTACCGTTTTTTCGCTGAGATGCAATAAGGACCCGATCGCCGAGTTCGAGCGACCTTCCGCCATGAGCTTCAACACATCGCGCTCTCGTTCGGTGAGATCGCCGACCAGGTCGCGGCGCCGGCGACGGGAGACTAGCTCGGCCACCACTTCAGGATCGATCGCCGAACCGCCTGACCCGACGCGCCGAACCGCGTCAGTGAACTCGCCAACATCCGACACGCGGTCTTTTAAGAGGTATCCGATCCGACCAGCGCCCCGCTCCAGCAGCCTGAGGGCGTGGGTAGTCTCGACGTACTGCGAGAGCAGCAACACCGCAACTCCGCGATGGCGTTCCCGGATCTGGACGGCGGCTTCGAGGCCCTCCGTTTTATGGCTCGGAGGCATCCGGATGTCGGTAATGGCGATGTCGGGTTGCTTGGTCTCGACGAGCGCGAGAAGCTGACCAGCATCTCCGGCGCGGCCGACCACGTCGAATCCCGAAGTCTCGAGCAGGCGTGCCAGACCCTCTCGGAACAACACTGCATCGTCGGCGACGGCTACCCGCATGGGAGCTCGGCCCTGACGACCGTCCCGGCGCCCGGAGGACTTTGGATCGTAAGGGTTCCACCAATGGCGGAAGCGCGATCCTGAAGGCCAATGAGCCCTGATCCCCTGGTCAGGTCGGCTCCTCCCACCCCGTCGTCAGCAATCTCAAGTCGCAACCGTCCGCCGATCTCCTCGATCCTGACGTCGATCGCCGAGGCGCCCGAGTGCTTCGCCGCGTTTGCCAGGGCCTCGGCGACGATGTAGTACGCCGTGACCTCGACCGGCTCGGGGTAGCGCCGGTCCGGAGCCGCTCGCAGGGTGGTGGCGATGGGGAGGTGATCAGCGAGCGTGACGAGAGCGTCGTGCAGGCCGGATTCGCCCAGCAGTGCCGGATGAAGACCCCGAGCCAGATTCCGGAGCTCAGCCAGCCCGGCTTTCACCTCGTCGGTGGCAGTCTCCAACAAGTCAGGCGATCCTTCCGAGCCATCTGCCTGCGAAAGGCCCAGCGCAAGCAGGGCGTTGACAAACCGTTGTTGCGCGCCGTCGTGGAGGTTCCGCTGCAGCTGGCGGCGCTCGAGATCCTGGGCGGCAACAATCCGGGTTCGCGACTCCCGCAGTTCCTCGACGAGGCGATATCGGCTGAAGACCAACCCTGCCTGAGAAGCGAGATCGTCGAGCAATCGCTGCTCGGCGGCATCGATCTTTTCGCCACGGGGCTTGATCAGCGTCAGCGTCCCCAGGAGCTCGCCCTCATGGAAAACCGGGCGGATCGCTGCGCCACGACGCGACAGCTCGTCCACGCCTCCGACCGTTTGGGCGAGTCCGACCTGCGGCGGTGACGAGGCCACCCGATGGAGGCGATCGCCCACCCGAACCCAAACTTCGACATTCGCCGCACTAGTTCCGTCGCGCAGCAGTTGGGCCATCCTTGGGAGCAGGACATCCGACGGTTCCGCCCGTCCGATACCGCGGGCGAAATCGGACAGAACTTGATATGGGCTGGTGCGTCGACCGTAGATCGCGATGTTGGCGAGTCCCTGGAGACGCGCTCTCACAGGCTCCAACAGCACGGCGGCAACGGCGATGGCGAGGATGGTGAGGAGAGGATTCATGCCCCCGCGTTGGCCAAGGAGGCTGCCGATCCCGCCGACCACAATGCCGTAGGTGCCGGCGACGAAAACGGCAAGCCCTCCATAAAGGATCGTTCGGCTGATGACGATGTCGATGTCGTACAGGCGGTAGCGGAGCACGGCGATCCCGATGGCGCCCGGCAGAAGCACCGCGATCACCACCACCTGGGCGAGACCTGCCCAGATCGAGATCGCTTGCAACGTGTTGGCATCGAGAACACCGCGCAGGAGCGGAGAGTCAGCCTGATTTGCAAGCAAAACTATGGCGCCGATCGCGACGGCATACGTGAACCATTTCAGCTGCAGCCGCGCGTCACCGGACGACTGTGACAGCCTGAGGAGGAGGTACGTCGCACCTGCGATGCCCAGCGCGACCTCCGCCCAACCTACCCACGGGCCTGCCCAGCTGAGAAGGGCGCCAATAGGCCAGGCCGACGGCGGCATGGTAACTGGGACGATGAGTTGGCCAAACACACTCACATTGAGTGGATTCGGATTGTCCAGGCGCCCGATCATGTCCACCAGATAAACGACTGGATTAAGGAGCACGAGAGGGCGCCACCGAGGCGATTTGAGGTGGCCGTCCGGAAAGAGGAGGGCCAGCAAAGAGAAGCCGATGAGAACGGGACCACCGAGGAGCTGGAAAGGAGCGGCCGTCTCTGCCAGTGGTAGGGACCCTGGGGCCACGAAGAGGCCGTGGAACGCGTAATGGCCCGAGAACACCAGTACCGCCCCCAGCAGGGCCGTCGGCGCAATCACCCAGCTGACCCGATTCCGTGGCTGTCGCCAGACGATTACCGCGGCAACGATCGACCACGTCAACAGCCCGAGGCCTTCGACCACCATCTGGACGGCGACGGTCCAGCCCAGGGAGAGACCAGGTAGCCAGGGAGGCGAGTCTCGATCCAGCCAGGCAACCACCACCGTGGCCGCAGCGAGCCCTGTCCCGAGGAGGGCGATCGAGACACCGGCAATGGCAGGACCGTGTCGTCGTGTGGAAGCGAGCCAGGTTAGCGCGGCCGCCACCGAGGGACGTCCTTGTTGGCGCCGTCACTGGTGAGCTGCGTCACGTCGCTGCCATCCGGCCGGATGACGAACAGTTCCCCGTGCCCATGCCAGTTGCGAAGAAAGACCACCCACTGGCCGTCGGGGGACCAATCGGGCCGGGCGTCGAAACCATCGGTCAAGCGGGATGGTGGGCCGCCGGCGGCAGGGATGGAGTAGATCGATGCGGCGGGCCACGCCCGGCTCTCGGCATCGAACACGATGCGCGAACCGTCCGGCGACCATCGAGGGTAGGCGGCAAAGCCGCCGGTTCCGTGGAAGTCGGTCAGCTGGCGCTGGTCCCGGCCGTCGGCCGCCATGGTGTAAATGTCGAAGTTGCCACCTCGATCAGAGCCGAACGCGATTCGGCCTCCCGGTCCCCAGGCTGGATCGCCATTGTATCCGGTTAGGTTGGTAAGGCGGCGCAGATCGGTGCCATCCGAGCGCACCAGGTAGAGGTCCTTGTAGTTGCGTCCATGGCCGAGCGGCGCCGTGATCCCATCACGTGTGCTCTGGAAGACAATCCACACCCCGTCCGGCGACCAGCTGGGTTCCTCGTTAAAGCCACGGCCATTGGTCAGCCGCCGGACGCGACCGCCATTCGACAGGTCCATTACATAAAGGTCAGACCAGCCGTCCCGCGTGCTCTCAAAAGCGACCTCGCTGCCATCGGGCGACCAGTCGGCCCAGATGTTCCAGGCGCGGTCTGACGTGAGCGCCCGCACCTGGCCGGTGGCGACGTCAAGCAGGAACAGCCCTCCACTTGGCGCGGTCAGACGGCCGCCGGGCCCCGGGTAACAGGTGAAGAGGATTTGGCCTCCAATTTCGGGGTGGGGCCGTACCCCGCCCACCCCACAATTCGCCTGCTGACCACCGACACACCCGGCAAGCTGCAGGCTAAGCAGAGCGGCTGCCACCGTCAGGCCGCCGACCCGCCGACTCACGCGCCAATCTTCGCACCGGCAATGGACGCGGAATAGAGGGTTAGCCCTGGGGGAAAGCCGAGAGACCAGGGGCTGGCCCTCTCGCAAGTTCGGGGATTGCCCTGATGTCATCGCGACTGGCTGGACATAGCCTGACAGCGAATTGGTCCCCGATGGAGGTGAAAGTGGTGCCAGTGATCAGATTGAAGCTATTGGCGATCGGATTTGCAGCCGTGTTGGCGGTCGCCGCAGTTGTGTGGTCAAGTGCTGCATCCGCGAGCGGGGTCGGGTCTTCGACTTCTGTGACGCATGTTGTGTCGAGTCCATTGCCCCGACCCGAACCTGGCCCCAACCCGCAGTCGGGCACGAGTTACATGCCGTCGAACTAATCATTTCTGCAGGAGGCGTAGCCATGGCAGGCGCAGCCCCGGGTCATCATGGTCGGGGGACTCGCCGCCACCTTTTCCGAATCGATCGCCATGGCGCGCGGGGGCAACACGTCAGCACTCGCTGAAACAGAGCCCAGGGAGGTGATCCTAGAGTTGGCTAGTCCCGTCAATCTCTGAACAATTCGCGACGGCAACTCTCGCATTCGATGGCGACGACGGCGAAGCATCACTGCTAGGTTGGAATTCGAGGAGGTGGCTCAAATGTTCGCAAGCGTGATGACGACGAAAGGCCATGCCAGCAAGGAGGAGTACAAGCGGGTCATTGATCAGTTGCTTTCGCGCGGTCAGTCTCTCCCCGGCTTCAAAGGCGTGCTATTCCTTCTGGACGAGAAGAGCGGCAAGGGCATGACCATTAATCTTTATGAAAGCGAGGAGGTAGCGCTAGCCAGTGTTGAGGCGCGCGATCGACTGCGCAAAGAGGGGCCAGGTCGGCGCCAGCATCTCCAATGTCGAGGGCTACGAAGTCGTCGTGGCCTCCGGCATCGCCGAGCCCATCAAGGCCTAAGTGCCTCAGGCCGGAGCTGCCAGGTAGTCGGAGGATTTCCGGTGACAGCCGGAACCCCTCTCCCGACCCGCTGGCTTTCCCCGGTCAACTGCTCGATCGCGGCGGTGCCCTCACTCAGTGATGGCAGCAGGGGAGGGCAAACGCTAGGTGGCCCGGCGCACGACATGAGCCCAAGGAGATGGTGCCAGAGTTCGCTGTCCGCATCGACCTCTGCACAATTCGCGATGGCTACTGCCCCTTCTCGACAGCGACGACGAACATACCGGAGTTAACACCGCTCGCGTCACTGAAAGGAGATATCAGGATTGAGCAGCTTTGTATGAGCTCTACCGGCGGAAGGGGGCCATGGTGCTGGCTGAGCGCGCGCGGCGCGCTGCTCAGAACACTGATTTCAGACCCAGGCAAGCGAGGTCGTCTAGGCTCGGTCCCGCATCGACGCGCCCGGCCGACCGAACTGCGGCTAGCTTTCGATCCGAGCCCGGACTGAGTCTGGTCCCACCGTCGAACGCAGTCGTTGCGTGACTGCGTCGAGGATCCGTACCGCGATGTCAGCGTTCTGCCCAAGCACGTCCCGGAAGTGCTGAGACTGTACGACGAGGCACCGCAGCGGCGAGATCGACGTAACGGTGGCCGTCCTCGGGCCACCGTCGATGAGCGCGAT